>JACCDS010230053.1_pt1 | contig 38108 bp, 31 predicted proteins | sample 7446441 | NCBI WGS metagenome assembly JACCDS01 (sample SAMN15323445, study PRJNA562643) | freshwater metagenome | isolation source: river surface water | place: USA:Blue River Watershed | collected 2017-08-17
CGATTGGGAGGTGCGAAATGTCCGAAGGTTTACCCGAATGTTTAAAAATTCGCTATTCAATCAGCCACTCTGCAGCTGGCAACCTAGCAAAGCAGAGGATCTGGAAGAAATGTTTTGTAATGGAAGAATTAATCAAGATTTGTCCTCCTGGCCCGTTCAGGAGATTTCTAAGCCATTAAATTTTGATTCCAATTGTCCTACCTGGACACTACCTAAGCCCAATTGGGGTAAGGCCACAATTCATAAAATTGATCCTTGAATTAAATGTTTTGAAGAGTATGTATACCCCAATTAAAAAATCGTGGTTGATAAAATTTTCAAAATGGATGATTTATGTTTCAACCATCATTCTGATAAAAAAGAGGGATTAAATCAAGAGGATGAAGACTTTAGCATGCCTTACTTGAAGCTCAATTTTTTCAATGTAGCGCACAGGCTTCTTTACTTCCATACAAACCAGATTAGTGAATTCTGGTATTGTAAGGAAATTGGAATAGAAGTTCACTCAAGACTATTGGTTTCTAATCAAAATTGAAGTTGCCAGTAGCTCAAAAATCAACTCCAAAATTTCATTAATTTTTACGGCTTTGGTGTATAGCTCAACCGATAAATGCAATTCGCCACATCATCCGAGATCACCAGGCTACCATCCGCAAGTTGCTGTACGTCTACCGGCCTGCCCCAGGCTTCCTGTGTGGCTTGGTCAAGCCATCCCGATACCATCACTTCTTGGGAAATTACCTTTCCCATTGCATCCAATCGGGCTAGGATCACCTCGTAACCAGACTTCGTACTGCGATTCCAACTTCCATGCTTGGCAATGAACAATTGGTTTTTGTAGCTGGCAGGGAATTGATCGCCGGTATAAAAACGTAATCCCAGTGGGGCAGTATGTGCGCCAAGCTTTGCCTCGGGTGCGGTGTAAAAAGGCGCTTCCTTTCCTTCCGATCCTACTTCCGGATCCTTGATCGTGCCTGCATGCCAGTAGGGGTAACCGAAGTGCTGCCCAAGTGCAGTGGCTTTATTGAGTTCGCAATCCGGGGTATCGTCACCCAGCATGTCGCGTCCATTGTCCGTAAACCAAAGGTCCTTGGTCTCTGGATGCCAGGTCATTCCTACCGAATTTCGTACGCCATGCGCATAGACTTCTGGTTTCGCTCCAGGCTTGCTCACATCCAATCGGGTGATGCTCGCAAAAATTGGATCCTCAGACACACAAATATTGCAAGGCGCTCCCACGGGAATGTAGAGCATGCCGTCTGGACCAAAGGCAATGAATTTCCAGCCATGATGCGCTTCGTCGGGGTATCCGTCGTACACCACTTCGTAGCTGGGCTTGGTCAAGTTGTTTTCAATGTCTTTGAACCGAAGAATCCGCGACACTTCTGCCACATACAAGTCTCCACCCTTAACCGCAACTCCATTGGGCATGCGGAGGTCAGTGGCCAACACATATTTGCTGTCTGCCTTACCATCCCCATTTTCGTCGACCAAAGCATACACATTGCTTTCTTGGCGATTGCCAACAAAGACAATCCCCGATTCGGAAATGGCTAGAGAACGCGCATTCGGCACTTCTGCTGCCCACACGCCAATGCTAAAGCCATCTGGGAGTCTGAGTTTGTCCAACTGAACATCCGCTTTGGCATTTTCAATCGAGATTTTTGTGCCGAGTGGACCTGCATTCGAAGCGGCTTTTTCCTCTTTGCAAGCGGAAAAGGAGAGGAGGATGACTGCTAAAATCGTGGGAGAGAATCGAAGGTGAGCGTTCATGTGCTTGAATTTTGGGTAAATTTAACCGAATACTTCAGAGAATGATTCAGATTAGAGCAGGGTATTGGTTATTTTTGCGCCATGTTATCGATTAGTAACCTCTCTTACTTTATTGGCGGCCGTGCCTTGTACGAAAATGCCAACTTACACATCAAGCCCAAAGACAAAATTGGGCTAGTGGGTCAAAATGGTACCGGCAAATCCACCTTACTTAAAATCATCAATGGCGACTACCTTCCGTCTTCCGGCGATGTACAAAAAGCAAAAGACTGTACCCTAGGATTTTTGAACCAGGATTTGCTTTCCTACCAATCTGACGATAGCATTTTGGACGTTGCCTTGGCGGCATTTAAGGAGACTTTGGCGATTCAAGAGGAAATTGATCAGGTACTCAAGTTGATGGAAACGGACTATTCAGAGGAGGTAATCAATCGACTGGCCTACTTACAGGACCGATTTGAGTCCAACGAGGGCTACACCATCAAAGCCAAGGCAGAGGAAGTACTGGAAGGGATTGGTTTTCAAACGAGCGACCTTCAAAAGCCGCTTCGCCAATTTTCCGGAGGATGGAGGATGCGGGTCATGCTTGCCAAGTTGCTCCTAGAAAAGCCATCCCTGCTCATGCTGGATGAGCCAACCAACCACCTCGATCTTCCTTCCATTCAATGGGTGGAAAACTACCTGAAAAATTACGAAGGGGCCGTTGTGGTCGTTTCCCACGACCAGACCTTCTTGGACAACTGCATCAGCACCACAGTAGAAGTGGCCAACGAGACCTTGACGTCCTATCCGGGCAACTATTCCTTCTACAAAGAGGAGAAAAAACTCCGAATGGAGCTGCAGCAAAATGCCTTTGAAAACCAGCAGCAAATGATCAAGCAGACGGAACGATTTATTGAGCGTTTTCGTGCCAAGGCGACCAAGTCCAATCAGGTGCAATCCCGCATCAAGGCTTTGGACAGGCTGGACCGCGTACACGAAGTGGTCAATGATGAGGCTTTCGTCAATTTCAAATTTAAGTTTTCTCAGAAATCAGGAAGGGATGTCATCACCTTGGATCAGGTGTCCAAAGCCTACGGTGACCTGACCATTCTGAAAAATACCGCGGCAAGAATCGAACGTGGGGATAAAATCGCCTTGATTGGTGCCAACGGTAAGGGAAAGTCTACGCTTCTCCGAATCATCGCCGGTACGGAAGTAGGGCAGGGCAAGCGCGTAGAAGGGCACAATGTGATTAAATCCTTTTTTGCGCAGCACCAACTGGAAGCCTTGACCTTGGATAACGAGATCATTCAAGAAATGTCCCAGGCGGGCAGCGGCAAAACAGAGATGGAGTTGAGAGGAGTATTGGGTTGCTTTTTGTTTTCCAACGAAGAGGTATACAAAAAAATCAAGGTCTTGTCGGGAGGCGAGAAGTCGCGCGTGGCTTTGGCCAAAACGCTAATTTCTGAGGCTAATTTCCTGTTGCTCGACGAACCAACCAACCACTTGGATTTTCAATCGGTGAACATTCTAATTCAGGCCTTGCAACAATACGAGGGCACCTTTATCACGGTTTCCCACGATAGACACTTCATCAAAGGGGTGGCCAACAAAATCTGGTACATCGAGCAACATGAAATCAAGGAGTACCCAGGAACTTATGAGGAATATGAGTTTTGGAGAAGCCAACAAGTAGTCCAGGCGGCTGCAGTGCCTCTTCAAAAGCCAGTTAAAGCAGCGGTGCTGACTCCCTCAAAAAGTAAAGAAGATACCCAACAAGCCAAACGGGAATTGAAGAAACTGGAGGATCAGTTGCAGGGAGTAGAAAAAGAAATCCACCAATTGGAAGTTCAAAAAGTGGAGTTGGAGGCTAAATTGGCGGAACCTTCCTTGTATCTAAATGAGGTAGAAGCTCAGAAAACACAGGCCAGCTACCAGCAAGTTCAGTCCTCACTTGAAAAAGTAAATGCCACCTGGGAGCAGTTGGTGGATCAAATTTCCACACTTCAACAGCAAGTGACTCCGATTTAAAGCAGCGCATCACTATGAAAACACAGGCATTTCTCTTCTTTTTTCTAATTCTTTCTTTTTTGGGAAATGCGCAGGCGCTTGAGGACAAGGTCTATGCCGACCATATCCTATCTGTTCGGATGTTTCCACAAGGGGGTGATGTAGAAAGTCAACTGAATGCTCCTGTGATTTCACTTTCGGATTCAAAATCCCTAGTGGTCTGGTTTGACGATGTGTCTTATGATCCAGAGTTGTATTCAGCCAAACTGGTTCACTGCGATGCAGACTGGAAAAAATCAGGGTTGCGCGACACTGATTTTTCCTTGGCATTCAATGAATTTACCTTATCGGACTATGCCTATTCTGTCAATACACGAATGCCCTATATTCGGTATTCCTTTACCCTTCCCCGAGTAAGTAAATCCGGAAATTACCTGCTCAAGGTGTATAAAAACCGAGATGAAAATGCAGTCATTTTCACCAAACGATTTATGGTGGTGGAGAATTTGGCAGCGGTAGCTGCTCAGGTGGTTCCACCTACTCAGACCGAGGATCGACGAACCTTGCAACAAATCAATGCATCGGTGAATTACAGCAATCTGGAAGTCATTGATCCTCAAGCCCAAATCAAGGTGGTTATCCGCCAGAATCAGCGCTGGGATAATGCGAAAGTATTGAGTAAGCCTACATTTTTAAACCAAAGTGCTAAACTCATTCGGTATGAACCGGTTGAAGGGGAAAGTACTTTTCGTGCTGGAAATGAGTTTCGATTTATCGACCTACGGTTTATCCGTGCCACAGGAGTGAATGTGGCCTCGGTCAAGGTAGAAGAATCGATGATTTCTGCGGAAGCAAGGGTAGACCTTCCTCGGCCTGGTGGAGCCTATGCCCAGTATTTGGACCTCAATGGGTTCTATGTGGTGCAAACGAATGATCGACCAGGCGGAAATCCAGAAGTGGAAAGCGAATACGTGTATACCACTTTTTACCTGAATGATGCCCCTGGGAAAAATATCAAGTTGATGGGAGCGCTCAGCCAATGGGGGAAAGCACCGGAAGCCACGATGGTGTATGATCCTAAAAAGCGCTTGTATGCCACCTCACTCTTGTTGAAGCAAGGCTGGTACGATTACCAGTTTGCGTATGTAGCTGAAGATGGATCTTTCGATTTTGAATCCTTGGAGGGAAGTCACTTCCAAACCGAGAATGAATACGAGGTATTGGTGTATTTCCGGGGACTTGGTTCGCGCTACGATCAATTGGTGGGGTATGTGTACTTGCAACCGAATAAACGAAGACTCTGATTCGGTTGTAGGTAAAAAATAACCCCCAAAAAGAAGGATCTCTTTGGGGGTCAAATGAGGTAAGTCGAAGGGATTAAAATTCCTCAGTTGAGGCTTCCGTTTCTTCTTCGGTAGGGGCAACATTTTGCCGAACACGTTCACCAGTGGCCTTGTAAGGCACAAAACCTTCTCTTTTGAACTTGTAAGGGGTGGTTTTATTGTCGGCAGGATGCGTAGCCAAGTCCATCATACCAAAACCCTTGTGGGTAAAGGCACCCAATCCACATTTGAATACAAAATCTTGTACTTCAGGAGCGGCATATAGCGTGAATGGAAGTGTGTACCCTCTTACTTCGTATTTTACGTCTAGGTCGTAAACCGCGTAGATTCGAGCAAATTTCTTCTGTTGTTCTTTCAACTTGTTTACGTAAACCATGTCAGGTACCACCTGAAACTTGAAGAAAGATTCCATTTGTTCTGGGGTATACCAACCTGATTTCTCCATACGAGTCAAGGTAGATTCGTACAATAAATCAGAGAACTCGTCGCTATCTGGGTTGATAAATCGCTTCCCCGCTTCTTCATTGAAGGCAGGGGTGATCAAGACCAAAGGAGATATGCAGACAAACTTGTTGGAAACTTCCAAGGTAGGTTCAGACTCCAGTTCGGTGTACTCAGGAGAAAGAATCAAGTTGCCTAACTCAATTTTTGAAGTGGCGAACACTTGTTCCAACAAATAGTCAATGAATTCCTCGCTTTGAGAGGAAAGCACGAGTGTCACCAAACTTGAGTAGTAGTGCAAACCACTTCGGCTCACCTTGGTTTGTCCCTTCAATCCCGAGAAATTGAAGTAATTGTAGTTGTAGAATTCCTCTCTTCCTCCTTTGACGATAAGTCCCTTGAGAAATTGAGCCAGGATGTACTGGTGGTGGAAAGGCAAAAATGAGCCTTTGTTCTTAAGCGAAAATATAAGTCTTACTCTCACGGTTTTAAAAATAAAATGAAACAATAGCGAGCAACGTGCTCAAAATCTGATTATTAGAAATACTTATACAAATCTACACATATTTTTAAGCAAAACTCAAACATTGAACCTAAAATGCATGATATCACCATCTTGGACCACATATTCTTTGCCTTCGATGGATATTTTGCCGTTTTCTCTACAACCCGCTTCGGTCTTGAATTGTTTGTAGTCTGCGATGCGAATTACTTCTGCTTTGATAAATCCTCTTTCGAAGTCCGTATGGATCACCCCAGCAGCTTGAGGAGCCTTCCATCCCTTACGGATTGTCCATGCGCGAACTTCTTGTACGCCAGCAGTAAAGTAGGTGATCAAATTGAGTAGGGAATAGGCACCGTAGATCAAACGGTTCAATCCACTTTCTTTTAGACCATATTCCCCTAAAAACAATTCTTTTTCTTCTGGATCATCAAATTCCGCGATTTGGGATTCAATGGCAGCACAAAGCACGATGACTTCCGCATGCTCGTCCTTTACTTTTTCGCGAAGGCGTTCTACAAAGGCATTGCCCGTATGGATACTGGATTCATCCACATTGGCCACATACAGCACGGGCTTAATGGTGAGGAGATGTAGATCCCGTACGGCTTCCAAATCTTCTTTATCTACTTCGATGGCACGTGCATTGAGTCCAGAAGTCAATCCTTCTTTGAATTGGACTAAGGTTTCCAATTCACGCTTGGCTTTGGCATCCCCAGATTTAGCCATTTTTTCAATGCGCTGAATCTTTTTTTCTACAGACTCCAAATCCTTGAGTTGAAGTTCGGTGTCAATGACTTCCTTGTCGAATAGGGGATCTACCCCGCCTGCTACGTGAACGATATTGTTGTCTTCAAAGCAGCGGATGACGTGGATGATGGCATCTACTTCGCGGATGTTGGCCAAAAATTTATTGCCCAATCCTTCTCCTTTGGAAGCGCCTTTGACTAGTCCAGCAATATCTACAAACTCGATGATGGTAGGTACTACCCGTTGTGGGTTGACTAATGCTTCAAGTTCTTGAAGTCTGGAATCAGGAACTGAAACCACCCCCACATTGGGTTCGATGGTACAAAAAGGGAAGTTTGCTGCTTCTGCTTTGGCGCTGGAAAGCGCATTAAACAAGGTAGATTTGCCCACATTGGGGAGACCTACTATGCCACATTGTAATGCCATTAATTCGTTGCTTTAATTTTAAATATTTTGTAGGACTTGTACCCACTGTAAAATTCCATCACCGACACTCTGAAAATGGTATACACAGGTATGGCAAAGATCATCCCGAGGATTCCTGCGATTTTTGCTCCCGCAAAGATAATAACAAATATTTCAAGGGGATGTGCTTTTACCGATTTGGAAAAAATTAGCGGCTGAAGCAGCACATTGTCCGTGATTTGAACCACTGCAAATACTGAGATGATTTTAACTAAGAAAAAACTGTACTCACTGTCTCCACTGAAATCGCCTGTAGAAACACCCACTACAATGCCAAAAACAGTGCCTAAAATCGGTCCTGCGTATGGGATAAGGTTGGCAATGGCTGCAAACAACGCTATCGTCAGTGCATATTCTACTCCCACTAAGGTAAGCCCTGAGGCTGCAAGTAAGAAAATAGCCAACACTTGAAGTAAAAGTCCAAAAAGGTAATTGGATAATAGTTTTTCAACCTTGGTAAAGGTGGCTACGGATAACTCAAAATATGCATTTGGGATGAGATTCAATAGATTTCTGCGAAGTAGGCCATTTTCAAGTAGCAAGAAAAAAGTAATAAACGCAATCGCCATGGTGCCAATGAATACATTGCTGGTTACTGAAATGACTCCTGAAATAAACCCACCAATGTCAAATTTTTTAAGCGCCTCTTGGACTGAAAAACGAAGTTCCTCCAACAATATCCCTTCCTTATTTTCAATAAGTTGGTATTTCATTAAAAATCGCTCGAGTTTCTCTAAGGGAACTTCCAGTTGTAGGTAGATGCCCTCCAAATCCAACTCGCTCAAAAGAATTACCTGGCGATTGATTAGGGGAAAAAAGAGGAGCCCCAACAAAAACACAATGGAGACTACCACAGCATAAGCAGCAAGAATGGCAATTCCTCTCGGAATATGCTGCCCAAGGATATGTACCTCGTTGACTCTATTGGTCAACGGGCGTAGCAAAGCGGCAAGAATTAAGGATACAACCAAATACAGGGAAATAGAAGAAAAATACCAGCCAAACACCAGGAAGGTCAGGAAGAATAGGATCAGGTAGATAAAAAATCGCTGCATGGATGTAAAAGAAAAGGAGGCAAAAGCCTCCTCAAATATATTGGAATTGGAATAGTATCCCTAATGCGATGCTACTGGTTTATTCCCAGCGAAGGTCATTATTTACTTCGTTCTCAGATTCTTCATTCTCAAACTGTTCAAAATCGAAATCAGGAAGTAAATCGTTTTTCACGTGATCCACTGCTTCATTTAACGCATTGACAAATTTGAAGAAATCCTCTTTGTAGAGAAAGATTTTGTGCTTCTCATAACTGAAACTATCGCCGTCTGTTCTTCGCTTGCTCTCTGTAATGGTCAGGTAGTAATCGTTACCACGGGTTGACTTGATATCAAAAAAATAGGTTCGCTTTCCAGCCTTCACTTTTTTAGAGAAAATTTCATCTCTATCGTATCCTCGGTGATCTTCCAATGTTGTAGGGATTAATGTTTGGAATGGTTCAAATGTTGGGTCTAAGATAAGGTAAAAGCGAGGTAGAATTCAAAAACTGGCCCTGCTTTTTTTTAAAAATCTGTAAAAAAAAGAGTACAAGAGGATTTAAATCCGATATAAACTCGAATAAGTTAAACAAAAAGATGAAAGGAAAAGGGGAGAGGGCGCCGTCAAAAATCAGGCTATATTCTTGGTTTTTAATCAAATAGCCAAGTGGAAAAAAAGAAAAATTACCTGGTAATTTAACCCCAATGGAGCCTATTTTTCCAGGCAAGAAGAATAAAAAAAGGCTGTCCCTTTTCAGAAACAGCCTTATTGGGTTGTCATAAAATTTATTCTCCGTGCAAGAAGGCTTTCTTGGTAAGGAGTGCTTCTTCAGTTTCTCGGTGATCTGGATCATCTACACAGCAGTCTACTGGGCAAACAGCCGCACACTGAGGCTCTTCGTGGAAGCCATTGCATTCGGTACACTTATCGGATACGATGTAATAGAACTCATCAGAAACAGGTGTTTGCTTGGCCGTACCAGCCACAACGCTGCCATCTGGAAGAGAAACTTCTTTCAAGTTGGTTCCACCAGCCCAAGTCCATTCTACTCCACCCTCATAAATTGCCGTGTTGGGGCACTCAGGTTCGCATGCACCGCAATTGATGCATTCGTCTGTAATCATTATTGCCATAGGGATTCAAATTAAACTACAAAGTTACAATCTCCTAAACACCTTCGCAATAAAAAAGTTGTCACACTAATTAATTTAAATTTATTCCAAAGGGGCTTCTTTTTGGATACCTTTGCAGCATGGAACCAAATTTCCCGCTTTCTGATCGAATTTCGGCCTTTGTGAGCCTAGGAAACCGTCTTTCCGATTTGAAGGGCGAGGAGAAACAGGCACTCTTTCAGCAAGCCCAAAATCAGAATTCCTGGTTTACACCTGATTCCCTGGAACAAGCCATAAAGGGAATCCAGCTGCTATTGAATGCCCAGGCCTTGGAGAAATGGGTGGCCAACTATTCTTTTTCAGAAGGGAATCAGCCGATGCAAATTGGGTTGCTACTTGCTGGAAATATCCCGGCTGTAGGCTTTCATGATATTTTGGCGGTATTGATTGCAGGCCATTCGGCATGCATCAAACTGAGTTCGCAGGATTCAGCCTTGCCACTTTGGCTACTCACCCAATTGAAGGCGATAGCCCCTCGTTTTTCAGAGCGCATTCAAATCGAAGACCTTTTGAAAAACAAGCAAGCTTACATCGCAACAGGAAGTGACAACTCTGCTCGCTACTTTACCTATTATTTTGGGAAGTACCCTCACCTAATTCGTTCCAATCGGACTTCCGTTGCCATTCTTCGAGGAGATGAAACTACAGCTGATTTACAGGCCTTGGGGCATGATATTTTCGATTACTTTGGATTGGGTTGTAGAAACGTCTCCAAGGTATTTGTTAAAAATCAAGAGCAGTTGTCACAACTTTTGGATGCGATCCAATCTTTTGAAGGGGTAGCCAATCACCACAAGTACTTTAACAATTACGAATACAACAAGTCCATTTATTTGGTCAATGGTACCCCACACCTAGACAATGGATTTCTTTTGTTGAAAGAATCCACGGACTTGGTTTCTCCCATTGGTGTTCTTTATTTCGAAATCTACGAAGAGGAGGGTGCCTTGCAAACCAAACTTTCAGCCTTGGCGAGCAAGATCCAATGCCTAGTTGGAAGTTCTAGCCTAGGTAATTCCGGAATGATTCCCTTTGGTCAAACCCAATGTCCTGCCCCTTGGGACTATGCAGATGGGGTAGATTCACTTCAATTTTTAACTGAGTTAGGAGTTAAGTAAAAAATTTAAGAAGAATACCTGAACGCTGACTTCAATTCAAGCAACCCTTAAAGCGGAATGTTCGTTACCTTTTTTGTTGCTTTTTCCTATATTCGCAATCGGAAATTTGAACCATTTACTCCATAAACTATACAAAACGATGGCTTTTGATATCGAAATGATCAAAGAGGTGTATGCACAAATCCCTAGTCGCATCGAAGCAGCTAGAAAGGTAGTGGGCAAACCGCTTACATTGACTGAAAAAATTCTTTACGCCCATTTAAGTGAAGGGGCTGCTGGTCAGGCATTTAAGAGAGGGACCTCTTATGTAGATTTTCAACCCGATCGCGTAGCGATGCAAGATGCCACTGCGCAGATGGCGCTTTTGCAATTTATGCAGGCAGGCCGCTCGCAGGTTGCAGTTCCCTCTACCGTTCACTGCGATCACTTGATCCAAGCGGAAATTGGAGCAGACAAAGACTTGAGCAAAGCCAAAGATAAAAACAAAGAGGTGTATGATTTCCTTGCCTCTGTGTCGAATAAATATGGTATCGGTTTCTGGAAGCCAGGAGCTGGAATTATCCACCAGGTAGTATTGGAAAACTATGCTTTCCCAGGTGGAATGATGATCGGAACCGATTCCCATACCCCCAATGCTGGTGGTCTAGGAATGATCGCGATTGGCGTGGGTGGTGCAGATGCCTGTGATGTGATGGCCGGATTGCCATGGGAACTGAAGTTTCCAAAGTTGATCGGCGTAAAGTTGACGGGCAAGCTATCCGGATGGACGGCTGCAAAAGATGTAATTCTGAAAGTGGCAGGTATCTTGACCGTTAAAGGGGGTACTGGTGCTATTGTTGAATATTTTGGTGAAGGCGCACGATCCCTTTCTGCAACAGGTAAAGGAACCATCTGCAACATGGGTGCTGAAATTGGTGCGACCACTTCCATTTTTGGGTACGACGAAAAATCTGCCGCTTACCTATCCGGTACTGGCCGTTCCGATATTGCTGCATTAGCCAATGGCATTGCTGAACATTTGACTGGTGATTCAGAAGTGTATGCGAACCCAGAGCAGTACTTCGATCAGGTAATTGAAATCAATCTTTCCGAATTGGAACCACATGTAAATGGTCCATTCACGCCAGATTTGGCTTGGCCTATCTCCAAATTCGCTGCAGCTGTCAGAGAAAATGGATGGCCAGCGAAGTTGGACGTAGGATTGATCGGTTCTTGTACCAACTCTTCCTATGAAGATATCTCTAGAGCGGCTTCCTTGGCGCAGCAGGCGGTAGATAAAAAATTGGTTGCTAAGTCTGAGTATACCATCACCCCAGGATCTGAGCAAGTTCGTTTCACTGTGGCTCGAGATGGATTTTTGGATACTTTCGACAAAATGGGAGGCGTGGTGCTTGCCAATGCTTGCGGACCTTGCATCGGTCAGTGGGCTAGACATGGCGCTGAAAAGCAAGAGAAGAACTCCATCATCACCTCGTTCAACCGAAATTTTGCGAAGCGTGCGGATGGAAATCCAAACACACACGCGTTTGTGGCTTCTCCAGAGATTGTAACGGCACTAGCCATTGCTGGGGACCTTACCTTTAACCCACTTACGGATACTTTAACCAACTCAGAAGGCAACCAAGTTCGCTTGGACGAGCCGAGAGGATTGGAATTGCCAACCAAAGGCTTTGCTGTAGAGGATGCGGGATACCAGGCTCCTGCCGCTGATGGATCTACAGTTCAGGTATTGGTGTCGCCAACTTCGGATCGTTTGCAGCTTTTGGATTCATTTGCAGCCTGGGAGGGTGTCGACTTGACAGGATTGAAATTGTTGATCAAAGCCAAAGGAAAATGTACCACGGACCACATCTCCATGGCAGGTCCTTGGTTGAAGTACCGAGGTCATTTGGATAACATCTCCAACAACATGCTCATTGGAGCGGTCAATGCCTTCAATGAAGCCACCAACTCGGTGAAAAACCAATTGACTGGTGCGTACGGGGAAGTACCTGCTACGCAACGTGCTTACAAGGCAGCCGGAATTGGCTCGATCGTAGTTGGGGATGAAAACTATGGGGAAGGATCTTCTAGAGAGCATGCGGCCATGGAACCTCGTTTCCTAGGTGTTCGTGCCATCTTGGTGAAGTCCTTTGCGCGTATTCACGAGACCAACTTGAAAAAGCAGGGCATGCTTGCCTTGACGTTTGCAAATCCTGCGGACTATGATTTGATTCAAGAAAACGATGTGATTGACATCAAGGGCTTGACGACCTTTGCACCTGGCAAAGCATTGGAAGTAGTCTTCCATCATGCGGATGGTACTTCACACACTGTGGTGGCCAACCATACCTACAATCAAGGTCAAATCGAATGGTTTAAGGCAGGTAGTGCTTTAAATTTGATCAAGGCAAAAGCCTAATTGAACCAAATTCAATAAAAGCCGTAATGAGTAATTCGTTACGGCTTTTTTTATAAAAGAAGATGTTTAAACCAAAGGCAATTCCAATCTTCCTGTTTTTTTGGCTAGCTTTTTCGGGTGTAGCCCAAGCGCAGAATGAATCCGATGAGCGTTCTTTACTTCAGGTGCAAAAAGGGGTAAGCTTTACGAAAGATTCCCTTTTTAGTTTAAACCTTCGCTTTCGATTGCAAAATCGGGTTGGATTTCGGACGGAGAGTGGAGAGGATTTGAGTTTTGAACAAACCGATTTTCGAATTCGAAGGTTGCGCATGCGATTGGATGGTTTTGTGCTTAGCCCGCGTATTCAATATTACATCCAACTTGGGTTTTCTAAGTCAGACATGGATTTGGATGGGGGAGAAGTGGCGCAGCCGATTCGAGATGCAATTCTCTACTACCACTTTAGCCCAAATTTTTACCTGGGTCTGGGGCAAGCCAAATTGCCTGGAAACCGAGAGCGTGTCATTAGTTCTGGGAACCTTCAGTTTGCAGAACGATCCATTGCCAATTCCTTTTTTACGCTAGACCGAGATTTTGGAGTATTTGCCTACTACACTGTTCCTACCCAGGGAAAGGTAATATACCTACTAAAAGGGGCAATTACTTCGGGGGAAGGTAGAAATCCTTCGGTAGGGGATCGAGGCCTAAGCTACACGGGAAGAATGGAAGTGTTGCCTTTTGGTAAGTTTGCAAATGGAGGGGATTATTCACAAGGAGATTTGGAATTTGAAACTCGCCCCAAACTTTCCTTAGGTGTCAGTTATAATTTTAATGAAAGCGGGGCTAGAGCAAGAGGACAACTGGGGCCAGAACTATTTGAACAGCGAGATCAGCAAGTGTTTATTGTTGATGCGATGGCAAAATATCGCGGATGGGCCCTCTTAGGGGAGTATTTTTCTAGAAATTCGCCAAACCCGATCACCACTAGCGCAACCAGGAGTCAACAAGCAGTATGGGTGGGAAGGGGGCAAAATCTACAAGTCAGCAAACTGATTACAAAAAATGCTGAGCTGGCCTTCCGCTTTGCGCAGGTGATTCCAAAACAAGCAATCCGATCTTTGGAAGTGCAGCGAGAGGAAACCACCCTAGGCTATACGCATTACATAGGAGGTCACCGAGTGAAGTTGCAAGGTAACTTCGGCTATTCTTGGGCAAATAATCGGATGCTCCTCTCCCAAACTTCGAACTATTGGTTTGGGCTCTTCCAGGTTGAATTTGGGATCTAGTCCTAGACTAGGTTGATTTTTACAAGGCTCTTGCTTTAAGAAGATATTCCTGAACCAAGTCCATTTCGGGATGGCTGACTGCGAGTTCCTCCAAGAAACTCAAGGCTTCCACCTTTTTTCCCGATAGGGTATAATAAATCCCCTTATTTCGAAGTGCAAATGGATTTTTGTCATCCATCGCCAAACTTTGGTTAATTAAATCAAGGCCTTTTTCCAATTTATTCAGGTAGAGTAGGTACAATCCCTGGTTGTTGTAAAAATACGCTTGGCGATTGTCAAGCGTAATGGCCTTCTCTACGGCTTTAAGTGCCTCTTCGTAATTTTTTTCTTCAAACAAGATCATGGACCGCAAGTTGTGTAGGTTCGGTTCCAATGGATTGATTTCCTCAGCCTTTACCAAAAGGGATTTGGCTGATTCGTATTCTTTTTGGTAGAAATGGATGGTGGCTTGATTGACCAATAGATCCGAATTTTTAGGGTCTAATTCCGAAGCCTTTTGAAAGGATTGCAGGGCTTCTGCAAAGGTCTTTAGTTTTTCTTCGGTGAGCCCCTTCAAAAAATAGGATCTCCAATCCGTCGGATTCTCCTTAACCATTCGGTCAGCATCTTCCTTTGCATTGTAATTGGCACCTAGGTCTAGGTATGCCAATCCTCGCTGGAAAATAGCATCTGTATAGTCTGGTTTTTTTTGAATAGCGGTACTAAAATCTTGAATCGCAGCTTCCAATTGGTTTAATCGAATATGTGCCATTCCCTTGTTGTAATAAGCGTCTACAAAATTGGAATCCAACGCAATGGCCTCTTCATAAAATCCCAAGGCAGTTTTGGGATCATTTTCCTCCATTTTTTTATTGCCTTTGAGGAGGAACCTGCCTTTCTTGTCTTCTAGGCTATCGCAACCCATCCAAAAAAGGAGGGATACAAGAAGGAGGAGTTTAGGAATTCGAATGTTCATCGGAAGTTGGTTTAGGTGCTGTTGCCTTGGGTTCTTCCCCTAGCAGCAAAGCAAAAGGTTTGGTGGAAGAAGACAAGTCAAAGATTTCTCGTAAAATGGCTAAAATGGGAATAATCAAAATCATGCCAGCGACACCCCAAATCGAGGCTCCTAAGAGGAGGCCCAGAAAAGTAATGAATGCATTCAAATTGACTTGACTTCCCACAATTTTGGGGGTTAAAAAATTACCCTCCAAGAGTTGAATGGCCTGGTATGCCCCAAGAACTAAAAGCGGAGAGAGGAGGTTGTCCATGGTCAATAGGGCATAACTCATGGGAAGCAAAGCGCCAATAAATGGCCCCACGTAGGGAATGATATTTAAAATGGCTCCAATTACCCCGAAAAATATGGCATGTTCTACTCCAATTAAGGAATAGGCGGTGATGTTGAGTACTGCGAGAATCACCATGACTTTTCCTACTCCTGAGATGTAGTTCAACACTACTTTCCGCAAGCGGATTAGTTGTGACTTTACTTCTGCAGGCTCTGAATCCCGAAAAATGGAAACTAGAACGTTCATTAAGTGATCCCGGTAGAATAAAAAGAAAAACATAAACAAGGGAATCAAAATAAGGCTACTCAGGGATCCGATGGCATTGATGGCAAATGCAGAAATACTGCTGCTATTTTTATTGAGTAAGCTGAGCAAGGCATCCGGATCCAATTGGTCTACTAGTTTTTGTTGAAAACCGAGTTGGCTGCTGGTGAATTGATCTATTTGCAAAATAAGGTTTGTAATCCGAACAGATACGTCTGCAAAATCTTCAGAAAAACTAATCAAGTTGCTTACAATAAAACTAAGCAGTCCAACCACTAGCCCGATCATCAACACCAAAGAAACGAGGCAAGATAGGATACGTGGAAATCTGTACTTTTCCAGGAAAATACTGAAAGGGGTAAAGAGCACGGCAAAAAATGCCCCCAAGGCCAGCGGGATTAAGATGGACTTTCCTACAATTAGGATGAAAACCACCACAATCAACAATGACAATACGGCCAATGCCTTGAGGTAGGAAGGGAGTTGTAGTGCGTTTGGAGTCATGCAGAAGCCACAGGTTAGTGTTAAAATAGGATTTAATTACCGACTACTAAGCCACTGCGCTTCAATAGGGCATCTGGTTTTGGCTCCCGACCTCTAAAGCGCGCATACAAGAGCGATGGGTGTTCACTGCCTCCAGTAGAAAGGATGTTTTTTTCAAAGGAAACGGCGGTATTTGAGTCAAACACACCTTTTTCTTGGAACAATTCAAAGGCATCTGCGTCCAAAACTTCGGCCCATTTGTAACTGTAATATCCTGAAGCATAACCTCCTTGGAAGATATGCGAAAAGCTGGTGCTGATGCGTGTGTTTTCTACGATCGGAAGTAGTTCGGTAGCCTTCAGTACCTCCTTTTCAAAAGTTTTGATGTCCTCGATTTGACTTGGGTCTTGGCTATGGTAGGCCATATCCAATAAAGAAAAGCTCAATTGACGAAGCGTCATGTAGCCTTGCTGGAAATTAGCGGCATTCTTAATTTTTTCGACCAATTCGGATGGAATCGTTTCCCCGGTTTGGTAATGCCGTGCAAAAAGATCCAAGCATTCTTTTTCATAGCACCAATTTTCGAAAATTTGGGATGGGAGTTCCACAAAATCCCAGAATACGCTTGTGCCAGACAGGCTTTCGTACACCCCTCGCGCCAACATGCCGTGTAAGGCATGTCCAAACTCATGGAACAGAGTAGTCACCTCATTGAAAGTCAATAAACTTGGGCTCGTCTTGGTTGGCTTGGTAAAATTGCACACAATGGAAACGTGCGGTCGTTGATCGATTCCGTTCTCCCGAAATTGACCTCTGTATGAAGTCATCCAGGCTCCATTTCGCTTGCCAGGTCTGGGAAAGAAGTCTGCATAAAACACGGACAAAAACTGATTCTCGCGATCGTAGACTTCGTAAGCAGTCACCTCAGGATGGTAAACGGGAATTTCGGAATTAGGAACAAAGCGAAGCCCAAACAGGCGCGAAGCCGTGGCAAAGACTCCTGAAATCACATTTTCTAAACTGAAATAAGGGCGAAGTTCCTCCTCATCAAATGCATACTTTTCCTTTTTGAGCAATTCGGAATAGTAAGCGAAATCCCATTTCTCCAAGGCTTCCAATTGGTCTAACTCCTTCGCTAATTCTGCGACTTCCTGCACATCAAGTTTGGCTTTGGGTTTGGCTTTTTCCAACAAGGAATGCAAAAACTCGAAAACGGTTTCTGGACTTTTAGCCATGCGTTCTTCCAAAGTGAAATTTGCATGACTTTCATAACCTAGGAGTTGCGCACGTCGGTGTCGTAAAGTCACCAGTTGCTTGATGATTTCTTGGTTGTCTAGTTCGTCTCCCTTGGCGCATTTGGTGTTGAATGCCATAAACAAGGTCTTTCGCAAGTCTCTGTTTTTGGCGTAGGTCATCACCGGGATGTAGGAGGGGTAATCCAAGGAGAAGGCCCATTTGCCTTCATGCCCTTTTTCTTCGGCAAGTTGTGCTGCTGCCTCTAGCGCGCCCTTCGGAAGTCCTTCGAGTTCGCTTACTTCTTCTACTAGGTGCAAAAACCGGTTGGTTTCTGCCAGCACATGTTCCCCAAATTGTAAACTCAATTGTGCAAGTTCTTGGTCTATTTTCCGCAGGATCTCCGCATCTGCTGCCCCCAATTGGGCTCCATTGCGAACAAAGGACTTGTGGGTTTTTTCTAAAAGGGTGGATTGTTCTGCCGTAAGCGATAGGCTTTCTTTCTGCTGGTAAACTTGATCGATTCGCTGAAATAGTTCCTGATCCAACAACACATCATTGGCATGTGCTGTCAGGAGGGGAGAAATCTCCCGAGCAAGACCTTGCAATTCGGCATTCGTTTCGGCTGAATTGAGGTTGAAAAAAAGCGCAGATAGGATTCCTAGGTGCTTCCCACTTTTTTCCAAGGCTTCCACTGTATTTTCAAATGTGGGGAGGGCTTCCAACTTGATGGCACCAATCTCTTTTTTGGCTTCTTCAATCGCTGCGATAAATGCAGGTTGAAAATGTGACGGAGAAATCTCTGAAAAAGGGGCGGTCTTGAAAGGTGCGGTAAATGGGGAAAGTAGCGGGTTGCTCATGAAAGCGAATGCGTTGTGGGTTACTAAAATACTGATGCAAAATTACCGATTTGCAGGGGATTTAAAGCTGAATCTTCCTTCAAATTCAATATCCGATCTTTTAAAAAATAAAGGCCAGGAAAACCCTGGCCTTTGATTCGATTAGTGGAAGTCACAAGTCATGGATTCCATGCCGATAGGAGCCCCATCTGGAATGCTGAGTACTTGCTGAGGAGTTAATTCTTCAGGAAGACTCAGGTAGGCATCAATCTTTTCCTTTAAGTAATCGCGATGTGCTTGCAAAAGGGTAGAGAATGAACCCGTGTTATTGCTTAGTAGGCGTAATTGATTTCGAACCAATGCACGGACGGTTTGAGATGCGCCTGCATTTTTCGACAAGGCAATCAAATGATCTACCAATTTAGCTTCAGTCATCAATTTGACTTCCACACCAAGGCCTTTTGGCATGGAATTACTAAACACTTGATTGCTCACCTTCTCCAACACAGTTTCTAAACCTGGCAATGATTTATTTTGAAGTTGCTGTAAGTAAATTCGATTTGCTCTTCCTGACTCAAAAAGAAAGGTAAAGGTAGCATCCACCACATTTTCTGCAGGAGCGATGGGGTCAAACACAGGTCCTGTACGGGATGGGAAGGTTTCTCGGTTTTTTCCATATCCATAAGGTCGAGGTGGAATTAAGGCCAAAATCGAGGCAGGGATTTCCAATTGTTCCGTGCTGATGGAAAGTAGAAGTGCATCTAAGGCCTCTTTTTGGCTCTTAGCAGGGATCCATTCATGCGCAGTTTGGTTGTCACCTTTGACTTTGTAGGTATAGTCCAGTCCACCGACCAACTTGCTGGTGGCCTCCAACTGGTAGCGGTGCATCAGGTAGAGCGGTACAAAGACCTCTTCCAAGATGGCTTGAGGTTCTCCTGCTTTGATGGCATTCAGTCCAAAGGTCTTCATGCGCTTTTGACGTAAGTCCAAGAGGCGCTTGAGTTCATCCGAAGCAGACGCCCCATTGTCCCAAAGGTGGGAGCGGGGATGTACTCCACTTGGATTTCTGGAATCTGAGTCGGTGATAAATTCATAGCCTGCAGCGTAAGTCGCTTGCAGTGTTTTCTCTAAAAACTCTTCCTCAGTTTGGTTGGCGACGGGTTGCCCGTAGCCGTAAGTGATGGCCCATTTATCCCATTCTCCAATTTTTAGATCATAGGCGTCTCCAAAATCAACCTTGCCATTTGCATCTAGGCTAATCAAGGGGTGCGGATAATCCATGACCGAAGAGCGGCCTGTGGCAGAGGTAGCATAGCTGTGGGCTAAGCCAATGGTATGCCCGATCTCGTGCGCGGAAAGTTGTTTCAATCGATTCAAGGCAAATTCCATCAACTTAGGATCTGCAGTATTTCCATCTTCGAAGGGCTGAAGCAAACCTTGGCCAATCAAGTAATCTTGGCGTACCCGGAGGGAACCGAGGGATACTTGCCCCTTAATGATTTCTCCAGTTCGGGGATCTTGAATGCTCGAACCATAAGACCAACCTCGAGTAGATCTGTGAATCCATTGGATTACATTGTAGCGCACATCATTCAAGTCCATTCCCTCGGGAGCAATTTCTACTCGGAAGGCATTTTTGAATCCAGCGGCTTCAAAGGCTTGTGCCCACCAATTGCCCCCTTCAATCAAGGCGCTGGCCACGGGTTCTGGAGTACCCCGATCTAGGTAGTACACGATGGGCTCCACCACCTCAGAAACGGCTGCTGTGGGGTCTTTTTTCTCAAGGCGATGTCTAGAGATAAAACGCTTCACCAAGGGTTGATCGATGGGCGTGGTGTAATCTTGATAACTAATGAAGAAATAGCCAGCTCGCGGATCAAATTCGCGCGTAGCATAGAGCGGAGGCAATTCAATAAAAGAATGTCTCATCCGCACTGTCACTGCATCAGGGCTAGGAGTGACGGATCGTAAATTGGCACCTGCACCCGTTCCCGTCAGGGTGATCGTCGCTTCAACCTCTGTGTTTTTTGGAAAGTTTTTGGTGCTAGGGAAATACAAGGCAGAGCGACTTGCATCTACTTTGTAATTGCCTTGCTTTGACCGCGCAAGTGTTTCACTGACGCCATGTACATCTTGGAGATAAAAATTAGTAGCATCTACCAAGTAGGTTGCTCCTTCGGTTTTCACCACCTCAAATCCCCAAAGCGTAGATTCTGCAAAAGCATCTTGGATGGATTTGGCCTCGTAAGCATTTTTGGTGTAGGCTCGGTAGTCGTAGTTTTTGTGAACCATCAGGATTTTATTTCCTGCCTTTCTAAATTCAATCACTCGGGTTTCCCCCAATTGACCTCGATCGAGTCCAATATCATTGGATCCAATACCTGAAGTCAAGGTGTTGACGTAGAGCAATTCCTGGTTGAGGCTGTTGATTTCCAAGTAAATCTTTCCTTTTTCCTCGTCTAGATAGAAAGGAACAAATCCTTCTTTCTTCGTCATTTTTGAAAAATCCTGAGCAGAAAGCCAGCCAAACTGAAGCAGGAGAAGGAGGAGAAGACCAATTTTTTTCATGGGAGTGTATTTTTTTGTCAATTTATTAAAAAGGTAGTTGGGTAACCTACCGCTCGTGAAAAAAATACTAGAGAGCATACCGAAGTACCAATACGGTATCGGTTTGTTTGGGACCTTTAATCTCCTGCATGCCCGAACTGATCATTTCTCGATCTGCATAGCGAGTCTGCGCAATTCGGAGGTAGGCAGTGAGTTTGGGATGGATTCTGTACTGAACCAAGAGGTACTGCCGGCTACCTTTTCCGGAAAATGCGGGAATAGCAAAGGCCCCTAGGGCATTGTGTTCGTAGGCATAGAGCCTATTGTCAAACCTTTCGGTATCAAATAGTGCCATTCGAGCGGTTAATTTCCATTTTTCGCGTTTGAAGGAAATATCTTGAAGCAGCATCCAGCCCTGCGACTTGCTTTGGTCCAGAATGACTTGGTTCCAAAGAATCCGGGATTGGAAAGAGAGTTCCGGAGAAACTCCTAGTTCCAGGTTTGCTTGCACTTGATTTTTCAAGATCGGTACTAGGGTGTAGGTTGGTGCAGTGGCCTCTTCGGTCGCCTCATTTCTCATTTTCCTCTCCTGCTTCATTTGAATTGAGGCAAGTAGAGTCTTTTGTGGTTGGTAACTCAGGCGTGCCAGCCATTCCTGTCCTTGGGAAGGAGCATACACCCGGAATTTGAGCCAGGGAAATCGAAAGAAGTCCACATAGGCGTTGAGTTTAACTTTGGAGGAAGGTTTGATTTGTATACCCAGGTAGGTGCCCTGTTCGTTGATAGGTCGGGTACTTTCTGCAAATGCGGTGGCATAGAAACTATGAAAGTGGCGGTCATAGCGCCTCCAGAGTAGGGAAAAATCGACCGTTTTGCTCAGGCTACTGACAAATCCCACCACGGTACCTTGGCCTTGGCTGCTGGACCGAGCAGATTCTCCAAAGAAAGAAAAGTTCTTCCAAACTACATTAAAATACATACTTCCCAGAGTATTGCTGCGTCCTGAAAATTCAAATTGATTGTACCGATTTGGAGTTCGAATCCAGGGGATGCTCAACTGGGTATGCAGGGCATTGATTCCAGCAGACCATTTGCCAGATCTGGCTTGGTACTGGATATTCGTTCCCAGGTTCGTTTCTCGAAGTTGGTTTTTGGTGGAAAGTTCGCTTTGGCTGCGGTGTAGTCCTGTTTGAGAAAGGCTGGTGAGTTCCTGATTTGAATTGTCGATGGAGTCTTTTGAAAGGGATACGCGTCCATCCTTTCTTAGCGAGGAGATGAGTAAGGTGCTCTGCCAGGATCCGAGTTGCCTCGTGATTCCAATGCCTCGAAAAAAGCCCGATTCCAGGCTTGCCGTGTAAGGGAGAATGCCCAAAGTACTTCTTCTCACGGTTGGAACAGTTTCTGCACCTTTACCCAAACTAAATCCTGCCCCAAAAACGAGCCCTTGCCCAAAACTGGCCTGAAAATCTCCAATATTTAGGGTTTTCCATTTCCCCAAATTGTAGCGGCTGTGGTGAAAGGAAGAAAAATTAAAGCCATAGCGGCTGGTTTTTGGATCCCAGACGAGGGCTTCTCCTGCATCTTTTTCGAGCAAAAAGCCTAGACTAAAATCCTTGGCATGTTTAATTCGAAAACGAAGAAATAGGTCATTCTGATCTCCAAGGTACCTGCTATTGGGATTCACCGTGCTGTCATTTTGGTATCCTCTTCGAAGTTCCAGGGTGCGCCGGTGTCGGAAGAGCAGGTAACTATTTTCTTCACTTCGCAGGCGTTCCAGAAAGGATTTGGGGCTTGATTTCTCGGTTTCTAGGGAAAGAAAAGGAAGGATGTTTTCCAAGGTTGTATTGTCCCAATGGGGGAGGGACTGGAGTTCGTATAGGGAAAGAAACTCACCCGATTGAATGCGGTGGTCTAGGAATGCCTGAATTTGTGGAGGGGAAAGCAGGTAGGTTCCTGCCAATTCTTCCCCGGTTACTCGGTTGATATCCAGTGGGTTTTGATAGAGTTCTGTAAGTAACTCGTAGAGTGCTTCGTAATCCACTTCCACTTCCTGTATAGGAAAAAGCCGCTCCATCAACTGTTGGATGTCCAAGGGAATTGCTGTCCTATCTTGACCGAAAATGAGAAAAGGAAAAAGTAGTAGGAGTACTAAACTAAAGACTTGTTTCATGCCCTAGTGCTTTAAAAATAGGGAGAGGTGATGGGTGCCTCCTAGGGCAGTAGTTTGGCCAAGGGCATAGTCTAGGCCATACTTTTTCTTCCGAAGCCCAAGACCAAAATGGAGGGAATTGGGAGCAGAGTGGATGCCAGTGCGCAGAAAGATCCAGTTTTCAAGTTGGTAGTTCAACCCAAGTTTAAAGAGAGGAGAATGGTCCAGCTCCTTTTCCAATTCGCTGTGGATTTCAAGGTTTTTGGCAGGGAGGTAGGTGATGCCCAGCGTGAGTAGGGTAGGAATGGGTTGGGAAGATTGCTTGCTAACCTTTGCTTGGTTCAAATTGGATAAGTGGGCGCCAAAGAAAAACTTGGGACCTAGTTCTGCCAGGCCTCCTAGGGAGAGCAATAGCGCATTGCCCGTACCAAATCCTTCGATATGGGTTTGAAACCAGGCTGCTTTTGCCCCGAAACTTAAGATTCCTCGGGTGGTGGATAGGCCGAGCTCGAGCCGGTGTTGGTTAAAAAGTTCACCACCAAAGCGGGCGATTCCAAATCCGAAACTTGCACCTGGTTTTTTGAAAGCCAGGGAAAGGGCGGCCGTACTTAATTCTTGAATGCCATACCGTTTATCCACGGCAAGCCCTAGTTCGGAATCTTCCATTCGGTCCAGGGATCCTACATTGTTAAAAAGGCTCCAGGCATCTTGGTGGAATAATTTGACTGCTCCTAGGCCTTTAGATTTGGCTCCGAAGGATTGAGTAGATAGGTCGATTTGGGCGGATGTGGGCAAGACCACTACCAGCCAGAAGCAAAAAATCAGGCTAAACTTCATGAAAAAATAGATTAAAAAGTGATACTTAAATTTAATCAATATGGAGGAGTATTCCAAAGACGGGATGGAAAAAAGGGAGGGTTGGATTTCCATTTTTCAGCCTAAAAGATGGACTTATCGACCCCTGTTGTATTCACTAGAAAATGCCCTCTTTTGGATTTAAAGAGCCACCGAATAATATTTTGAAAATTTTTCGCAATCGATTGTTTGAAGAGAAAAAAACATTTTCTATTTTTCGGAGGTATTCATGAATTGAATATCTACAATAGGTTTAATAGGTTTGAGAGCAGGAAAAGGTCGGGATTTTATTCCGGCCTTTTTTTTGTTATTTAGTGGAGAAATCCTTGTATTCGATGCCTTACTTACCCATAAAAATGCGAGTTGTGTATGCCTGTTGAACAACTTCGAGCACAGTTGCATCTGGCCTTTCAAGGGGAACTTCCCGGTAAGGAGGCGCAACTGCTTATGGCTCCGCAACCCATTGACCCCCGGCGAATTGCTGCCAAGGTTCCAGAGGATCATCGAAAGAGTGGGGTTTTACTTTTATTCTATCCGGATGCCTCCAACATCTATTTTCCCTTGATCAAGCGCCCGCAATATCCCGGTGCACATAGTGGCCAAGTGGCATTGCCTGGAGGAAAGGTGGAGGAAGGGGATCCGGATGTGGTGTTTACTGCACTTCGGGAGGCAGAGGAAGAGATTGGAATTGATGCGGGCAAGGTAGAAGTGGTTGGATGTTTGACGGAATTGTACATTCCGATTAGTAATTTTTTGGTTTCGCCAATTGTGGGATTTTTGGATCATAAACCCACTTTTATTCCCGAGCAGCGGGAAGTAGACAAGATTCTCCCGTTCGCGCTCAATCAATTGATTCAACCAGAAATAGTCAGGCACACCTCCATTTCATTAGGGAGCGGGAACTACCTAAAAACACCTTATTTTGACATTGCTGGGGAGGTGGTCTGGGGTGCTACGGCCATGATTTTGAGTGAACTCATTCAGGTAGTGAAGCAAAAAATAGGGTAAGTGTTGTTCGTTTTGACAATTGTGGGTATTGTTGTAACTAGTAAAAAGTAGTTTATGGAAGAAAGTGCAGGGCCTTTATTAACAAATGATGCAGTGGTTTTTGGACTGCTGATGGCCACCTTGGCATTTGTATTTGCTACAGCTGCAAGTAAGCATTCGTTTTGGGTGAAGTTTTATACCTATGTGCCCACCGTGTTGCTTTGCTACTTTATACCTGCAGTATTCAATTCATTGGGCTTGATTTCTGGGGAGTCTTCAAATTTGTATAAGGTTGCTTCCCGTTACTTATTGCCCGCTTCCTTGGTGCTCTTCACGATCAGCGTGGATCTGAAAGGTATCCTTCGATTAGGTCCTAAAGCCTTAATCCTTTTCCTTACAGGTACGGTTGGAATTGTATTTGGTGGACCAGTGGCTCTACTGATTGTTGGTTGGATTCACCCTGATTTGTATGCAGGTTCTGGTCCAGATGAATTGTGGCGAGGGTTGTCTACGATTGCCGGGAGTTGGATAGGGGGAGGAGCCAATCAAACCGCCATGCTGGAGGTATTTGGAGCAAGTCCAGTATTGTTTGGGCAGATGATTGCGGTAGACGTGTTGGTGGCGAATTTCTGGATGGCCATTTTGTTGTATTGGGCTGCCAAACCAGAAAAGATCGATAAATTCTTGAAAGCAGATACTTCCGCTATCTATGAACTCAGAGACCGAGTAGCAAAGGCAAGGGAAGCTAGTGTGACCATTCCAAGTTTAAAAGATACCCTGCTTATTCTCGGGTTTGGTTTTGGGGTTACTGGACTTTCACATTTTTTTGCCGACTTTTTGGCCCCTTGGTTTGAGACCAATCATCCCGAATGGAACCAGTATTCCTTGAATTCAGCCTTCTTCTGGATCGTGGTTATCGCTACTACCTTGGGTTTGGCTTTATCTTTTACCAAGGCAAGGCACTTGGAAGGGGCGGGTGCTTCCCGTATGGGATCGGTCCTCCTTTATGTGTTGGTGGCCACCATTGGAATGCAAATGGACTTGGGTGCCATTTTGGATAACCCCATCTTATTTTTAATCGGCTTTATTTGGATCCTTTTCCATGTCTCGCTGATGCTTTTTGTCGCTTGGCTGATCAAGGCGCCCTTCTTTTATGTGGCCGTAGGCTCCCAAGCCAATGTGGGAGGTGCAGCCTCTGCACCCATCGTGGCGTCTGCTTTTGATGCATCCTTGGCATCAGTAGGAGTGCTTTTGGCGGTACTAGGCTATGCCCTCGGTACCTACGGAGCCTACATCAGCGGCTTGATGATGCAGTGGATGTCAAGCCAGTAATTCCCTTTTATACCTCGCTCAAGAGTACACTTTCACTGCGGTACCACTGACAGTAACCATGAGCATGCCTTCTCGGATGGTTTCGTAATCTAAGTCGATACCAATGATGGCATTTGCACCCAAGTGTCTTGCTTGCAGTTCCATTTCAGCCATGGCAGTGGCTTTGGCCTCTCGCAAAACCTGTTCGTAAGCCGAAGATCTTCCTCCCACAATGTCGGTGATGCTTGCAAAAAAATCTTTGAAGATGTTGGCGCCAATGATCGTTTCTCCAGATACGATGCCTAAGTAATGTTCAATTGGATGTCCTTCAAGAGTAGAAGTTGTAGAAAGAATCATTTTTTTCTTTTTAGGTGATGGATTGTTTGCATCGAAATACGAAAAAATTGACAAATGGTTTTCAAAGTGGATTCAAAAATTAGGCATATAGTTTGTTAGCTGTAGCATTACCCATTAAAGGTCAAAAAATATACGGGTGATTTCGCCGATTTTCCGGTTAAATTGGCATTTCCCATTAATTTTGCCTAGCCTTTTCGGCAACACCTTACCCTATGGTGCAACGACTATTTCTTCTTTTTTCGCTGTTACTCACAGGAGCTAGTCTTCAGGCCCAAGGCTTTTTAGCAAATCGCTCCTCCCTGTATGCATTTACAGGAACCTCTGGGGCCAACTTGAGTCAATTCAATACGCTACTCGCAGAAAGGGGGCAACTTCCTATTTCAAATCGTTACAATACTTTTGGCTTGGGATACCAGGCAAGGCTGAATGATTTCATCTTTGGCTTAGAAGTATCCCAACACCAAAGTGAAAATGCGGATTTGGGAACCCACCGCTTTCAATACCGGACCTCTCGTGCCTTGGTGAATCTGGGTTATTCCCTTACTGAAGAAGGGAAATTCCAATTGATCCACTACCTGTCTATGGGGCTGGGCTACATGAATGTGCAATTGCTTCCAGACCAACAACCAAAGGACCTAAATACCTTCCTCAAGGTTCCAGGTCAAGGATTTGTCTTGCGGGAGCATGATATTCAACGCGGAACTGCCAAGTTCGGAAATTTTTTAACTGAAATTGGGTTTCAACTTTCCTATGATTTTCCGATTCCGCATCGAAAAGAGGCCTTGGAAATTATTGCCAAGGCAGGGTATTCCTTTAGTCCTTTTGAGAATGGTTGGAACTTGAATGGAATTTCCTTTGACAATGCCCAAGCCGGAGCTTTTTTCCGGGTAGGAACAGGGATCAGTCTTCCAGACCGAAATTTTTTTTACAAGGATGCCAGCATTGGCATGTCATTGATTCGTGGAATTCACTTTACCAATCCAGATAAGTTCAATAGGTACCTAAAAGAACAGGGATATGAGACCTTGGAGGGTAGGCCAGCTCAGTTTGGTCTCAGAATCTTGGGGGAAACAGACGGTTACCTGTATGGCATGGATGTTTTTAATGTAGCCTTAAAAGGACGTGCAAGCAGCACCCAAAGCCACAGCTTGAATAGCCTGCGCATCTATGCCAATGTGGGAAAAAAATTCTTTCAGTATAAAAATTGGGGAATCGGTGCGATGGGTGGAGTGGGCTATGGTAATTTACGCTACTCCTTGCTACAAGATCAAAAACCTGATTTTCCTGCTTTATTCGACCAACGAAATTTTGATGGCTACTTGCGAAATTTTGGTGTTTTTCTCAAACCTGAGGTGCTGATCGAGTATGGGTTGCCAATGACCAAGCGGAAGATGTTTGACCTTGTATTCTCCACATCAGCAGGGTACGAACAAGGATTCCCTGCCTTCAAGTTGGGGGGAGTTTCCATGAACGGCTACCAGTCCGGTTCATTTCTGACATTTGGATTGGGCATACGCCCCTAAGATTATTCTGTTTTTTTCAATAAAAACTATTTTTTACGGGTAAAAAAGGAATGAAACCCTGGTTTATTTAAATTTTAGGCTTACTTTTGCAGCAACTTATCGAGAAAGACCGAGGGAAGGGCCCTATGACGTCTTAGCAACCTGTAAGCAAGGTGCTAACTCCCCTCTTGGATATGCCAAGAACAGATGAGATGAATAGTACGAATACCTACTTTTCTCCGCGTTTTGCTCGATTAGTTTTTTCAACTTAAACAAACATGAGACAAAACAGAACGGAACTCCTCCTCCAGGCAGTCAATTCCAGGGTTTTAATTTTAGATGGTGCCATGGGTACCATGATTCAGCGTTATACGTTGACCGAGGACGATTTTCGAACGCCTGCGTTAAAAGATCATCCCAAGGCATTAAAAGGCAATAACGACCTACTTTCTTTGAGTAGACCCGATATCATTCGTGCCATTCACTTGGAGTATTTGAAGGCAGGATCTGACATTATTGAAACGAATACCTTTTCCGGAACAACCATCGCCCAGGAGGATTATGGATTGCCCCACTTGGCTTATGCGATCAACTTTGAATCGGCCAAACTTGCTCGTGAAGTGGCCGATGCTTATTCATTAACCACTCCGGATAAGCCTCGCTTTGTGGCAGGGGCCATGGGTCCGACCAACCGGACGGCATCCATCTCTCCAGATGTGAACGATCCCGGCTACCGGGCGATTACTTTTGATCAGTTGGCTGAAGCCTACGCCGAACAAGTTCGTGGCCTACTTGATGGGGGAGCAGATCTTATTCTTGTAGAGACCATCTTCGATACACTCAATGCCAAAGCGGCGCTCTATGCCATCCAAGCGGTGTATGAGGAGCGAAATATTCCTTTAGATCCCAAGGAGGGAGGAATTCCCATCATGATCTCTGGAACCATCACGGATGCCTCTGGTCGAACCCTCTCAGGACAAACTACCGAAGCCTTTCTAATTTCAGTTTCACACGTACCCTTGTTCTCCGTCGGCCTCAACTGTGCCTTGGGAGCAAAGGAATTGCGTCCTTACTTGAAAGTATTGGCGCAGGAGGCTCCTTTTTATGTTTCTGCTTATCCGAATGCAGGCCTGCCGAATGAATTTGGTGCCTATGACCAAGGAGCCAATGAAATGGCAGACCAGGTACGTGACTTTTTGAAAGAAGGAATGCTCAATATTTTGGGAGGCTGCTGCGGTACCACGCCTGATCACATTCGCGCGCTAGCAAATTTGGCTGCCGACTATGCACCACGTAAAATCGATCAGTTAACGGAAGAGGAGGAGCAACATGCCTAAGTCAAACTATTTGAAACTCTCAGGACTAGAGCCTCTGGTATTTACCCCTACGCTCAACTTTGTGAATGTGGGTGAGCGAACCAATATCACCGGTTCCAAGAAATTTGCTCGGCTCATCCTCAATGGGCAATACGACGATGCCCTCGATATCGCCTTGGATCAAGTTCGAGGAGGTGCTCAGATCCTGGATGTCTGCATGGACGAAGGGATGCTGGACGGGGAATTTGCCATGGTACGTTTCCTAAACCTCATTGCTTCCGAACCTGAAATCAGCCGAATCCCCATCATGATCGATAGTTCCAAGTGGAGCATCATCCTGGCAGGATTAAAGTGTGTGCAGGGAAAAGGCATTGTCAACTCCATTTCGCTAAAGAATGGAGAAGAAGAATTTATCCATCAAGCCAAAACCATCAAGAAGTTTGGGGCAGCGGTAGTGGTCATGGCCTTTGATGAACAAGGACAGGCAGATACCTACGAGCGCCGCATCCAAATCTGTGAACGCAGTTACCGAATCCTAGTAGACCAGGTAAAATTCAATCCACAGGACATCATTTTTGACCCAAATATCTTCCCTGTGGCTACGGGAATGGAAGAGCATCGCAAGAATGCGCTTGATTTCTTCCATGCCACACGCTGGATCAAGGAAAATCTTCCAGGAGCCAAGGTCAGTGGGGGCGTAAGTAACGTGTCCTTTTCTTTCCGTGGAAATGACCCCGTGCGGGAAGCCATGCATGCTGCTTTCCTTTACCATGCCATCAAGCATGGAATGGATATGGGTATCGTCAATCCAACGCTATTGGAGGTGTACGATGACATCGACAAGGAATTGCTGGAGCGGGTAGAAGATGTATTGTTTGACCGCAAAGAGGATGCTACCGAACGCTTATTGGACTTTGCAGAGACCGTCAAGTCAGCAGATAAAAAAGAAGTGGTCAACGAGGCCTGGAGATCAGCGCCCGTAGCGAAGCGAATCGAACATGCCTTGGTGAAAGGGATCTTGGACTTTATTGTCGAAGATACCGAAGCAGCACGTCTTGAATTGGTCAATCCATTGAAAGTGATCGAAGGTCCTTTGATGGATGGAATGAATGTGGTGGGGGACTTGTTTGGTGAAGGGAAAATGTTCCTTCCTCAGGTAGTGAAGTCTGCCCGTGTGATGAAGAAGGCTGTAGCTTACCTCGAACCCTTTATGCCGCTTCCTGAAGAGGGGCAAGCCGCTTCTTCCTTGAAGAAGATCTTATTGGCCACTGTAAAAGGGGATGTGCACGATATCGGTAAAAATATTGTAGGCGTAGTTTTGGCGTGCAACAGCTACCAAATCATCGATTTGGGCGTCATGGTGGATGCCCAAAAAATCATTGACGAAGCGATTAAAAATAAGGTAGACATCATCGGATTGAGTGGATTGATCACTCCTTCCCTGGATGAAATGGTTAATGTGGCCTCCGAAATGGAGCGCCAAGGCCTTACCATTCCTTTGCTGATTGGTGGAGCCACTACTTCAAGAATTCATACCGCCGTAAAGATTGACCCAGTCTATTCAGGTGCAGTAGTGCATGTGAGTGATGCAAGCAAGTCAGTACCCATTGCAGGGGAGTCGATCTCTCCAGAGACCAAGGATTCCTTCCGAGTTCAACTCAAGGAAACTTACCGACAACTTCGCGAAGAGCACGAAGCGAAGCAAACGGTGAAGCAGTTGATTTCCTACACCGAAGCCAAACGAAATCCGGTATCTATCCAATGGGAGGGATTCCAACCAGTAACGCCGAAGGTGCTGGGCAGAACGGTTCTTGAGGACTTAGACTTGAACGTCCTTCGGGAATACATCGACTGGACTCCTTTCTTCAGTACCTGGATGCTGGCAGGAAAATACCCTAAAATCCTAAGCGATACCGTGGTGGGCGAGGAAGCAACTCAACTTTTTGCCGAAGCGCAGACCATGCTGGATACCTTGATTAAAGAAAAATGGATTTCGGCCAAGGCGGTATTTTCCTTGTTTCCTGTTCAGCGGGAAGAGGACGATGCCTACGTGCTAGATGAATCTGGTAAAAGAGTGGCAAGTTTCCACTTTTTGAGGCAGCAGGGCAAGAAAGGGAAGGACGTCCCCAACCGCTCTTTGGCGGATTACTTGCATCCCAACCAGTTGGACTACCTCGGTTGTTTTGCGGTGACGGCTGGCTTGGGTATGGAAACCAAATTGGCGGAGTTTAAAGCGGCTGGAGACGACTACAACGATATTTTATTCAAGGCTTTGGCCGATCGATTGGCTGAAGCGGCTACCGAATACCTACATGAGCAGGTGCGAACCCATTACTGGGGCTATTCTACCTCCGAGAAATTGGATAACGAGGCCTTGATCAAAGAAGAATACCTAGGTATTCGTCCTGCTCCAGGCTATCCAGCTTGTCCTGAGCACTCCGAGAAGGTGACGATCTCCGAACTTCTAGATTTGGAAAACACGGTTGGAATCACGCTTACTTCAAGTTATGCCATGTATCCAACCAGTTCGGTTTCTGGATTTTTCTTTGCCCATCCCGAAAGCAGTTACTTCGGTTTGGGCAAGATCGGTGAAGATCAAGTGGCAAGTTATGCTACACGAAAAGGCATCACCCTCCAAGAGGCGGAACGTCTACTTTCACCGAATTTAGCCTATTCCCCATCTCCAATTCTTGAGAATTCAATCCTATGAAAATCACAGAACATTTAGCGAACGCAAAAGGAACCCTATTTTCATTTGAAATTCTTCCACCATTGAAGGGGCAGAGTTTGAAGGAACTTCTAGAAGGAATTGCTCCTTTGATGGAGTTTAAGCCACCTTTCGTGGACGTGACCTACCACCGAGAGGAGTATATCTACAAAAAGCATCCCAATGGACTTTTAGAAAAGGTAAGCACCAAGAAGCGGCCTGGAACGGTTGGGATCTGCGCTGCCTTGATGAATCGATTTGATGTGGATGCGGTACCCCATGTCCTTTGTGGAGGTTTTACCAAAGAGGAGACGGAAAACTTGTTGATCGATCTTGATTTTATTGGGGTAGAAAATGTGTTGGCCCTTCGCGGGGATGCTCCCAAGGCAGAGCGCTTTGTAGCAGAGCCCAATGGACATGCATTCGCTAGTGAACTCGTGGAGCAGGTGATTCACATGAATCAGGGGAAGTATTTGCACGAAGAAACAGAGCCTAGCTTTCAAACCGATTTTTGTGTGGGTGTAGCCGGTTATCCGGAAAAGCATTTTGAGGCCCCAAGCCTTAAATTTGACCTGAACTACCTCAAAGAAAAGGTAGACAAGGGCGCAAGCTATGTGGTGACTCAGATGTTTTTTGACAACCAAAAGTACTTTGACTATGTGGCCAAGGTGCGGGAAGCAGGGATCACTATTCCCATCATCCCAGGGATCAAGCCCATCACTACCTTGGGGCAGATTACTGCCTTGCCGAGATCCTTCTTTTTGGATTTTCCAGACGAGTTGACCGACGCACTTTTCAAATGCACGACCAATGCCCAAGTGAAGGAAGTGGGGATTGAATGGGCGATTAAGCAGTGCAAGGAATTGATGGCGGCTCAGGTGCCCACGCTGCATTTTTATACGATGAGTAAGGCAGAGACCACCTATAAAGTTGCTAAGGAACTCTTCTAAGTATACTTCACGAGATAAAAAAGGGGCTTTTGCCCCTTTTTTGTTGGAGAAAAGCCATGCTGCTCCTCATTAGAATCTCCCATTAAAGGAAAAGGGAAGGGATTCCTTTTTATTTTTCAGTATCTTACTCACCATTTCACCTTAATTAGGATGACCTATTTCCTTAGTTGTATCCATGCTCGAATCTCCTTCCAGTCCGAAAGTTAAGCGCCTAAGATTTCTTCGAAAAATTCACCGTTGGATGGGGATCCCCTTGATTCTTTTTTTTCTGGTGATCGGGGTGACCTCGATTTTACTAGCCTGGAAGAAGAAGGTGGAATTGCTTCCTCCAACTCTAGAAACTAAGGTAGGAAATGGGACTTGGCTTCGGCCATCCGAATTGGTTGCCATCGGAGAGCAGGAAATGATCAAATTAGGCGAAGATTCAGAAGTAGACCGAATTGACATTCGCCCGGACAAGGGTACTGCTAAAGTGACCTTCAAGAAGCATTTTACAGAGGTGCAGGTGGATGGGTATTCTGGAGAGGTATTGTCAATTGCCACGCGTCATTCGGATTGGATTGAGAAAGTGCATGATGGAAGTATTGTTGATTTTTACACCACAGGTGATGAAGGGGCCAAACTCACCTATTCCACTTTGGTGTCCATCGGATTGATTTTGCTAGCATTCAGCGGCTTTTACCTCTGGTACTATCCGAAGTTGATTCGAAAAATGAAGGAATAGAAAGGATTCAACTGCCTTTAAACGAGTTGATTGAGTTCCATACTACTTAGCCTAGAAGTTTGTATTTTTTTCCAGGCAAGGATTGGATCATTCCCTCAAATTCTAAAGACAATAATTTAGAGGAGAGTATTCCCAAAGGGATTTGGAGTACATGTGCGAGTTGATCCAACTCGGAAGCCCCCTTGGTTTGGAGGTAGGTTAATATTTTAAATTCCTCTTCTTCTCGGTTTGAAAAATCAGGTAGTGGCTTGGGCTTTCGTTCCTCCCCGGGTTTAGACCAGTGCAGGGCCTCCGCCAGGTCTTCTGGACCTGTATAGATGGCCGCTTTCATTTTCCGGATCAGTTGATTGCAGCCCTCGGAGAAGGTGGCCTGGAGATTCCCGGGAACAGCAAATACCTCTTTCTGGTAGCCGAAGGCGAGTTCGGCGGTAATCAGTGCCCCTCCTTTTTCTGCTGCCTCCACTACCAGCAGTGCATCGGCTAGCAAGGCAATGATTCGATTTCTGGCAGGGAAGTTCCCGGGTTGCATCCGGCTTCCTGGCTCGTATTCGCTCAGCACGGATCCATTTTCTTGTATGAGTTGGGCTGCGGTGGCTTGGTGTGCAGCAGGATAGATCAGGTGAATGGGAGAGCCTAGGACAGCAATCGTGGGTAGTCCTAAAGTCAATGCTGCCCGATGCGCTTCAATATCGATCCCGTAGGCTAGGCCCGATACAATGCTGGGCTGGTAGGGCAGGAGGTCTTCACAAATTTTCTTGGTGATGGCTTTTCCGTAGGGAGTTGCACTCCGAGTACCCACGATGCCTACTGTTCGTGGAGCATTCAAATCGGCGGCTCCTTTGGTGAATAGCAGCACAGGTGCGTCGGAATTGGCTTTCAACCGCTGGGGAAAATCATTGTCCAGGGCAGTGAGGAGCCGATAGCCTTCTTTGCCTTGATTGGCTAGGAGGGATTCTGCTTTCAAAAGCAAGGATTCGCGTTGCTGCCTGATTTCGAGCAATCGACGACCGATGCGAGGTATTTTGGCTACTTGTGTGGAGGCCAATGAGAAGAATGCGTGTGCGGACCCAGCATAGGCGACGATGGCTTTAAATATGACCGGACCTACTTTCGGGGCTAATGCGAGGGCAATAAAGTGTTGTTTGTCCTCAGGTATTGGATCGGGAATGGAGTTCATGCTTCAGGTTGATTAAAAAATCCTTGAGTTCCTGAAGTTTTTGAACTGCTGCTACTTTATCAAATCCTTGTTTCTTTCCTGAGGCAATCACTTCTTGGGCTCCTTGAAGCGTATACCCCTTTTCTTTGACCAGATGGTACACGTAGCGGATCTTTTGGATGTCCTCCTTGGTATAGCGTCGGTTGCCTTTTTTGTCTTTTTTGGGGCGGATGATGTCAAATTCCCCTTCCCAATAGCGAATGAGGGAAGCCGCTACTTTAAACATGTCGGCCACTTCTCCGATGGAAAAGTATTTTTTCTCTATTTCTCGCTCTTTGTAAGGCACTGGATGGATGAGTTTGGTAGTTCAGTCTTCAGACAAGGCTCCACAGGGGAGAATGAAAAAAGATATCCCAAAATAGAAAAATGTAACTGACTTTTGGTAGTCCTGCTTCCAATTTTTTTAATTGGAATGCAAGAAGTCTAAAAAGGAGTTGATTTCCTGACAGTTAGTTATCTTGAATTGCTTTATCGATTGAGCACTTGCAGCATGTGAACTGCTGTTAGGCCCGCGGTCTCGGTTCGCAAACGGCTCCTTCCCAAAGAGACTGCCTGAAATCCATGTTCGAATGCGAGTTGAATCTCTTTGGGATCAAAATCCCCTTCGGGTCCAATCAAAATGAGGTACTTTCCGCCTGCTTTGGCTAAGTCCAAGAGGTGGTGGGTATGATTTTCATCCACGTAAGCGATAAACTTCTGGTACTCGGCAAAGTCAGGAGACTTTAGGATTTCACTAAGTTTGGTCGTTCCATTTAGCGTTGGAGTTCTCCATTTAATACTTTGCTTGCAGGCAGAGATCATTTTTTTTTGGAGCCGATCAATCTTCAAAAAACTACGTTCCCCATGCATCGTATCCAATAAGGTCAACTCATGAAATCCGACCTCTGTGATTTTTTCTACCATCCACTCCATTCGGTCAGGGCTTTTGGTGGGAGCGATAGCCAGGTGAATGTAGAAGGGATCTATTTCTGCCTCCTGGGAGGACAATACGGTCAAACTCGCTTTTTTGGGATCTGCTTGGTCCAGCACGCAGGTGTAGCGCATTCCTTTTCCATCCGTGACGAGGATTTGGTCTCCCTTTTTTTTGCGAAGCACACGTACCAAATGCTTCGATTCTTCCTCAGTGAGGTAGGTGGTGGGAGAGGTGATCGATTCTTGGAAGAAAAGTTGCATGGGATGAGTGAACTACGCGAATACAAAAAAAGCACATTTCGTTAAGAAATGTGCTTTTTTAGTTGAATTAACCCTTGGGAATTAGCCCTTGGAGATCTCCATATTGACGGTTCTGCCTTTGATCGTGTTATTTTTCATTACACGAACAACATGTTCTGCATCCTTGTGAGGAACATCTACAAAGGAGAAGTTGTCGAAAATATCAATGCCACCGATGCTTTTGCCAGAAAGACCTGCTTCCCCTGCAATGGCACCTACGATGTCATTGGGACGGATAAAATCTTTCTTACCTAGGTTCAAAAACAAACGAGTCATGTTGGCATCGCGTGTACGCTCTACTCTAGGAGCAAAGTCACGTCCACCTTCTTTGCGGTCTCCAAAGCGGCCTCCGCTATCTCCGAAACGGCTTCCGCCTTCTTTTCGATCACTAAATCTGCTACCGCGGTCAAAGCGCTCACCAGAACGGCCACCTTCTCTGCGGTCTCCAAAGCGTTCGCCTCGTCCACCTTCTCTTCGGTCTCCAAATCTAGATTCACGTCCGCCTTCACGTCCGCCTTCTCTTCTACGGTCTCCATAAGCAGGAGCCTCGATTCCGAAGTCTTGCTCTTTCATCTCTTTGACGGTATCGCCCATCACAAGTTTGAGTAAGCCTAGGGAAATTTGTTCTTGTGTCAATCCTTCGGAAAGCATTTGTCCGATGGTGGCTTCAAACAATTGGGTGTCTTCTTCCTTGCTCAAAACGCGGTGAACATCCTTGATAAATTGAGCTTTCTTCAGTTCAACCAATTCTGCCACCGATGGAGGAGTCATTTTGTTGATAGTAGCCTTGGTGTATCGCTCCAAGTCACGCAACTTCATCATCTCCCTGCGGCCAGTGATGAAGGTAATGGCAGTTCCGGATTTGCCGGCGCGGCCTGTTCTTCCGATTCGGTGAACGTAATACTCCTCATCCAATGGAATGTCAAAATTGAATACCGCTTCTACGTTATCTACGTCGATCCCTCGAGCCGCTACGTCTGTGGCTACTAGTACGGTGCAAAGTCCTTTTCTAAACTTGCCCATCACCTTGTCGCGCTGTGCTTGAGAAAGGTCTCCGTGAAGCGCTTCTGCAAGGATGCCACGTGCACCGAGTGATTCGGTTACTTCGTCAGTCATGCGCTTGGTATTGCAAAATACCACGCTGAGTGCATAATTGTTGAGGTTCATCAAACGAGCCATCAATTCCATCTTCAGAGACTGCTTTACTTCGTAGAAGACTTGATCGATTTTGGCAACCGTCAATTCGTTCTTCGCAACTTTGATGATTTCTGGTTCGGTTTGGTACTTGCGAGTCAAGTCTAAGATAGGCTTGGCCATGGTAGCGGAGAAAAAGACAGTTTGTCTCTCTTCTGGCATCTCTTGCAAGATGGCTTCGATATCGTCTCTAAAGCCCATGTCTAGCATTTCATCTGCCTCATCGAGAACGATGATGCCTGCATCATGCAATTTTAAAGTGCCCCGGTTGATGTGATCTTGCACGCGTCCTGGAGTACCTACTACAATTTGTACGCCTTTCTTGAGGACACGAATCTGCTTGTCGATAGATTCGCCTCCGTAGATGGCTACTGAAGAAATTTTCTTGTGGTATTTGGCCAACTTTTGAATTTCTCCTTCCACCTGAACCGCTAGTTCACGGGTAGGGCAGAGGATAATTGCTTGTGGCTTGATGAAGTCGGCATCTACCAAGTCAATGATAGGAATTGCGAATGCTGCCGTTTTGCCAGTACCCGTTTGTGCTTGGCCGATTACATCGCGTCCTTGCAGTACAAAGGGAATGGCTTGTTGTTGGATTGGGGAAGGCTGGGTATAACCCATTTCTTCCACTGCCCGCAAGATTTCTTCCGAAATCCCCAGGTCTGAGAATTTGATTGTGTTTTCCATGATGTTGTCCTTACTTTTTCTTGCCATGGTATCCTAAATCCCAGACAAGCAAC
>JACCDS010899157.1_pt1 | contig 38030 bp, 30 predicted proteins | sample 7446441 | NCBI WGS metagenome assembly JACCDS01 (sample SAMN15323445, study PRJNA562643) | freshwater metagenome | isolation source: river surface water | place: USA:Blue River Watershed | collected 2017-08-17
GATGTGCGGAATAATTTGCACCGTCTTACCTAAGTAGTCGCCACGGCGCTCCTTGTCAATCACGTGCTGGTAGATGCGCCCAGTCGTCACATTGTTTGCCTGGGACGGGGGTCGGTGGAGGTAGCGCTCGTAGTGGCCGAGGTCGAGGTCGGTTTCGGCTCCGTCGTTGGTGACGTAGCACTCGCCGTGCTCGTAGGGGTTCAGGGTACCCGGATCAATGTTGAGGTAGGGGTCAAACTTCTGAATGGTTACCGAAAAACCACGGGCCTGAAGAAGTTTGGCGAGCGAAGAAGCCACAATGCCCTTGCCCAATGAAGAGGTGACGCCACCGGTGACGAAAATGTATTTTGCCTGATTTGCCATGCGCTGCGAGGTTCGCGCAAAGTTAGGGCATTAGAAGGCGTAGCTCAGCAACAACGTCGGCATAATTGGCAGCTGGTTGACCCGCTGCGCCTTAGGGGTGTCGTAGTAGAAAATATTACGGCGGTTGTAGACGTTGGTGATGGCCAAAGAAGCCTCAAGGCGCTGGTGTTCTTTGATGTCCCAGGCCTTTTTGGCGGTCAAATCAAGGCGGTGGTAGTCGGGCAAGCGCTTGCTGTTGAGGTCGCCGTACAAAATTCCCATCTGACCGTTTTCGGTAGGGTATTGGTAGTCAATGTAGGGGCTGCCGTCGGGGTTGGTGAACGGAAGCTGCTCAAAGTAGCCGCGAATCGGAGTAAAGGGGAATCCGCTACCGTAGTTCCAGCGAAGGTTGACCTCGAGCTGCTTGACGAATTTGCGGGCAACCACAAAGTTGGTGTTGTGGCGGCGGTCAAAAAACGGAGCATAGGTTTGCTCGCCGTCGTAGCGGGTGCTGCGGCCCAGTGAGTACACCGCCCAGAGGTACCACTTCTTGTCTTCGTAGGTCACCAGTGCGTCGATTCCGCGCGCCAAACCGCGTTCTACCATGAAGTCCTTGCGCAGTCGCTCGGGCTGGTTGGCATACTGCGGAATGTCGTCGTACAGCTTGAAGCGGTTGACGTTGGTGATCATTCCAAAATTCTTGACGTAGGCCTCAAGCTCGACGTTCCAGCGCGGAGCCGGGTTGAATTCCACGCCAAACACCGCGTGGTCGGCAGTTTGAAGCGTGCCCTGAACCTCTTCGTCGCCAATCTTGCTGGGCAGGTCGATTCCGCCTCCGCTCAAGAATCCGTAGAAGAGGTTGACAACGTCGCGGTCGCTGTTGGCGGCAATCAAGTTCTGCGAGTAACGGCCCGCAGAACCTTTGATGCGCACGTTTTCAGACGCATTGTACTTGAATCCAAAACGAGGTTCCACGCGCACTACACCCATTGTAGAATAGTTGTGCAGGCGAAGGCCTGGCTGAATCAGCCAGCGGCCCTGCTGGCGCTTGTAGTCAAAGTAGATTCCAAGCTCAGTGGTGTTGTCCTCTTGCTGAAGGCTGCGACCTACCGTATTGGTGAACTGGTAGTCAGTGTAGTATCCGATGAATTCAAGACCGTACTTGAGCTCGTCCGCTTTGCGCAGCAGGTAGGTGAAATCCAATCCGCCATTGAATCCGTTGATGGTTGAGAAGCGCGGACGGTTCTCGATTTCAGTGGAGGTGATGGTGTACGAACTCTGAGCGAGGTGGCCCTGCAAAATCGTGTTGGACGACGCGGGAACCACGGTGAAGTCGGTTCCGTAGCCCACGGAATTCCACGCGATCGACTTGCCCCCTGCGAAGCGCACGGCATCGCTGAAGTTGAATCCAAAAATGTTCAGCTTGTTGCCGCCGTTGGATTCCACCGTGTACTTGCTAAAGATGTCGCGGAATTCAAATGGAAGGCCGTCGTACTCTGTGGCGACGTAGGGGTAAAAGATCGGCGCCGCTTGGTCCAGCAGTGATTCTTTGAACGAAACCAGAAGTGAGCTGGGGGCGATTCCGTTCTTTTTGCGGCCGATCGGAACCTCAAGGAGCGCCTTGGCAAGGTAGGTTGAAGCACTAACCTTGCCCGAAATGCGGTCGCGGCGCCCGGTGCGGGTGCGAATGTCCATGACCGACGAGGTGCGGCCGCCGTACTCGGCTCCGAAGCCCGCCGTGTAGACGTCTGCAGACTGCAGGATGTCGGTTTCAAACACCGAAAAGAATCCGATGCTGTGAAAGGGGTTGTACAAAATCATCCCGTCGAGTTTGACGAGGTTTTGAATGGGGGCGCCTCCGCGAATGTAGAGCTGGCCACCCTGGTCACCCGTGGTGATGACACCCGGCATCACCTGCAGGGCGCGAACGAGGTCGGGCTCACCTCCGATAGAGAAGGTGCCGATGGACTTGGGGTTGAGCTGCACGACTGCGGTCGAAACCTTGGTCTGCTTCTCTTGCTTGCGGGCGTCAATAACTACGTCTTCGAGTTCGATCACCGATTCCTTCATGGTGATTCGAGTAAAGGTGTTCTTTTCTGCAGAAACCTTGATTTCAATGGTTTGCGGCGCGTATCCGGCGCGGCTGAAGGTGACTTTGTAGGTTCCGACAGGGATTGCGTTCACCTGATAAAAACCGTCGTTGTTGGTGTAGGATTCCTGGGCCTTACCTGCGACAGTAAGGGAAACCTTGGCCAAATTGAGCGGTGACTGGTCGGCCTGATCGACCACGAGTCCGCGAAGACCACCGGTTTGAGCAGAAAGGCCAAGGCTGGCCAAAGTGAATACGAGCGCAGTAAGCGCCTTAGTAAAGGATTTTGAACAGAAGCTCATCGAGGATGTCGGAATCACGTAGGTTGGGCGACGCCATGCCTTTAGCTTGGCGATCAGCTTCGCGAAGATAACCCACGATGCGCGCCAAGTGCCCTCCCGAGTAGTTTTGGGCCGCTTTGGCGATGTCTCTGAGTGCAAATTCTGAGACTCCGAGCTGGGCGGATGCCGTTTTAGGGTTGGGGTGGGCGCCCATGCCCTGGTAGATCAGGGCTTTGAAAAAGGTTCCGTAGAGGGTTGCAACGACCAAAATGAGCGGGCTCGAACGGCTGTGCTTCATCATGCTTCGGGCGATCATGTAGCTGCGCTCGGGGTTGTGGGCGACAAGGGCCCTTAAGAGTTCGAACTGGTTGTACTCGCGGCTCGACCCCGTGTACTTCTCGACCGTTGCGGCGGTGACTTCGCCGCCCTCGCCGAGCACCACGGCGTACTTGCCGAGCTCTTGGTCGATGGCCGAGAGGTCCACTCCCAGGCTTTCGACGAGCACAGAGGCTGCTTTTTCGCTAATTTTTAGCCCACGCTGGCGGGCGAGTTCGGCGACGGTTCCTGAGATTTGGTATTCGGGGATGCGGTCGAATTGAACGTAGGTTTCGCCGGGTTTGAGGGTTTTGTAGAGGGCCTTGCGCTTGTCTAAGGCCTTGCCCGTTAGGCTGAGAAGCAGCACGGTCTGGGGCTGCGGGTTCTTGACGTAGGCCGCGAGGTCCTCGAGGTTGCGCAGGTCTTGGGCTTCGCGCACCACCACCACCGTACGCTCGGCCATCATCGGGAAGCGCTTGGCCTCGGATTCTACCGCACGGGCATCGACGTCGCGTCCGTAGAGCACCGACTGATTGAAGGCTCGGTCTGCCTCAGGAAGTGCCCGCTCGAGCAGGGCGTCAGTCAGGGAATGTGCAAAAAAGGGTTCCTCGCCGGCCACGACGTAGACGGGGGCGAACTGCCCCTTGTCCCACTGGGCGATGAGTTTAGTGACGACCGACTGCACGGGGCAAACCTACGAATTCAACCCTCGTGGTGGTAGGGTTCGTTGCGCAAAATGCTGAGGGCGCGGTAGAGCTGTTCGGCAAAAAGTACGCGTACCAGGTCGTGCGGAAACGTCATCTTGCTCAACGCCAGCTCGTACTGAGCTTGGGCGCGGAATTCCGCACTGAATCCGTAGGCGTCACCTACCGCAAACAGGATGCGCTTTGGGCCTGAATTCATCCACTTTTGGAGCCGCTGCGCGAGCTCGACAGACTTGAGGTGCTGCCCCCGCTCGTCAAGAAGGACCAAAAGATCACCGGGCTTTAAAAACGCGTGCTGGGCGGCGCGGTCGCGTACCGATTCCGTTCTGAATTTGGCGTAGTGATTAATGCGCTGCGCAAAGTCAGCTAATCCCGCCTTGGCGTAGTCCACTTGGGTGGGCCCGACGACTAAAAGAATGATCTCCACGGCTGGCGTAAGTTTGGGTTCCGCCCCGCGCACCCGAAGCGCGAGGACGATGCAAAGATGAAGCTGATCCGCGATTACCTGACCGAACCCGAGCTGGCTGCCCACATTCAGCGCAGCCTTGACGAGGATTTGGGCCGTGGCCATGCGTCCGGCGACCACTCTTCAGCGGCCAGTCTCGATCCTGATTATCAAGGAATTGCCACGCTCCGTGCCAAAGAATCACTGGTATTTGCTGGGTGCGAAGTGGCTGAACAGGTGCTGCACGCGGTCGACCCTCGCCTCAGCATTGAATGGGCGCACCGCGACGGCGAACACCTCGAACCCGGAACCGCCGTGGCCCACGTCGAAGGTCCGCTTCCCTCCCTACTTCGTGCCGAACGCACGCTGCTGAACTATGTGCAGCGCCTCAGTGGAGTCGCCACACTCACCCAAAGCTACCGCGCGCTCATTGCCGACCTGCCCTGCAGGCTGCTTGATACGCGCAAAACGACTCCGGGATGGCGCGCCCTCGAAAAATGGGCCGTGCACGTCGGCGGAGGCAGCAACCACCGGATCGGGCTGTACGACATGGTGATGCTCAAAGACAACCACATCGACCTCGCGGGCGGAATCACGCAAGCCGTGCGCCGCACAGAACGCTACCTGGCCGACCGAGGGCTCGACCTCGCCATCGAAGTCGAATGCCGCAGCTTGGCCGACGTCGAAGAGGCCCTTGGCCTTGAAGCCATCACGCGCATCATGCTCGACAACTTCACGCCGGCCCAGTGCCGCACTGCCGTGGAGCGCATTTCCGGCCGCAAAGAAACCGAAGCCAGCGGCGGAATCACCCGCGAAACCCTGCGCGCCTACGCTGAAACCGGCGTGACCTTCATTTCGGTGGGAGCCCTCACCCATTCTGCCCCCGCCGTCGACCTCAACTTTAAAGCCCGCCTGCTGTGAACCGTTTGCTCGCGCTACTGCGCCGCAGCGCCCAAAACGTCACGCTCCCGCTCTTTGACGGGCTCAGCCTGTACGACGTCGCCATCTTTTTCTGGAAGGGCATCTATGAAGGCGCCGTCACCAGCCGCGCGGCGAGCATCAGCTTTAGCTTCTTTCTCGCGCTTTTTCCGGGGGTCATATTTGTCTTTACCCTCATCCCGTTTATTCCGGTGGACGGATTTCAGCACGAACTCTTTCGCCTGCTTCGCGACGTCCTTCCGCCCAACAGCTTTGACGCCGCCTACTCCACAATTACCGACATTCTGACTATCAAGCGCGGCGACCTGCTCGGTATTACGGTGGCAGCCGCCCTATTCTTTGCCACCAACGGAACCCTCGCCCTCATCGGCAATTTTGGCCAAACCGTCCACCGGCTGAACGTGCGCGGATTCTGGTCCCAGTACCTCGCTGCTTTTTGGCTCACCTTGGCCTTGGCCCTGCTCCTTATTGGCGGAATCGCCGTGCTGGCGCTCGGCGAAGTATGGATTCCGACATTGGTACCTGGCGACAACGGACTCTGGCTCACCGCCTTGGCCCGATGGGTGGTGCTCCTGGGACTCGTGCTCTTTGCCATCTCGCTGCTGTTTTACTACGGCCCGATGCGCGCTGCCCCGTGGCGCTTCATCTCGCCCGGAGCCTTGCTGGCCACCGTGCTCGTCTGGCTGACCTCGTACCTTTTTGGAATCTACGTGACGGACTTCAGCCGCTACAACCAACTCTACGGCTCGATCGGAACCCTCATGATCATCCAACTCTGGATTTACGTCAACGCCATCGGACTCATCATCGGATTTGAGCTCAACGCGTCGATGGCTCGGGCTAAAAACCGCGAAAAAGACTTAGATTAACCGTTCACTGCGCGCACCAACCAGCACGCTGCGTTTAGACTTTGAGGTAGGTAAACTCTTCGTAGTGCGCAGAGTGCGCTACCAGCACATACCCTTTTGCACCGAGTGCTTCGTGCACCGCCTTTGACGGAATTCCCTCTACCCACCGATCGTGAAACTCGATGAGAATTTGGTCAATCTCGACTTCGTCGTCAAGGATTGAAGGCAGCACTTCGTATTCCGCACCCTCGATGTCAATTTTGAGCACATCCAAGCGACTGTGGCCAAATTGCTTCATTAAATCCTTCAGCGTGCTGAGCTGAACCTCAATGGGCCGGGTGAGTGTTGACTGGACTGAGGCATTGAGGCTTCCGCTCGTAGCTTTCTCGGATTCAGGAAGGTGAAAAATCGCTGTCCCCGTGTAGGTGCCCAATCCGATGGGGTACACGTCCATAAAGTCCACCCCAGTCTGGCGCTCAAACCACCGCTTTGATTTCGGCGTCGGATCAAAGCCATAGACGCGGCAACCCCATGCGCGGTGAATGGCACGGTCAAAACTGATGTCTTGACCAATTCCAACCGAATACACCACCGATTCATTCGGATTTTGGGGCGGAATGGCATAAAAGCCGCCATAGCTGTTGCCGTACCACTGGGCACGCGCATCGGGATGCACGACGAAATGAGAAACTTCTGAGCGGTCGAGGCTGCGAACAAGTTCTGCGTTGCGCGCTCGTGCCGCGCGGTCCTGCTTTGCTGCGGTATACCAGTCCTTAAGTCGTTGAATCATGATGCACAGTTGGGTTTATCCGAAGATCTGAACGCGTTTACGGATCCAGTTTCCGCCGACAAAGGTGGTTGCAAAATAAACGATGACCGCAAGTGACCAATCTGACCTCAAAAAGTGATGTCGGGCTTTTGCAAATTCGCCAACCGTGTACCAGTACCGCCCGTAGCTACCGTGCCAGCGGGCCCTCGACACCTTGACCTCTGACGGGTAGCGCGCCGCCAACTCGCTTAAGGTGTGCATGGCAAATTCAAAATCGCGGGCGCGGTACGTCGGGTTAAGTGAGAGGTTGCTCCCCTCGACGTGCCGGATGAAGAGTGGACGGCATACCTCACGCGTCGCACAGCCCTCGGTTACGCGTAACAGCCAGTCAAAGTCCAATTGGCCATAGACTTCTTCGAAGTGCACCTGTGCTCGATCTGCACGCAGCAGCAGTCCCCCGATGTACATATTCTGGCCCTTTTTTTGGCGCACGAGACGCTGCATAAAGGCCTCATTGGGGGCGAAATTCCGCACGCCTTGGGTGCACGAACGAACCTGATCTTGGCCCAACGACGCGTTGCGCACCACAAAACCGGAACTCACAATCGGTACCCCTTCAGACTGCTGAAGTAGCGCTTCAAGGCGGTCATTGACCCATTCATCGTCGTGGTCGGCGATTGAAATCCAGTCTCCTTTGGCCTGTCGAAGACCGCAATTTCGTCCCCAGTTCGGCCCTCCGGAATTCGTGGTATTGACTACCGCAGCAATCCCCCGATCCGCAAGGAGCGCAACAGTTTGGTCGTTGGATGCGTCGTCAAACGCCAGAATTTCAAGCGTAAAAATGCTTCCGAGGCCTTTTTGGCCAAAAATGGAATCCACCAACCGCAAAATCGTACGCTCGGACTGAAAGGTCGTAATTATGACGCTGATGAGCGGAATCGACTTCATGACAAGAACCGTGCGCTAAGGGACGAGGTGCGAAGGTCCGGAGCAAAATTCAGTACGTTGTTGGCGACCACAAACAACGCGCACTGTGCAACGAACTCTATTGCGGCAGTGTTCCAAATGCCCCAGCCGAATCCTGGGAGAAGCCAATGCACCATGGCAGTGGCGCCCATCCACGGAAGAAACCTCCAAAACGTTTGATCAAATGCGGAAATCTGAAACCACCGCCAAAGCTGAACCATTCGAAAGCTGTTGTACACGACAGCGGCGGCCAGAAGGGCCCAGGCCATTCCGAGGGCTCCCCACTGGGGCACAGCCCACGCGGCAAAGCCAACCGAGAGTACAATCATGATGACGTTGGCGTACCAGTCGTGCCGAAACTTTTCGCTGGTGAGCAGGACCATGCCAGTGGCTCCCGTGGCGATGTAGATCATTTGGGTTGCTCCGGCCACCGCGGCAATCATCGGCCCACGGTCCTGGTATGCAGCAGGCAAAAGCGTGTACACTGCGGGAAGCACAGCAAGGATGAGCACATACAAGAGAAGGCTCAACCCCCATTGGCTTCGGGCGCTTCGAAGCATAAGAGCGCGAAGCTCCGCTCGCTTGCCCTCGGCCCAGTACTGTGCGACAAAGGGGCGAATGGCCTGATTCATAGACTTAGAAGGGACGCCGAGTACGATTCCGATTTGAAATGCGATGCTGTAGCGCGCCACTTCATCGAGACCCACCCAACGGCCCAAAAGCAGGATGTCCAACTGCCCAAACACCATCTGAGTGGCCAACGACCAAAGCAGCCAAAGGGCATACTTCTGACCCTCAGGCTGTGCCGCGAGTGATCCGAGAGGCTCGCGATTCGTGCGGTGGTAGACCAGGACAAGTCCCACGGTAAGCAACGCATACCACAACGCCAACCCAAGAATCACGCTCGACAATTCGGGCCTCCAGATGAGGTAAACTACCACCGCCACGAGCAGGCTCGACTTTCGTCCAAAATCCTTCACGATTTGTGGCAGGGCAATGCGTCCGTTCGCCGTAAACCATCCGAGGTACCACTCGTGCACGGTGAATGCCGCGGCCATCAGGATCACTGCGAGGGTCGTTGACAACCCGAGGTCCGCACCTAGGTCGAATCGATCAAACCAAGGCCACAGCCATAGCGTTACGGTTCCGGCCGCCAACGCGGTGAGGGCGAGGATTACCGCCCATCCGTAGGTAAAAAACTGTGCCCGCTGTACCACATTCCAGCGCGGAACAAACGTGATCACCGTCTGCGGAAGCCCCGCATGAAGCACAAGGCCCAAAATAGTGGCCACTGAGATGATCCAGCGCAGAAGGCCGTAGTCCTCAGGGCGGTCAGGAAAGGCTAATGGTAGCAGCCAAAACGCCGTCAATGCAGCGACTCCGACCCCTGCGAGGCCAAAAATGCTTACCAGACTACTTTGACGAACGACAACACCCAAGGTTTACCAACTTAGTTCAAGTGCAAACTTAGGGGAATTAATCCGCGGAAGCAGAGCCGCACAGCGAATGTGGTCCACCATTTTGCCGTAAACTTGCGCACTATGAAAGACGTTCTTCGAACTGCCAGCCGCTCGTGGCTCTATCCCGTACTCGCTCTTATTGCGGTCAACCTCATCTACTTTGCTCCTGTGGTCTTTCAGGGCAAGCAAATTCCGCAAGATGACATCAAACTCGGAATTGCCAAGGGCAAAGAAATCGTGGACTACCGCGCAGAAAAGGGCGAAGAACCGCTGTGGACCAACGCGATGTTTAGCGGCATGCCCACCTTTCAGATGTCGACGTTCTACCCAAACAACGTGCTGCGCTACATTGAGATTGGCCTCCAAAAAGCTTTGGTGCACGAGTCTGGCGTGTACATCGTCGCCCTGCTCATGCTTGGCTTCTTCTTTTTGCTTCGGGGCGAAAAAGTGGACCCTTGGCTGAGCGTAGCCGGTGCCGTGGCATTCGGGTTCAGCGCATTCTTCATTATTTCGCTGGCCGCAGGGCACAACGCAAAGATTCGCACGGCGGCCTACATGGCTCCGCTGGTGCTCGGCGTACTCCTCACCTACCGCGGCCGCACGGCGCTTGGATTCTTTGTGGCGGCCCTGGCGACGGGTTTGAGCATCCAATCCAATCACTTTCAGATAACGTACTACACGGCGATTCCGGTGCTGGCCGTTTCGATAGCCTACCTCGTGGCGGCCATTAATGAGGGCAGCGCCAAGCAATGGGTGCTGCGTTCGGCGCTCCTTCTCGCCGCGGCGGTGGTCGGAATCGGTCCCAACATCGGCAACCTGTGGTCAACCTATGCCTACACCAAGGCCACCATGCGTGGAGGCCACTCGGACCTCACTCCGGTAGCAGACAGTACCGCAACAGCGCCCGCGGCAAAAGCCGAAGGTCTCGACTTTGACTACGCCATGTCGTGGTCGTACGGCGTGACTGAGTCACTCAACTTATTCATCCCGAACCTCATGGGTGGCGGCGCAAAGCAGGACTACAGCAGCACCAAAACCTACGAAACCCTTTCGCGCATCTTTCAGCAGCAGGGCCTCGGCGGCGAACGACTTCGCGAAACCGTCAACCAGTACAGCGGTTCGTTCCTGTACTGGGGCGACCAAAGTCTGGTGAATGGTGCCTACTACCTGGGTGCTGTGGCGGTCTTTCTCTTTGTGCTTGGCCTGTTGACCGTGCGCGGAACCACCCGCAACTGGGTTCTTGGCGCCCTGCTCGCGAGCCTCGTGCTTGCTTGGGGTAAAAACGCGGAATTCATCAACCGATTCCTCTTTGAGACGCTGCCGCTGTACAACAAGTTCCGCGTGCCGTCGATGGCGCTCGTGGTTGCCTTCTTGACAGTGCCCTACCTCGGGTTTGTGGGCCTTCAGCAATGGATTTCAGGTGATTTGAGCGCCGACCAAAAGCAGCGCAAGCTGCTCATGGCTGCCGGTATTTCAGGCGGAATCGCCGCACTGGTCGCCCTCTTAGGGCCTGCCCTGTTCTCGCTCGAAGGACTGAACGACGCCAACCTTGGCCAGCAAGGATTTGACCTCGGAATCATCGAAGAAGACCGCGCCAACTTGATGCGCAGTTCGGCGTGGCGCAGCCTTCTTTTTGTACTCGCCGCCACTGGGCTGCTCTGGCTTCAACTCAAAGGGCGGGTGAAGCCCGCTGTGTTCGCTGCTGCGCTCGTTGGACTTGTCGTGGCTGACCAGTGGACATTCGACCGCGACCAACTAGGTTCCGACGATTTTGTGAGCGAGCGTGAATTCAACGCGGCCTTTGCACCGACTCCCGCCGACGAGTTCATTCTCAAGGACACAGACCTGCACTACCGCGTCTACAACACGACCGCCGGACTGACCAGCGACAGCTACACCTCGTACTTTCACAAGAGCATTGGCGGGTACCACGGAGCCAAGTTGGCCCGCTACCAGGACCTGATTGAGCGCCAGCTCTCGCAGGGCAATATTGCCGCCTTCAGCATGCTCAATACCAAGTGGGTGATCATGCAAGACCAGCAGTCGGGCGTCATGCAGGCACAGCCAAACATGAGTGCATGCGGCAATGCCTGGTTCCCAGCCGAAATCCGCCAAGTGGCGAACGCCGACGAGGCCATGGCTGCGTTGAGCGGATTTGACCCCATGCAGACGGCCATTGTTGAGCAGGGCGTCGATGCCGAGCGCCTGATGAATTCCCAGGCTCCCGATTCGACGGCGCGCATCACGTTAACGGCCTATGACCCTAAGGTGATGACGTACGCGGTTGAAGGGCTCACGTCGAATTCCACGGCGGTGTTCTCTGAGGTGTTTTATGAGGTTCCCGGCCAGCGCTGGGTCGCTACGGCAGACGGAGTCGAAATCCCCGTGGCCCGTGTAAACTACGTGCTGCGTGCTGCAGTCATTCCGGCGGGGACCAAAGAGGTAGAATTCCGTTTCGAACCTGAGACGTACACCACCGGAAGCATGCTTGACGGCGGCTTCTCTTTGCTGCTTCTTGCCTCGCTCGGATTCGCCCTTTGGACCGAATTCAAGCGCCGCCGCAGTGCCTAAACGCATCTTAGTCGCGACGTACTACTGGCCACCTGCGGGTGGTCCAGGGGTGCAGCGATGGCTTAAAATGGCCCTCGCACTAAAGCAGCTCGGCCACGACGTCGAAATCCTCACGGTGGACCCGGCGTTTGCGACGTATCCACTTCGCGACACAAGTCTCACGGCAGAGGCCGAGGGCATTACCGTCCACGCAACCCGAGCGATGGACTGGTTTGGAGCCTACCAAAAACTCACTCGCAGAAAAGAGGTTCCGTTCAGCGGGTTCGCCAACCAGGCTGGGCGGCCAGGACCGATCCAGCGCCTTTCTCGCTGGGTTCGCGGCAACCTGTTCATCCCTGACCCGCGACGTGGTTGGAACCGCTTCGCGGTCGCCGAAGCGCTGAAGCAGCACGCCCGCAAGCCCTATGATTTAGTGGTGACGAGCGGGCCGCCCCACTCTACGCACTTGATTGGGCTCGAACTGCAGCGGCACGGAATGCGCTGGTGGGCAGACTTTCGCGACCCTTGGACCGACATTTACTACTACCGAATGTTCTATCCGTCGGCCTGGGCCCGGCGCCGTGACGCCCAGCTTGAACTGAGGGTTCTAGAACGTGCCGAACGGGTACTGACCGTGTCCGACGACCTCAAACGTTTGCTCGCAAGCAAACTGAACGGTGATTCCGCCAAGTTTGTGGTGGTTCCCAACGGATACGATCCGGCAGACTTCGCAACCAACGCCCCTGTGCCCCACAACCCAGTGCGCACGCTGGTCTACACGGGTACGCTTACCCTTGACTACCCACTTGAAGCGCTTTATGCTGCGCTGCGAACCTACTGTGCAGCCCACGGCGCCCTGTCGCTTGTGTTTGCCGGACGCCCCGCCCAAGAGGCCAAGGACGCCCTCGAGGCATTGACCCGCGAGCTTCCCTTGAGCGTAGAATTCAAAGGCTACCTGCCGCACGCCCAAAGCGTGGCCTTGCTTCAAGCTGCCGACGCGCTGCTGCTGCTCATTCCCGAGCTCCCCAACAACCGCGGAATCCTTACGGGGAAACTCTTTGAATACCTTGGAAGCGGTCGCCCCATATGGGGGTTTGGACCCGTCGACGGGGACGCCAACGCCATTTTGCGCGAAACCCAGGCAGGCGGACTCTACGAAGATGCACTGGTCGCGGCAGAAGCCCTAGCCCAATGGCCCGAGCAGGGCGCACGCCATGAGGCCCGCTCCCGATACACCCGCCTCGGCATCGCCGAAGGCTTGGCGGCTTACTTTGACAAGTAGTAGTTCCGCTCGCTGTACAGCTTTCTAAACAGCGGATCGCGCAGCGAATCAATAAAGTAGATGGCCTCACCCGTCGACTTCATCTGGGGCCCCAGCGTCTTGTTCACGTCAGGGAACTTGTGGAAGCTGAACACCGGAACCTTAATCGCCCATCCGCCTTTTTTGGGATTGAACGTGAAGTCGGTGACCTTCTTGGTTCCGAGCATCACCTTGGTCGCTGCATTCACATAGGACTCTTGGTAGGCCTTGCAAATGAACGGAACCGTGCGCGACGCACGCGGATTCGCCTCGATGATGAACACGGTGTCGTCCTTAATGGCGAACTGGATGTTGATGAGACCAACGGTTCCGAGCGCACGCGCAATCGTGTGGGTGTGGTCAATGATTTGCTGCATCACCAGCTCACCGAGGTTGAACGGGGGCAGGGTTGCGTTTGAATCACCTGAGTGCACGCCACAGGGCTCGATGTGCTCCATGATTCCGATGATGTAGACGTTCTCGCCGTCGCAAATGGCATCGGCTTCGGCTTCAATCGCTCCGTCCAAGTAGTGGTCGAGCAGCACGCGGTTTCCAGGGAAGTCCTTAAACAGCTCCACCACGTGGGTTTCGAGATCGTCGTGGTTGATGACGATTTTCATGCCCTGACCGCCCAGTACATAAGACGGGCGCACCAAGATGGGATATCCCAGCTTTTCGGCCACTGCGCGGGCCTCGTCGGGACGGGTAATCACGTCGAACTGAGGGTACGGAATTCCGTGCTCGTGAAGCAGTGTCGAGAAGCGTCCGCGGTCTTCGGCGAGGTCGAGCGACTGGTAGCTTGTTCCGACAATCGGAATTCCGAAACGGTCAAGCTTTTCGGCCAACTTGAGGGCCGTCTGGCCGCCGAGCTGCACGATGACGCCCACGGGCTTCTCGTGGCGAATGATGTCGTAGATGTGCTCCCAGAACACCGGCTCGAAGTAGAGCTTGTCGGCCGTATCAAAGTCGGTCGAAACCGTTTCAGGGTTGCAGTTAATCATGATGGTCTCAAAACCCTCCTCTTTGGCCGCCAGCACTCCGTGCACGCAGCTGTAGTCGAATTCGATTCCCTGGCCGATGCGGTTGGGACCGCTACCTAAGACGATGATTTTTTTGCGGTCGCTTGACGGGCTGTCGTTGCGGGCGCTCAGCGCACCGGGCTTGCCGGAACCGCGTTCAAACGTCGAGTAGTAGTAGGGCGTCTGAGCCTGAAACTCTGCGGCACACGTATCCACGAGCTTCCACACCCGTTCGATTCCGAGCGCTACCCGCAGGTCGTGCACCTCGCTCTCGAGGCAGCGAACCATGTGGGCGATTTGGCGGTCGGCGAATCCCTTCATCTTGGCTTCGAGCAGCAGGTCGCTCGGCAGCGAGCCCAAGTGGTGCTGTTCCAGGCGTCGCTGCGTGAGCATGAGGTCTTCGATTTCGCGCAGGAACCACATGTCGATCTTGGTGATTTCGTGGATCTTGCGAAGCGGAATCCCCATTTGCATCGCATCGTACAAGACGAATACGCGGTCCCAGCTCGCGTGCTCAAGTTTGTGCAGGATCACCTTTTGGTCCGTCAGGCCCTTGCCGTCAGCGCCCAATCCATTCCTTCGAATTTCGAGCGACTGGGCCGCCTTGTGCAGTGCCTCCTGAAAGCTGCGTCCGATGCCCATCACCTCGCCCACTGACTTCATTTGCAGGCCGAGGCGGCGGTCGGCGCCTTCAAACTTGTCAAAATTCCAGCGCGGAATCTTCACAATGACATAGTCGAGCGTCGGTTCAAAGTAGGCCGTGGTCGTCTTGGTGATCTGGTTGTTGAGCTCGTCAAGGGTGTAGCCAATGGCCAACTTGGCCGCGATTTTGGCAATGGGGTAGCCGGTTGCCTTCGATGCGAGCGCCGAAGAGCGCGACACGCGCGGATTAATCTCGATGGCTACGATATCCTCCTTTTCGTCTGGGCTTACTGCGAACTGCACGTTGCATCCGCCGGCGAAGTTTCCGATCGAACGCATCATCTTAATCGCCATGTCGCGCATGCGCTGGTAGGTCGTGTCTGACAGCGTCATGGCCGGGGCCACGGTGATGGAATCGCCGGTGTGGATGCCCATCGGATCCATGTTCTCAATCGAACAAATGATGATGACGTTGTCGTTGGCATCGCGCAGCAGCTCGAGCTCAAATTCCTTCCAGCCCACGAGGGCCTTGTCGATGATGACCTCGTGTATGGGGCTGGCCTCTAAACCGCGCTGCAGGGCGCTGTCGAACTCTTCTTTGGTCCAGACAAAGCTCGCACCGCTTCCGCCCAGTGTAAACGAAGCGCGCACGCACAAGGGGTAGCCAAACTCCTGCGCGATCTCTTTACCCTTGAGGTAGCTGGTCGCGATCTTGGCCGGAGCATACGGAATGTCGATCTGGTCGAGAAGGTTCTTGAACTTATCCCGGTCTTCGGTAATGTTGATGGCCTCAATGTCGACGCCGATGATTTGGACTCCGTACTGTTCCCAGAGGCCTTGCTTGTCGGCTTCAATGCACAGGTTCAGCGCGGTCTGGCCACCCATTGTGGGAAGCACGGCATCGATCTTTTGTTCTTTAAGGATCTTCTCGAGGCTCTCGACCTCGAGGGGCAGCAGGTAGATGTGGTCAGCCACGACCTCGTCGGTCATGATGGTCGCAGGGTTCGAATTGATAAGCGAAATCTCGATTCCCTCCTCGCGCAGTGAACGCGAAGCCTGCGAACCCGAATAGTCGAATTCACAAGCTTGGCCGATGACGATTGGACCTGATCCAATCAGGAGTACGTGCTTAATGTCGTGGTTACGTGGCATGATCTTCAGGAACTTAGTCAAATATCGGTCTCAACCTGCGGCAAACGGCTCGCGCAGGCACAAAAAAAAGGTGCTGCTTGCGCAACACCTTCAATGGGTTTGAATCCAAAAGGCATTAGCCCTTTGGGTTGCTCTCGTCAGACACCGTCAAACGCTTGCGACCGCGTGCGCGGCGAGCTGCCAATACGCGACGGCCGTTTGCCGAAGCCATGCGCAAGCGGAACCCGTGCTTGTTCACGCGCTTGCGCTTCGAAGGTTGAAATGTGCGTTTCATCGTGTCGTGTTTTTGAACGATCCACGGGCTTGACCGTGATTCGGGCTGCAAATATAGTTCGAATTTTGAATCTGCAAGGGGTGTATCTTTGAAAATATGTCAAGCGCACAGAGAATATGGGTGACGGGCGCCTCTGAAGGCATTGGACTAGGGCTGCTGAAGCACTACCAACGCCTTGGTTGGCAGACGCTCGGAAGCTCGCGAAGCACTCAAGGCCCGGCCGAAGCCGACCACTGGATTTCGGCTGACTTGAGCGATTCCGCCCAACGTGCCATGGCCGTGGACCGACTCACCAAAGAATTCGGTTGGCCCGACCTCGTCGTCCTGAACGCCGGTGTAGGCCACTGGGCAACTGCCGCCGAAACCAAGCGCAGCGACGCCGAACGCGTACTTGAACTCAACTACTGGGCCCCTGTAGAACTCACGCGCATGCTCGCCGAGCGCGCCGAGGGCCGCGCGCTCCACGTGGTGGTCATCTCAAGCATCGCCGCCCGATTTGGGCAAAAAAAACTCGCAACCTACAGCGCCAGCAAGGCTGCGGTCGCACTGTGGGCTGAATCGGTGCATGAAGAGTGGCAGGGTTCCGCCCACCGAATCCAATTGATTCTGCCCGGAGTGGTCAGCACCGACATCATGCGCCACAGCATTGGCCGCGACGGCCAGGCAATCGGTGACCGCGCGGGCGCCCACCACGGCTGGAGCGTCGAGCGCACCGCCCAAGCCATCGAACGGGCCACCCGAACCCGCAGGTTCGCACACATTTTAGCGAGCCCCGGTGTACGCTTCGCCCTGATTCTGCACGACCTTTGCCCGAGTATTTTTTACGTGCTTTTGCGCCGCAAACCATGAAGACGATTATCAACCCCAGTGTACTCGAGCGACTGCCCGAACTCACCGCCCAATTTGCTGCGGGCCAGCCCAATCACGTGGTGCTCGACAACTTTCTCAACGATGAGGTTGCCAATGCCCTGCACCAGCACTTTCCGTCGGTCGATTCCCTAAAAGTCAAGCGCAAGTCACTGAACGAAAACAAGGTAGAGGACTACCACTTCGAGCGCTGGGATCCGGTCTTCACTGAGGTCCGCAACGCCATTCGCTCTTCTGAATTCGGAACCTGGATCAGCACCCTGACCGGCATCGACAACCTGTACACACCCGACGACGCCTTGGGATCGGGACTGCACCAGGGCGGGCAAGGCAGCTTTGTCGACGTGCACATCGACGTCAACTTTGACCCGAAGCTCAAGCTGTGGCGCCGCGTCAACCTGCTGATTTACCTCAACCGCCACTGGGACGAGGCTTGGGGCGGACACCTTGAAATTTGGGACCCCAAAATGACCGAAGTGCTGCACCGCGTGGCTCCGCTCCACAACCGGGCGATCATTTTCTTGACCGACGAGAACAGCCCCCACGGCTACAAGGCGATTAATATTCCTGAGGGTGAGTCGCGCAAGAGCTTCTACGCCTACTACTTTACTGAGGTTAGTGACGGATTCAAGTACAGCGACTCAAAGTTCATTGCCCGCCCTGACGACAGTTTGGCGCGCCGCACGGCGACGTCCGTCAAGGAATGGACCAAAATCCGCGCGAAGCGTATTCTGAACGCCCTCGGAGTCAAAATGCTTGACTTCCAAGACAAAAACCGCTTCTAAGGCGGAATGGCCAAAGCTCAGTTCGGCAACAAGACGCCCAAAAAACCCATCACGTGGACTGCCCTGAAGCAGATGTCGCGGATGTACGTGCACGTCAAACCCTACCGTGGCGAATTCATTGTGGGGCTGCTGATGCTCTTGCTTTCTTCGGGAAGCAACTTGGCGTTCCCGAAGTACCTCGGTGAACTCGTCGACGCCGCCCAGACCGACCCTTCAGCCATTGATGGGATCGCCCTGACCCTCGTCGTCATTTTGCTCGCCCAATCCGTATTCAGCTTCGGGCGCATCTTCTTTTTTGAGCGCGTCGCCCAACGGTCGCTCGCCTCGCTGCGGTCGGCCATGTACAACCACTTGGTGAGCCTTCCGCTGCCGTTTTTTCACGAAAAACGCATCGGCGAACTCACAAATCGCCTTCAGAGCGACATCGGTGTACTTCAAGAAACGTTTACAAGCACCTTGGCCGAGTTCATTCGCCAAATTGTCATCATTGTGGGCGGAATCGCCCTTCTGGTCTACCAATCGCCGTCGCTCACCGGGTTCATGCTGCTGGTGCTGCCCCTGGTGGTCATTCTTGGGGTCGCCTTCGGAAGCCGGATTCGCAAGTACGCCAAAGACGTGCAAACGGCATCCGCCGAGTCCAATACAATCGTCGACGAAACGTTGAGTGCCGTGGCCACCGTAAAGGCCTATACGCAAGAGGGCTTTGAAAAAACCCGCTACCGCAGGGCACTTGACCACGTCGCGGCCCTTGGCATTCGGGGCGGAATCTACCGCGGCGCCTTCAGCAGCTTCATCATCCTCGGGCTGTTTGGCGCCTTGGTGGCGGTAATTTGGAAGGGGGCGAGCCTGATTGCGAGCGGCGAAATGGCCTCTGGACAGCTCTTTAGCTTCGTGATTTACTCTGGATTTATCGGCGGATCCGTGGGCGGACTCGCCGACGTGTACAGCCGCCTTCAGCGCGCCATGGGCGCCACCGAAGCCATTATGGCGATGCTCGACGAGCAGCCCGAAACCGCCAGCGAGCAGCCAGCAACCAGCAACCAGTACCCCCCAACGAGCAACCAGCAGCCAGCGGTCGCCTTTCGCAACGTCCACTTCGCCTACCCTACCCGACCCGACGTACCCGTGCTTCAGGGGCTCAACCTTGAAATCCGCGAAGGCCAGCAGTGCGCTTTAGTGGGCTCGAGCGGCGCCGGAAAATCCACGGTGGTTCAGCTCCTCTACCGCTTTCACGATCCGCAGCAGGGAGCGCTTTTGGTGCAGGGCCGCGACGCGCGCGACTGGCCACTCGAAGAACTGAGGGGGCGCATGGCATGGGTTCCGCAGGACGTCGTTTTGTTTGGGCGAAGCATCCTCGAAAACATACGCTACAGCCGACCCGAGGCCAGCGACGACGAGGTGCGCCGGGCTGCCGAAGACGCGAACGCTTGGGAATTCATCGAACGCTTTCCGGACGGATGGAACACTCAAGTGGGCGAACGCGGCGTGCAGCTCAGCGGAGGCCAACGCCAGCGCATCGCCATTGCGCGGGCCATGCTCCGCGACCCCAACCTCCTCGTGCTCGATGAGGCTACCTCGTCGCTCGACCCCGAAAGCGAGTCCCTCGTGCAGTCCGCACTTGAAACACTGATGAAGGGCCGCACCTCGCTTGTGATCGCCCACCGACTTAGTACGGTGCGCCACGCCGACGTCATCGCATTTATTCACGAGGGGCAAATCGCCGAAATGGGCAGCCACGACGAGCTTATGCAGCTCGAGGGCGGACGCTACCGCGCCTTTGTGCAGAAGCAGTGGAACGGAACCCTAACTTCGCATTAATGCACCGGATTCCGTCCTTTCTTCGCAACAAGTACGTCCTAGCTGGACTGCTTTTTGGCGTGTGGATGCTGTTTTTGGACTCCAACAACCTGCGCATCCAGTGGGAACTGGACCAAGAAGTCCGCGCCCTCGAAGACGGGGTTCGCTACTACCGCAGCGAGCTCGAAAAAACCCAAAAGCGCCTTAAAGAGCTCGAGTCAGACCCCGCGCAGCTCGAAAAGTTCGCCCGCGAAACCTACTGGATGCACCGCCCCGGCGAAGAAGTCCTGCTGGTTGAACCCTTGGACCCCGAAGATTCCGACACCTTATGATGGCTGAACTTCCCGAATTGGGGGTTCCGAGCGCGGCAACCCAAACGCTGCCCGATTTTGGAACCGCGGCTCCTGCCGACCGCATGGTGACGGTGGACGTCGACGGTTCCGACCCAAAAAAAGCCCGCGAAACCGCACTTGCGGCACTAATGGACGGCGCGAGCAGCATCCTATTTTGGGTGCACCGCACCGACGACGTCGCGACGCTGACCCGCGGAATCGACAGCAGCATCGCCCCGCTTCACTTGGTGGGAGACCTTGACCCCGAAGCGGTGGCCGCGCAGCTTCAGGCCCAAAGTCTTGGACTGTTGAACCTCGACCCAATCGAGCACAAGGCCCGAAGCGGCCAGTGGTTTACAGGCAGCTGGGTAGACGATCTCGCACGCCTGCGGCGCGCTGAGGTGGTGCTGCCTCAGGCCATGGGAGCGGTTGTGAGCAACGCGTGCTTTGCAGCCGCGCAGGGCGCCGTCGCGCAGCTCGCATGGGGACTTGCCAGCCTCGAGGCCATGAATCCCGCGCCGGGTCGCCCCGTCGGCCTCGTCCTTCAGGCTACTGACGACTACTTCGAGACCGCCGCAATGGCACAGGCCGCACGCCTGCTGTGGACACGCAATCCTCTTTGGATGGTGGGCCGGGTCGCCGGGAGCCCCAGTGAGGATGCCGCCGACCTGGTCGACCGCGGGCTGCAGGCCCAAGCGTTCGCCCTCGGGGGTTGCCGCGACCTCTGGATCCAACCGCTGAACGACAGCCCACAGGCCGCCCGCTGGGCGCGCCACCAGGCTTTGGTGCTGTACTACGAGAGCGGCCTGTTCCGCCACGACTACCCCCTGCGCGGTAGCTACCTGATTGACGAATGGACCGCTCAGCTGGCCGAAGCAGCGCGCTCCCAAGTTGCGGTATGGGACGCGCGCGGCGGCCTTGTACAGCTGCTTGACCACAACCTCGACCCATGGACGTAGTTCGCCTGCCCCACGAATTTTCGATGCCCGGCGAACCCCCGTTTGTTCGCGGACCCTATGCGTCGATGTACACCCAGCGGCCGTGGACCATCAGGCAGTACGCCGGATTTAGTACGGCTGAAGCCAGTAACGCGTTTTACCGCCGCAACCTCGCCGCAGGCCAAAAAGGATTGAGCGTGGCCTTTGACTTAGCGACCCACCGCGGCTACGACAGCGACCATACGCGCGTACAGGGCGACGTCGGCAAAGCGGGCGTGGCCATCGACAGCGTCGAAGACATGAAGTTGCTGTTTGACGGAATTCCGCTCGGCGAAATGTCGGTGTCGATGACTATGAACGGCGCGGTGTTGCCCGTGCTGGCCTTTTACATCGTGGCCGCCGAAGAGCAGGGCGTGGCGCCCGAAGCGCTGCAGGGCACCATCCAAAACGACATCCTCAAGGAGTTCATGGTGCGCAACACCTACATCTACCCTCCGGCGCCCAGCCTGCGCATTATTGCCGACATTTTTGGCTACACCAGCCGGCGGATGCCCAAGTTCAACAGCATTTCGATCTCGGGATACCACATGCACGAGGCGGGGGCCTCAGCCGAAATCGAGCTCGCCTACACGCTGGCCGACGGCCTTGAGTACCTGCGCACCGGACTCGCTTCGGGCCTCGACATCGACGATTTTGCTCCGCGCCTCAGCTTTTTTTGGGCCATCGGAATGGACTTTGTCACCGAAGTTGCCAAACTCCGCGCCGGCCGTGCCTTGTGGGACCGCATTGTGGCTTCGTTTGAGCCCAAAAATGTCAAGAGCCGCGCCCTGCGCACCCACTGCCAGACCTCGGGCTGGAGCTTGACCGAGCAGCTTCCCTTCAACAACGTCACCCGCACCGCGATTGAGGCGATGGCGGCGGCTTTGGGCGGAACCCAGTCCCTGCACACCAACGCGCTCGACGAGGCCATCGCATTGCCCACCGACTACTCGGCGCGAATTGCGCGCGAAACCCAAATTCGCATTCAGCAGCGCACCGGAATCACCCGGTTTGTCGACCCCTTGGGCGGAAGCATCGCCGTCGAGCAGCGCACCGCCGAACTGATGGACCGCGCCTGGGCCCTGATCCAAGAAGTTGAGGCCTTGGGCGGAATGACCAAAGCCATCGAAGCGGGGCTGCCCAAACTGCGCATTGAAGAAGCCGCAGCCGCCAAGCAGGCGCGGCTGGATTCCGTCCAAGACGTTTTAGTGGGCGTTAACGCCTTCAAAGCCGAAGAAGACACCGAACTCGAAATTCTCGAGGTCGACAACCGCGCCGTCCTCGCAAGCCAAGTGGAGCGCCTGGCCGCGCTCAAGGCCACCCGCAACCCAGAGGCCGTTGCTCAAGCGCTTGAAGCACTTGAAACGGCTGCCCGAACCGGTGAGGGCAACCTGCTCGACCTCAGCGTCCAGGCAGCGGGAGTTCGCGCTACCTTAGGTGAAATCTCAGATGCCCTCGAACGCGCCTTTGGCCGCTATCAAGCCCAACTCAACATGGTCCACGGAGTCTACGCCCGCGAATCCGCCCAAGACGGCCAACTGGCCGAAGTCCGCGCCCTAGCTGACGAATTTGCCGCGCGCTACGGACGCCGTCCGCGCCTGCTCGTCGCCAAAATGGGCCAGGACGGGCACGACCGAGGCGCCAAAGTCATTGCCACCGGATTCGCCGACCTCGGCTTTGACATTGACCTTGGTCCCCTCTTTCAAACCCCCGAAGAAGTGGCCCAGCAGGCCGTCGAAAACGACGTGCACTGGGTGGGCGTGAGCTCGCTGGCGGCGGGGCACAAAACACTGGTTCCGCAGCTCGTCGCGGCGTTGTCAGCAATGGGTCGGCCCGACATCCAGGTGGTGGTCGGAGGCGTGATTCCACGCCAGGACTACGACGCGCTCTTTCACGCAGGGGCCGTGGCAGTCTTTGGCCCCGGAACCCCCGTGGTCACCTCAGCCCGCGAACTCCTGCACAAATCCCTGAGCTGACGCGATGAACGGCCCAAGCTGGACTCCCGAAGAATGGGCTGACGGCATTCGCCGAGCTGATCGAGCCTACCTCGGTCGGGCCCTTAGCCTGGTCGAAAGCAACCTGCCTTCAGACGCAGAACGCGCGGGCGCACTCTTTGCAGCTCTAGGCGCCGCCCCTCAGGGCAGCTTTCGCCTCGGAATCACGGGCAACCCCGGGGCCGGCAAAAGCACGCTGACAGAGGCGATGGGCGTCCGTTGGGCCGGTTCCGGACAAAAAGTCGCGGTACTCGCCGTCGACCCCTCGAGCAGCCTGCACCGCGGAAGCATTTTGGGCGACAAAACCCGAATGGACCAGCTCAGCAAGCATCCGAACGCCTTCATTCGCCCCGTCGCCAGCGGTGGCCAACTGGGCGGCGTGGCGGCCTCGACGCGAGCGGCCATCCAGCTGCTCGAGCACGCAGGCTATACCCGTATCGTCCTCGAAACCGTAGGCGTGGGCCAAAACGAAACCGATGCCGTGCACTACGTCGACGGGCTGCTTCTTGTGGCGCTCCCGAACTCAGGCGACGACGTGCAAGGTATCAAGCGCGGAATCATGGAGCGCGCCGACCTCATTGCGGTCAACAAATGCGACGGTTCGTTTGCCGAAGCGGGCCAGCGGGCCGCGATCCAGTTGCGCGAAAGCTTAAAGTGGTTCCGCCGCGACGACGGGTGGAACGTGCCGGTCGTCCAGGTGAGTGCCACCGAGCACCGCGGCCTCGACGAACTCGACGAAGCGCTGGACCGCTACGAGCGGTGGGTGCGCGGAACCGGGTCCTTTGACGCCCGGCGCGCCGACCAACGCGAACATGAATGGGCCCATACCTGGCCCCAATTCGCTGTAGAATGGGCGCTCAAGCACCCGGACGCAGCGGGTGCCTACGAAAAGGCCCACCAGGCCTTTTGCGAGGGCCACACCGCTCTGAGCGCGCTCCGAAGCGCATTCAACTCTTAAAATTCTTGGGCGACCTCGGCCTTGAGGTGCTTGAGCGCCGCTTGAGTGGGCAGCTGCTTCATGTCCATGGCTGCATTGAGCAGCGCACGTGAAAAATCCGCGCCCGTAGCGCCCGGCTCGAGCTGGGCAGAAACTGTATTCAGCAGCGAAACCATGGCTGACTTGGCCGTCACCACGTATTCCCACACGTCGTCAGAGACATAGATCTGCTGGCTGAGGTTGTGCTCAAACTCGTCGCGAATGGACTTTTGAAGCAGCATCAAGTACTCGCTGTTGGTCATACTTCCCGACTTTACGCGAACCAGCAGCGAGCTAGGGCTAATGCGCTCCAAAAACAGCGCGAGGCGCTCGTAGGCCTGTAGCCGCAGCGGAAGCGCTTGGCGCTGGTTGAGCGCGCGGTATTCGGCCTTTCGGCGCTTGTCTTCGTTGTCAAAGTAGTTTGACATCATCAAATACACTGCGATCAAAATGAGCAGTGACGGGAACACAAAGCGAAACGTGTCAAGAAAAACGTCCATGCCCCAAATATCGGGGCGTTTCGTGCAATATCGTACTTTTGACCTCGTGATTTCTCTCTTATCAGACCGCGTACAGGCAATGGCACTCCCGATGACCATTGCGATGGCTAAAAAAAGCCGCGCCCTTCAAGAACAGGGATTGGACATCATCAGCCTGAGCCTCGGCGAACCCGACTTTGACACCCCAGACTTGGCTAAAGCCGCTGGAATTCAAGGCATCGAGCAGAACTTTTCGCACTACATGCCCGTCAGCGGGTACAACGATGTGCGCGACGCCGTGGCCCACAAATTTGTGCGCGACAACCACTTGACCTACAGCCGCAACCAAATTGTGGTGAGTACTGGGGCCAAGCAGTCTATTGCAAACCTCTTGATGGCGCTCATCAATCCGGGCGACGAAGTAATCATTCCCGCCCCGTTCTGGGTGAGCTACAACGACCTGAGCGAATTCTGTGGCGGCCGCGTCGTGAGCCCGGTGGCCGGACGCGAGCAGGCATTCAAAATCACGCCGAACCAACTTCGCAGTGCCCTGAGCTCCAAAACCAAGGTTCTGATTTTCAGCAGCCCCAACAATCCGAGCGGAGCGATGTACCGGCGCGACGAGCTCGAAGCCCTGGCGGTGGTCCTGCACGACTTCCCTCAAGTAGTGGTAATCGCCGACGAAATCTACGAGTACTTGAGCTACGGTGAGGTTCCGCACTACAGTTTTGCCCGAATCGAGGGCATGTACGACCGTACGGCCACCGTCAACGGAATGTCTAAGGGCTACGCGATGACCGGATGGCGACTTGGATTTATGGGTGCGCCCGAGTGGCTCGCCGAGGCCTGCGACAAGGTCCAATCCCAGTTTACCAGCGGAGCCAGCAGTATCGCCCAGCGCGCAGCCATGGCCGCGCTCTTGGCGGGACCCGAACCCATTCAGTACATGGTCGAAGCCTTCAAATCGCGCCGCGACACGTTCCTGAACGCGCTTCGTTCCGCACACAAACTGCACGTAGACACGCCTCCGGGGGCCTTTTATGCCTACGTTGACGTGCGCCCCTACCTCGACGACCGCTACCCGACGTCCAACGACCTGGTCATGTACCTGCTTGAGCATGGCGTGGCGGGCGTCCCAGGCGAAGCCTTCGGAACCCCCGGATACATTCGATTTAGCTACGCGGCCAGCCAGTCGGACCTCAGCAAGGCGGCCGAACGCATTACCCACGCACTGAACGCACTTTAGCATGTCCACGCGCCTTCGCATCGCTGTCAATCAGATTCGAGAGCGCATCAACCTTCGGATCTACGACAGCAAACCGTTTGTCACCAAGTTCCTACGATACCTCAGCGTACCACTTTCACTTTCTGCAGTTGCAGCACTCATTATTTCGTTCGGCTACCAACTTGCCCCCCACGAACGTCAATGGGTAGACCTCATTCTTAAAGCCACCATAGGTTTTTACATTTTTAAGTACTTCTCTGAACTTTTTTACGACTTCAGCCCCCCCGAATACGTACGGCGCACCCGGTTTGAATTTATCCTAATGTGCTACATGTTAGCCAACATTATTACAGTCAACTTATTTCACATCGAACTTACGGAGCGACTCGGCAACTGGCTAGGAATCAACAGTTTTTCTGACCTATTTATGTTCGTGGTTCAAGGCTACTTCTTGGTTTTCGTCGCTTTGGAACTGGGAAAAGCAAGTCGGCTCCTACCCCATCTAAAACTGAGCCCACCTGCGTTAATGGTACTTAGTTTTGGATTCATCACCGTATTGGGCGCTGTGCTTCTGATGATGCCTGAAATGTCTACAATTTCGGGAGGTCTGTCATCCATGGATGCGTTCTTCACAAGTGTTTCGGCCGTGTGCGTTACAGGATTGAGCACCATCGATATTTCGACCGTCCTCACGTTTAAGGGTCAGGTTGTACTTCTCATCTTAATTCAGTTGGGTGGACTCAACTTTATCACTTTTGCCTCTGTATTTGCCCTTTTAGCTAATTCTGGTGTCGGAACTCGCTACAAAAGCATGCTTCAGTCGAACTATTCAGTCGATTCACTTGAATCCAGTGTACTTCTCACCGGCCAAATCATCAGATTCAGTCTCCTTTTTGAATTGATTTCAGCAGTTCTACTGTTTTTCTCGTGGGGACAGCGAACGTTTTCCAACGTCGGCGAACAACTCTTTCATTCCATTTTTCACTCGGTGAGCGCATTCAATAATGCGGGGTTTTCACTTTATTCCGATGGTCTTGCTGATGCAGCCATAGGAACCAACATTCCACTCGGTTTGGTGATCGCCTTCACGATCATTTTTGGTGGACTCGGATTCAGTCCCATTTCAGAAGTGTTCAGCGTGCAGTCACGGGCGCACCGTCGCTCGCGACCTTGGTTGCACTATTCAGTCAACACTAAAATCGCTGTCTATGCGGTACTTCTGTTGATTCCATTCGGCACTCTTGCTTTTTACGCACTTGAAATTCGTGGAGTACTTCACGGAATGGATCCTATAGTTCAATTCTACCATTCGTTCTTTTCATCGGTTACAACCCGAACTGCTGGTTTTAACACGGTTGATTTTGGGGGTGTGGGGTTGCCAACCTTGTTGGTGGTCATTTTTCTAATGTTTATCGGAGGTTCTTCGGGTTCCACAGCAGGCGGAGTAAAAACAAGCACCTTTACATTAGTTTTTCTCAATGCATTGGCCACAATACGCGGAAAAAAACGCGTTGAACTCTTCCGCCAGACTATATCTGTGGAACTACTGAACCTAGCGCTGAGTGCGTTTCTTTTCTCGATTTCAGTCATTGCTCTCGGAATCTTTGCGCTAACCGTAACCGACAGCCAATTTGGCCTGGCTCGCATCGCCTTTGAAGAAGTTTCGGCTTTTTGTACCGTGGGGTTATCTACAGGAATAACTGCACAGTTCAGCGACGCTGGCAAAATCATCTTGATGATTTCGATGTTAATTGGCAGAATAGGAACTATTACCCTCGCCTTTGCGTTGACCCGTAAACGCAAGGATTCTCAAGATTACCGATACCCCAATGCCAGCGTTCAAGTAGGATAATGAGCCAAGTCAAACCGTACAGCCCAGAAGGCTCCAAAAAGGAGCAAGTCGCCGAAATGTTTAATGCGATTTCGCCCAAGTACGATGCCCTGAACCGCATCCTCTCGGTCGGAATCGACCAAATCTGGCGCCGCAAAACTGTACGTGAAATCCGCGCCACAGGGGCCACCCAAATCCTCGACGTCGCGACCGGAACAGCCGACCTCGCCCTCGCCCTAGCCGACGGAATTCCCAGTTCCAACGTCGTGGGCGTCGACATCTCTGCCGGAATGCTCGACGTGGGCCGTCAGAAAGTCCGCGCCCGCCGCAAAGACGACCGCGTCCGACTCGACCTCGGCGACGGAGAGCAACTTCCCTACGACGACGCAAGCTTCGGCGCCATCACGGTCGCCTTTGGCGTCCGCAACTTCGAACACCTCGAGCAGGGACTTCGCGACATGAACCGCGTGCTTCAGCCCGGCGGAACCCTCGCCGTCCTCGAATTCTCGCAGCCCACCTCGTGGCCGTTCCGACCCCTATACCTGTTCTACTTCAAGAACATCCTACCACGCATCGGCCGACTCATCTCCAAAGACGCTTCGGCCTACACCTACCTACCCGACAGCGTGCAGGCGTTTCCCTACGGCGAAGCCTTCGCGACCAAACTTCGCGAGGCTGGATTCACGTCGGTGCGCATTCGGCCGCTGACCCTTGGAATCGCCAGTTTGTACGTCGCCACGAAATAATCCGCGCCCTGCGCCGTTCTAGCTCTATGCGCCATTGGCTTTTTGTGCTTAGCCTCACCACTGCGGTGCTTGCCGTTGGGCAGACGCCCAACCTTCCGCGCTTTGACCAAAAGCCGCTTCACTTCGGATTCTTTCTCGGAATCAGCCAGCTCGACTTTGCCGTGCAGCACGCCCCCAACTGGCCCGAAGGCATCTTTCACGTCGTACCCCAGACCAGTCCGGGCTACCTCGTCGGAATCGTGACCGACCTTCGCCTCAGCCCCTACCTCAACCTGCGCGTCAACCCCACCTACATCGCCGGCGAACGCACGCTCTTGATCGACGGCGTTGACCGCGCCACAGGCGTCCGCGATTGGTACACCCGACGCGTCGAATCATCGCTCGTACGGCTACCCGTTGAACTCAAATGGAAATCCGAACGAATCGGCAACCATCGTTGGTTTGTACTCGGCGCCCTGCACACCACCTACGACCTCGGAAGCAAGGCCAAAGTCGTCGACGACCGCCTCTTCAAACTTCAGCCCGTCGACTACGGATTCGACCTTGCCGTCGGAACCGACTTTTACTTCGAATTCTTCAAACTCAGCCCCCAGCTCCGCTGGAGCTTTGGCCTCGGAAACCTCGGTGTGCCCGACGGAACCAAACTCTCCCAATCCCTCCCCGTCGTGCGGCACCGCAGCCGCGACTACGTGTTCACCTTCGAGTAGCAAGATTGGCGAGGTTGGCAAGGTTGGCTCGTTGGCTCGTTAGCAAGGTTGGCTCGTTGGCAAGGTTGGCTCGTTGGTTGCTTGCCACCAGTCACAAGTAGCCGCGAAGCCGCCCAAAGCCGCGAAGCCGCCCAAAGCCGCGAAGCCGCCCAAAGCCGCGAAGCCGCCCAAAGCCGCAAAAACATCAAATTATTCGGTTATAACCGGATTTTACTTTTTCTCTCGATGTGCGTCCGTGGAGGCCCAAGGCCGGTCGGGCGAAGCAACGAACGAGCTAACCTTGCCAAAGAGCCAACCTCGCCAACCTTGCCAAAGAGCCAACGAGCCAATCTCAGCCAACCCGGTGTGCCTCGTACAGCAGCATCGCGGCAGCCGTGGCTACGTTGAGGCTTTCGGTGCGGCTAGACGGTGCGCGGTCGATGGTGGCGATGGCCGTAGCTGCATCGCGCCACGCTTGGGATGGACCTTGGCCTTCGTTTGAAACCACCAGGGCCACGTTGGGAGACCAATTGACCTGACTTGGAGGGGTTCCGTCGAGGTCCGCGACCACGATGGGGCGACCTTCGGACTGCAAAAGCGAGATGGCCTCAGATTCGGTGGCGTAGCGCACGGGCACACGGGCGAGTGAACCCATACTGGCTTGCACGGTTTTCGGATTGCCGAAATCCACGGTTCCGGTGGTGTGAAGAATGTAGGCGACTCCGAACCAGTCGGCCATGCGCAAAAGCGTTCCGGCATTGCCCGGATCCTGCACGCGGTCGAGCACGAGCACGCGGCCGTCAGGGCGCGGATCGAGGTCGTCCCACGCAAACACCGCAAGTGAATCGGGCGGAGTGTCCAGCGACGACACCTCACGCAGGTCGCGGGCCGTTACTTCGAGGCACTCGGGACCGAGTGAGGCGCCGGTGGTCGCTAAAAGTAGGGGCTTCCAGCCGCTGGTGATAAATTCTGAAATGGCTTTGCGGCCTTCGACGACGAGTGCGCCGTGCTTTTCGCGGCCTTTGCGGTGCTGCAGCTCGCGCAGCCATTTGCGTTGTGGGTTGGTCCAGGGCATAAGACCCCGAAGGTACGCACTACCTTTGGGGGCATGATTGCTCCTTCTATCCTTTCGGCAGATTTCGCCAACCTCGAGCGCGACGTGCGCATGCTCAACGCTTCAGACGCCGCGTGGATTCACGTAGACATTATGGACGGAGATTTTGTTCCGAATTTGAGCTTCGGATTGCCGGTCACTGAGGCCATCAAGCGCCACGCCGAGAAACCCTTGGACGTGCACCTGATGATCGTGCAGCCCGAGCGCTACCTCGAGGATTTCAAAAAGGCAGGAGCCGACGTACTGACGGTACACTACGAAGCGAGCACGCACCTGCACCGCAGCCTCCAGCAGATCCGCGCCCTGGGAATGAAGGCAGGCGTAGCCCTGAATCCGCATACCCCCGTTGACCTGTTGGCTGACGTGCTGGGCGACCTGGACCTCGTGTGCCTGATGAGCGTAAATCCGGGATTTGGCGGCCAAGCGTTTATTCCGCAAACATTTAAAAAGGTAGAACGGCTGCGCCGCATGATCGACGACGCGGGCACACCCACCCTGATTGAAATTGACGGTGGTGTAGGACTCCAAAATGCGGCTGACCTCAAAAAAGCCGGCGCCAACGTGCTTGTAGCGGGCAACGCCGTCTTTAAGGCGAACGACCCTGTGGCCACCATCCGCCAACTGAATGAGGCATAAGGGATTAATCATCCTGGCGGCAGCAATCGCCGCTTCGTGCAACCCCCAGCGCTGGCTGCCCGAGGGTCAAACGTGGATTCGCCGAATCGAACTCACTGAGGGTGCGCAGGTTCGAAGCGACGACAAGTACCTCGAACTCATTCAAATACAAACCAACACTAACGTACTGGGCAGCTACCCCTACGTTGCGCTGTACCAGCGAGGGGCGCGCACGCCCCAAACCCGACGCGGCCGCTGGCTGCAAAATATTGGAGAGGCTCCGGCATTGCTTGACACGGCAAAGGTGGCCGAGACCGTCATGCAGCTCGAGCGCAAGCTGCGCCAAGAGGGCTACTTCTTTGCAAAGGTCGGCCATGAGGTAGTTCAGGGTCCGCGCGGAACCACCCTCAAATTTGACCTGCAGCGCGGCAAAGCGACGCGGTTGGGCACGGTACAACCCGAGGTGTATGCTCCGGCAATCGAAGACCAAATGGCCACGTTGCGCATGGGGTCGCTGCTGGTTCCGGGAATGCGGCTTTCGCGCGACATGCTCGAATCTGAGCGAAAGCGCATCGCAGACTTTTTGAAAGAACACGGATTCTTTACCATCGGCCCCGAAGCCGTGGGTTTTGACCTCGACACGCTCGGCCACCCCTACCGCGCCGACGGCTACTGGATCATTCAGAACTGGGTGCGCGACGGTGAATATGGTCCACAGGAGCTTCCGCACCAGCCCTGGCACTTTGGGCGCGTGACTTTGGCCGACTCGCTCAACTACGGGCTCAATGCGCGCGGAATCCGCCGCCTTCACCTGCTCAAGTCGGGCGACCTCTACCGGGCGTCGACTGTGACCCAAAGCCAAGAATGGCTTCGCCGGCTCGACGCCTACCAAAACCAGCAGTGGCGACTGAGTCCACGGGGTGACAGCTTGGACGCTGAATTGGTGCTCAAACCGGCTCCGCGCGTGGGTCTGCTCTGGGAAACCGAGGGGACCAACACCTCGGGCATTTACGGACTGCAGACCGCCATCGAGGTGCGCGACCGCAACCCCTTTGGTGGCCTCGAAGCACTGAGCGGCAAGTTGGCGGGCGGACTCGGCGTCGCCGTGGGTGACACCAGTGCCCTCTTTCGCACCTACTTTCTTGAATTGGGCGTGCAGCTCGAGGTTCCGGACCTTATCGGACTGCCCAATGTGCGCCGAAGCCAAGCGCGCAGCAGCGCCAACTTCACGCTCGGACGCCAGTACCGACGCGAATTTGATCGATTGGCGGTCAGCGGTGAACTCCACTACCACTGGGAGGCCTCCAACCGAATGACGTGGGACCTCAAACCCTTGTACGCCACCTACGTGGACCTGCGGGGGGTCGATTCGACCTTTTATGCGGCACTGGCGAGCAAATCGGGCTTTCAGGACGTACTTATTCTCGGTCCACGGCTCTCAATCAAACGGCCGACCCTGTCTGAAGGTCGCTGGTCGCGCCGAAGTGAATGGTCGTTTGAAACGTCTGGAATTCTCACCGACTTGGGCATGCTTGCCACCAAACCTTCACGGGACCAACCCTTTACCGTGGCCAACGTGCCCTATGCGCACTACCTGCGGGCTGAGGCCGACTACCGCTGGCGCTTTCGCGGACGCCAACGGCGCGAGGGCGCACTGCGAATCCAGGCCGGATACCTTCACGCGCTGGCAAACAGCCCTGGGCTTCCCCCATTTGAACGGGCGTTTTATGCGGGCGGTTCCAACGACCTGCGGTCGTGGATCAACTTTCGGATCGGTCCCGGCGCCCTGCCCAAAGCCGTCTTTGATACGGCGGGCTTTTTGGGTTCCGGAACCGTCAAACTCCTTGGCCAAGCCGAGTGGCGGTTCCCGATCGCTGGATCCACCTTTGGAGCCGTGTTTGCCGACGCCGGCAACGTGTGGCTGACTTCGGCAAATGCCGCCACCGCCCAGTGGGATTTGCTCGACAATCCCGAGCTGCGCGATGCAGTGTCGTTCAACCTGCTTCGAATGCCGCGTCAAACCGCCCTCGGAATGGGTTTTGGACTGCGCTACGACTTTGAATTCTTCATCGCTCGGGCCGACTGGGGCCTACAGATCTATGACCCCCGCCGACTGGCCACACACGATGCGTGGTGGCGCCCCTCAGAGGGAATCCGCCGAAGTGCGCTGCAAATCGCCATCGGACTCCCGTTTTAAGCGTTGAATCGCCCTAACCTGTGGGTAACTTCCCTGCCCAAACATGGGCGGGGCAGATTTTTTTCGCTAGGTTTGCAGCTCATCCATTTTTAAAGCGTTTTTATGGCCTCCGACCGTATCGTTAGCCTGCTCGGCGATCAAGCCGACTACCTGCTCAAGCACACGTGCACCAAAGTCCGCAAAGAAGACCTGCACCTGCCCTCACCCCAGTTTGTCGACGACTACTTCATCTCGAGCAACCGCAGCAACCCCACACTTCGCGCCCTTCAAACGCTGTACGGAACCGGTCGCCTCGGCAACTCGGGCTACCTCAGCATCCTTCCGGTTGACCAAGGCGTAGAGCACAGCGCCGGAGCCAGCTTCGCCCCCAACCCGATCTACTTCGATCCCGAGAACATTGTGAAGCTCGCCATCGAAGCCGACTGCAACGCCGTGGCCTCAACGTTTGGCGGCCTGGCCATGCTCAGCCGCAAGTACGCGCACAAGATTCCGTTTATGGTAAAAATTAACCACAACGAGTTCTTGTCGATGCCCAACCAGTACGACCAAACCATGTACGGAAGCGTGGAAGACGCCTGGAACATGGGCGCCGTGGCCATCGGGGCCACCGTGTACTTTGGCGCCGAAGAGTCGCGCCGCCAGCTCCTCGAGGTCGCAGAGGCCTTTGAGCGCGCCCGCGAACTCGGAATGGCTACCGTACTGTGGACCTACACCCGCAACAGCGGATTCAAGCAAGACGGCGTGGACTACCACACCTCAGCCGACCTCACTGGCCAAGCCATCCACTTGGGCGTGACCATTCAGGCCGACATTATCAAGCAAAAGCTCCCCACCAACAACGGCGGGTACAACGCGACCAAGCACGGCAAGACGCACCCTAAGGTGTACACTGACCTCAGCAGCGACCACCCCATCGACCTCACCCGCTACCAAGTGCTCAACAGCTACGCGGGTCGCGTGGGCGTGATCAACTCGGGCGGAGAATCCAAGGGTGCCAGCGACCTCAGCGAGGCCGTGGCAACTGCCGTCATCAACAAGCGCGCCGGAGGCCAGGGCCTCATTTTGGGCCGCAAGGCGTTCCAGCGTCCGATGAACGAGGGCATTGAACTGCTCCGCACCATTCAAGACGTGTACTTGGACCACTCGATTACGATCGCCTAATCTGCATCCAATGTCAGAATGGTTTCACCGCAAGGGGGAGTCGATTACGACTCCTACCGAAGAAAAAAAGGACAGCCCCGACGGCTTGTGGCACCTTTGCCCCAAGTGCAAGGTGATGGTCGACATTGACGAGCACGAAGCAAAGCTTTGGGTCTGCGGAAACTGCGGCCACCACAACGGCATCGACGCGGCAGAATACTTCAGCTTTCTCTTTGACGAGGGCGCGTACACTGAGCTCGACGCCGACCTGGTTTCGGCCGACCCGCTCAACTTTGTCGACACCAAAGCGTACTCCGACAGGCTTAAGGCCACCCGCGCCAAGACTGGTCTAACCGACGCCCTCACGAGCGGAACCGGCAACCTCGACGGAATCCCCGTTACCATTGCGGCCATGAACTTCAAGTTCATCGGCGGATCCATGGGTTCAGTGGTCGGCGAAAAGATTGCGCGCGCAATCGACCACGCCCGCGTGAACAAGCAGCCCTTTATCATGATCAGCAAATCGGGAGGCGCCCGCATGATGGAGGCCGCCTATTCGCTGATGCAAATGGCCAAGACTTCGGCGAAGTTGGCGCAGCTGGACGACGCAGGGCTTCCCTACGTTTCGGTGCTCACCGACCCGACCACTGGTGGTGTCACGGCTTCGTTCGCGATGCTCGGTGACATTCACATTGCAGAACCCGGAGCGCTCATTGGCTTTGCCGGTCCGCGCGTCGTGAAAGAGACGATTGGCAAGGACCTGCCCGAAGGATTTCAGACCTCTGAATTTCTGCTCGAGCACGGTTTTGTCGACCAAATTTCTGAACGACGGCACCTGAAGCAAACCCTTGCAGCATGGCTGCGGGCGGTACTCAACCGGGCTCCGGCCACGGCATAGCGTCGGGCGCGTCGGTATTTTTTGTATCTTTGCAGTCCTCGAACGTCGAGGAACATTACAGCACAAACATCGAAATCGATTAAGGCATGTACCTAAATTCTGAAAAGAAGCGCGAAATCTTCGCCGACCACGGGAAATCTGCACAAGATACCGGCACGGCTGAAGGACAAATCGCACTGTTTACCTATCGTATCAACCACCTTACCGGTCACCTGAAAAAGAACCGTAAGGATTTCAACACTGAGCGTTCACTTGTACGCTTGGTCGGCAAACGCCGTAGCCTTCTGGACTATTTGCATAGCACTGAGATTAACCGCTACCGTGCGATTGTCGAAAAACTCGGCCTCCGTAAGTAAGGTCGTTTTCGAACGATTTTAACGCAAAGGCAATCCCCAAAAGGGTTGCCTTTTGCTGTTCCTAAACGAGGCCACATTAATTCGCAATTGAGAAGATGAAAGCTCCCCTACCCGTGATCCAAGAGATCGCACTCGCCGATGGTCGTACCATCACTATTGAAACCGGCCGCATGGCCCGCCAGGCCGACGGTTCGGTCTTGGTTCGCTGCGGCGGAACCGCCCTTTTGGCAACCGTTGTTTCGGCACCCGAAGCCCGCGAAGGCGTGGACTTCATGCCGTTGACCGTGGAATACAAAGAGAAATTCGCTTCTGCTGGTCGCGTACCAGGCGGATTCCTCAAGCGCGAAGGTCGCCCGAGCGACCGCGAAATCCTCGTGGCCCGCTTGGTGGACCGCGTACTTCGCCCGCTGTTCCCTGAGGACTACCATGCTGAAACCCAGGTCATCATCACCTTGCTGTCGTACGACGACGAGGTAGCCGCTGACAGCCTTGCCGGACTCGCCGCTTCAGCCGCCCTGGCGGTGAGCGATGTTCCGTTCAACGGTCCAATTTCTGAAGTTCGTGTTGCCCGTGTGGGTGGCGAATTCGTCATCAACCCAAGCCCTGCGCAAATCGAAGAGGCCGACATCGAAATGATGATTGGTGCCTCAAGCGACAGCGTCGTGATGGTTGAAGGCGAAATGAACGAAGTTTCTGAAGCCGAAATGCTCGAAGCCATTCGCGTGGCCCACGAAGCCATCAAGGTTCAGGTTGCCGCTCAGCTGGAACTCGCCGCCAAAATTGGCGCCCCCGCAAAGCGCACCTACAGCCACGAAACCCACAACGAAGAGCTCAAGAAGCGCGTATGGGACGCCACCTACGCCGGTGCGTTCGAGGTAGCAGGTCGCGAACTGACCAACAAGGCTGAGCGCAGCGAGGCCTTCAAAGCAGTCTACACGGCCTTTGCCGCCACGATGACCGACGAAGAAAAAGCTGAGTTCGGATCCCTTGCCAAGGTGTACTACCACGAGGTAGAGTACCACGCCATGCGCAACCAAATCCTTGAAAACGGCAAGCGCCTTGACGGACGCTCGACCACCGAAATTCGCCCGATCTGGTGCGAAACCGACGTGCTTCCTGGCCCCCACGGTTGCGCCCTGTTCACGCGCGGCGAAACCCAATCGTTTACTACGGTGACCTTGGGAACGGCGCTTGACAGCAACCGCATCGACGCCGCCACCTACATGGGCGACGAGCGCTTCTACCTGCACTACAACTTCCCACCGTTCTCTACGGGCGAAGCCCGCATGCTGCGCGGAACCAGCCGCCGCGAAATCGGCCACGGTAACCTGGCCCAGCGCGCGCTGAAGATGATGATTCCGGCCGAAAACGCCTACACCATTCGCGTCGTTTCAGACATCTTGGAATCCAACGGTTCGAGCTCGATGGCTACGGTATGTGCCGGAACCCTCGCCCTCATGGACGCAGGTATTCCCATTACACGCCCTGTGAGCGGAATCGCCATGGGTCTGATCACCAACCCCGAGACCGGCAAGTTCGCCGTGTTGAGCGACATCCTTGGTGACGAAGACCACCTCGGCGATATGGACTTCAAGGTAACCGGTACTGCCAACGGCATCACCGCGTGCCAGATGGACATCAAGATTCAAGGCCTCAGCTTTGAAATCATGGAGCAAGCCCTGAACCAGGCCCGCGACGGCCGTGCCCACATCCTTGGCAAAATGCTCGAGAGCACACCTGAGGTGCGCGCTGAACTGAAGCCCCATGCTCCCAAAATGGTGCGCCTTGAGATTCCAAAGAACTTCATTGGCGGCGTAATCGGACCCGGCGGTAAAGTCATTCAAGGCATTCAAGCTGAAACCGGAACCACCATCACCATCGAAGAGGTGGGCGACGTGGGCCGCGTAGAAATCAGCGGCATCGACCCTGTAGGCATGAAGCGCGCTGAAGAAATCGTGCGCGGAATTTGCTTCATTCCTGAGGTAGACAAGGTGTACGAAGGCGTCGTTCGCGGCGTTCAAACCTTTGGCGTGTTTGTTGAAATCGGACGCGGAACCGAAGGCCTGCTTCACGTTTCAGAAATGGACTGGAAGCGCATTGAGAATCCAAGCGATTTGTACCAAGAAGGCGACCGCGTTCAGGTGAAGCTGCTCAGCATTGACGACAAGGGCAAGCTCCGCTTGTCGCGCAAGGTGCTGCTCGAGAAGCCCGAAGGTTATGTAGAGCGTGAAGAGCGTCCCCGTGAAGAGCGCGGACCCCGTGAGCCCCGTGGCGACCGTGGAGACCGTGGTGGCCGTGAAGGCGGCCGCGACCGCGGACCCCGCAGCCAGCGCCCAGCCCGCGAAGAGCGCGCTGAGGGCGGCGAAGGCGAGCAAGCTAGCCCCGTAGAGGGCGGCGAAGCACGTGAAGATCGTCCACGCAGCGAGCGCAGCCGTCCCCGTGGCGAGCAGCGCGAAGAGCGCGGTGAGCGTCCGGCCCGTGAGGACCGTGGCGAGCGCCCTGCCCGCGAGGACCGCGCTGAGCGTCCGGCCCGTGAGGACCGCCCCCGTGGCGAAGGCAACCGCAGTGAAGGCAACCGTGGCGGTGGAAACCGCAATGGTGGAGCCCCCCGTGGCGAAGGCAACCGAAGTGAAGCCCCCCGCAACGGCGGTGGTCAAAACCGCGGTGGCAAGCGTCCAGGTGGTGCCAACCGTGTGAAGCGCAACGAGGCTCCGAAAGAGCCAGAGCGCAAAGGCTTCTTTAGCTCGCTGTTTGGCAGCCGCAACAAGTAAGCATTTGATTTATTCGTTTAATTTTAGCGATCTAAGTATCCGCCCATGCGTCAGTTAAAGATTACCAAGCAGGTCACCAACCGCGAAACCGCTTCGCTGGACAAGTACCTGCAAGAGATTGGTAAGGTCGAGCTGATTACCGCCGACGA
>JACCDS010517740.1_pt1 | contig 37973 bp, 28 predicted proteins | sample 7446441 | NCBI WGS metagenome assembly JACCDS01 (sample SAMN15323445, study PRJNA562643) | freshwater metagenome | isolation source: river surface water | place: USA:Blue River Watershed | collected 2017-08-17
CATCTAAATGAGACCTTGATTGTAGAAAATGGTGGGCGTGCAAAAACCTATACCGAAGAGCAGGGGCAAGCTGTAATGAATCAGGCGGAGATTGCGATTAATATTCATCTTGGTCGTGGTGATTTCGCTGAAACTGTTTGGACGACTGACCTATCCTACGAATATGTTCGAATTAACGCGGACTACCGTTCGTAATTAATTTAGTTATACCGTGTCTAAATTAATTCATGTTGCCGTAGGTGCAATTGTTGGCAATGACGGTCGTATCCTGATTGCCAAGCGTCCGCAAGCTGCCCACCAAGGCGGCTTGTGGGAGTTTCCCGGTGGCAAAGTTGACGCCGGTGAGTCTGTTCAGCAGGCATTAGCGCGTGAGTTAAAAGAAGAGCTCGCGATTGAAGTGATTGCCAGTGAACCGCTGATACAAATCCGTCATCATTATCCAGATAAATCTGTCCTGTTGGATGTTTATAAGGTTACCCATTTTGTCGGAATACCCATTGGTGCAGAGGGACAGCCCGTATGTTGGGTTCCGATAGATGAGCTGGTTAGTTACGAGTTTCCCGCCGCGAACAAGCCTATCGTGAAGGCGCTTTCACTAGCGGATAGATATTTAATCACTGGTGACTTTGTCGATGATGACGATTTTTGTCAAAGATTGTTGAAGGCCTTGCGTCAAGGCATCCGCCTTGTGCAGTTTCGCGTAGATAATCTGGATTTAAGTCGGCATAAAAAACTGTTGTTTGAGGTAATCTCCCTTACCGAAAGCTTTTCTGCAAGTTTATTCATTAATTCTTCAGTTGGTTTGTTTGAAGATATTGTTGAGTTGTTCCCTTCTGCAAATATTGCATTACATTTGAATAGGCATAATGCGGCGGCTATATCCTCACGTCCAATTACTACTAGATATACGCTGGGGGTTTCCTGTCACAGTGAATTGGAAATCGCGCACGCGCAAGAAATTGGAGCAGACTATTTGCTACTTTCTCCAGTGAAAAAAACCACGTCGCACCCCGGCGCGGTGCCAATGGGTTGGAGCAATTTCAGAGCTCTGGTTGAGCTGGCGAATGTGCCTGTTTACGCATTGGGTGGTGTTGGTCAGAGTGATCTTCCACAGGCAAAATCGGTGGGTGCACAAGGTATTGCAGGCATTAGCGCGTGGTGGTGACTTAGCGTTGAAGCTCATCTTCTGAATTAATGTCCAGATTGTCGCCGGCAATGCGATGATTTTCGCTGGCCCACTCCCCCAGATCGATCAACCGGCAGCGGTCGCTACAAAAGGGGCGAAAAGGAAAGTCAGCATTCCAAACCACAGCTTTTTTACAGGTTGGACAGGCGAGTGTGATTTCCGGAGACGTCATTTCTGAGTGGGTAGTTTGTTCTGGCATAAAAAATTCGTTTTATTTGGATTGGTTGTGGCTAGCAAGTTCTAGATAAAGCACGTGCAGTTTTTCGACTTGTTCATCCAGAGCACTAATTTCGCCGTGGTTTTGAATAATATCATTCGCTCTTGCGCAACGCTCCTGACGTGATAGCTGAGTTTGCATTATGGCTTTTATTTGAGCTTCATTATTAGCATCTCGGTGACTGGCACGCTCAATTTGTAACTGCTCTGCGGTATCAACGACAAGAATCCTGTCAACCAACAAATACTGTTGAGTTTCCAGCAATAACGGTGATGCAAGAATGCAGTAGGGGCTTAAGGCATTTTCTAGCTGCGCACGAATTCGTTGATTAATCAATGGGTGTAATAGCTGCTCTAGCCAGGCTTTTTCATTGGGGTTGTTAAAAATAATTTCGCGTAGTTTTGCTCGGTTGAGCGGCGGTGTTTGATCGTCTTTTGCTTCTGATAAAATGCTGTCGCCAAAATGCGTCCGGATTTGATCGAGCGCCGGCATCCCGGGTTCTACAACTTCGCGCGCAACTATATCGGCATCAACAACAATAATACCCTTCGTGATAAAACGGCGGCACACTTCGGATTTACCGCTGCCGATACCTCCAGTGAGGCCAATAATGAGTTTTTTTGGGGCCATCTTTAGTAGCTGACAAATAACTTCAAGTAGGCGTGGTTAATCGTATCGCCCCATACAAATGCAATCCAGCCTGCGATCGCTAAATATGGGCCAAATGGGATAGGAATATTTTTATCTCGACCGCGCACCACAATTAAACTAATCCCGATTACTGCGCCAACCAGTGATGACAATAAAATAATTTGCGGCAGCATCTGCCAGCCCATCCAGGCGCCCAGTGCAGCCAGCAATTTAAAATCGCCATACCCCATGCCTTCTTTTCCCGTCAGTAGCTTAAACAGCTTGTAGACTGACCAAAGTGACAAATAACCAGCAACTGCACCCCACAGGGCACTGGGTAAATCAGTAAACGCATTGAAGCTGTTAGCGATTAAGCCGAGCCATAACAAAGGTAGGGTAATGTCGTCAGGTAGTAGATAAGTGTCGAAATCAATCATGGTTAGTGCGATTAGCGACCAGGTAAATATCAGCGCTGCCAGTCCGTTCCAATTGGCTCCCGTGTAAAAGATGACTGCGACTGATAGCAGACCTGTCACAAGTTCTATGGTTGGATATCGAGCGGAGATTGTTGCTTTACATGCGGAGCATTTGCCGCCCAATATCAGGTAGCTAACCATGGGAATATTCTCCCATGGTTTTATTTTGTGTCCACAGCTCGGGCAGCGCGAGCCAGGAACCATTAGGTTAAACGGTTCCTCGGGTTCGCTAATCGGGGGAAGTGAAGCTACATCTCCGTTTTGAGAGCTGAGCTCATTGCATTGTTGCTTCCATTCACGTTCCATCATTTTTGGAAGCCGGTAGATCACTACATTTAAAAAGCTGCCGACTAATAAACCCAAAATTAATACGCAGCTTAGTTCGAGCGCCGGATGAGCGTGCACCAAGGAGAAAAAATCCACGTCTATACAACCGATCCAAGCTGGAAGATAGGCAGATACATCGCAATCATCAGTCCACCAACCAAGATCCCCAACACCGACATAATCATTGGTTCCAGCAGGGATGTCAGGCTGTCAACCATGTTGTCTACCGCCTCTTCATAATAAACAGCTACTTTATCCAGCATGGTGTCTAGCGCACCGGATTCTTCTCCTATCGCTGCCATTTGGATTAACAGCGTAGGAAACGTCCCTCTCGCTTTCAGTGCGGTATTCATCTGGATGCCTGTTGACACATCTTCTCTGACCTTAATAATTGCGTCAGTATAAATTTTATTGCCCGTAGCACCTGCTACTGACGTGAGAGCATCGATTAGGGGGACACCGGCGGCGAATGTTGTCGCAAGTGTGCGCGAAAACCTTGCCATGATAGAGAGATAAATAATTTGGCCAATAATTGGCAATTTAAGTACGTATTTATCGACTAAGTATGAAAATTTTGGAGAACGACGATTAAGTTCTTTAAAGGCAAACGCTCCACCAGCCATCCCTAGAAGAATGATAAACCAGTAGGCTTGCGCGAGTTCGGACAAGTGTAAGACAAACAAGGTAAATGCTGGTAAGTCGGCGCCAAACCCACTAAAGGTAGATGCAAATTGAGGTACGACCTTAACTAGCAAAATACCCGTCACTATAATCGCTACCACTATTACCGCAGTAGGGTAAGTAAGTGCCTTTTTGATTTTTGCTTTCAGAGCCTCAGTTTTTTCTTTGTATGTGGCAATTCGGTCCAGCATGGTTTCTAGTGACCCTGATTGCTCACCAGCGTCTACCAGGTTGCAGAATAAATCATCGAAGTATTTGGGGTGCTCACGAAGAGCGTTGGCAAAACCTCCACCAGCTGAAACACTGTCTTTGATTTGCAAGACCATTTTGCGAAGATTTTGATTCTCCAAGCCATCCGCGACAATCTCAAACGCTTGTACCAGTGGAACCCCGGCCTTCATCATAGTCGCCATTTGACGAGAAAATACGGCGATGTCAGCGGGTTTAATCGATTTTCCGCCCGCGCCGAACAGCGGCTTCGCCTTTTTTGAAATCGAGCGAGTGGTTATGCCTTGCTTGGCGAGTAATGTTTTGACAATCGTTGGGCTGATGCCGTTGATCTCTCCCTGAATTTTATTGCCTTTCTTGTCCACGCCTTTGTAGACGTAGGTGTTTGTAACCGGCACAGCCTTTGGCTTTATGGCTTGCTTGGCCTTGCTTGTTGAAGCGCTGGATGATTTTGTTGTAGATGCTAGTGCCATGGAATTAATCCTTGGTGACTCGGTTAGCCTCTTCAAGGCTGGTTAAACCCATTGCGACTTTACGCAATGCGGAAATTCTCAGGTTGTTAAAGCCTGCTTCTTTGGCCGCTCTTGCAATTTGTAAAGAGTTGCCGCCTTCCATTATAAGGTTGGCAATCTGTGGGGTGATGCGAACCACTTCATATACACCCACCCGGCCTTTATAACCCCCATTGCATTTTTCGCAGCCAACGGGATGAAACAACTGGAATTCTGAGCGCGGAATACTGACTTCGTCAAACCCTTCCTGCCGAAGTATCTCTTCCGGGATATCAGTGGCAGGTTTGCGACACGCGGTGCACAGACGGCGGGCAAGGCGTTGGGCGATAATCAAGCTCACCGATGTCGCCACGTTGAATGCGGGTACACCCATATTTAGCAGGCGCGTAAGCGTTTCAGGTGCCGAATTGGTGTGTAGCGTTGACAATACCAAGTGTCCAGTTTGGGCCGCCTTAATCGCGATTTCAGCTGTTTCAAGATCGCGAATCTCCCCCACCATGATAACGTCGGGGTCTTGGCGCAAGAAAGACCTGAGTGCCTCCGCAAAGGTTAAGCCAACTCTTGTGTTCATTTGCACCTGGTTAATACCTTCCAGGTTTATCTCAACCGGGTCCTCTGCCGTGGAAATGTTGACTTCAGAAGTATTGAGAATATTTAGGCCCGTATAAAGCGATACAGTTTTACCACTACCGGTGGGGCCGGTAACCAGAATCATTCCTTGCGATTGTGCCAATGCGTCCAGGTAGAGTCTTTTTTGGTCATCCTCATAACCCAATGCATCGATTCCCAGCTTTGCAGAGCTGGGGTCGAGAATACGCAGCACAATTTTTTCACCGAAGAGGGTAGGCAGGGTGTTAACCCGAAAATCTATCGCGCGAGTTTTGGAAACTTTCAGTTTTATGCGTCCATCTTGTGGTAAACGTCGCTCGGAAATATCCATTTGCGACATTACTTTTAAGCGTGCCGCCATCCTGGTCGCAAGGTTAACCGGTGGTCGCGAGACTTCATGGAGTACCCCATCTGTACGGAAGCGAATACGGTAAGTTTTCTCGTAGGGCTCGAAGTGAATGTCTGATGAACCACCTTTTATCGCGTCAAGCAATACCTTGTTAATGTACTTTACGATAGGTGCTTCATCGGCTTCGGGAGTGTCGTCACTGTTGTTCTCATCAACTGTCTGAACATCCAGCTCGTCAAGATTCTCATCGAGCGTTCCCAGTGCATCACCCAAGTTACCTTCTTGAAGGTTAAAGTATTGCTCGATCGCAGCTTTGAGTTTGTCTGCTTCTACCAGAACAGCTTCCGTGTTGATTCCAGTGTTGAACTTTATTTCATCCAGTGCGTGGATATCGGTGGGGTCTGTAACCGCTAAAAATAGCCTGTTGCCCCTTCTGGCGATTGGCAGGGTGTGATGCTTGCGAATGAGCTTTTCGTCAACCAGCTTTAGCGGTATGGATTCTTTGTTTAGCGCTGTGAGGTCAAAAACCGGTGAGCCAAATTCCTCTGCGGCGACACGAGCTATGGTGCGCGCATCCAAAATTTCTTTACTGACAAGCATATCAACAAAAGGAATGCCGTCTTTTTTTGCCTGAAGCATCGCCTTTGCGGCTATTTCGCCATCAATCAGGTTGTCTGCGACCAAGCGTCTCGCCAATCCGTTAAGCGCAGTGGAGTTTGCTGGGGTGTTCATAAGTGCATCCGAGAGAAAATTCGTTACATTCACGAGAGAATACTAGCTCATATGGTACTTAATGTATGCGCAAATATGGAATGACAAAAAATGTCACTTATTGTCCATGTTGGTTGCTTCAAGTGCCCGTTAGGCACGCTAAAAACACCCACTGCCCAGCTCTGCTGAGCAATAATCTCGGTTAAATAAAGGGATTCGAGCAGTTGGTATGCGCATTGCTTGACTTTAACTGTGTTTAACAAAACGGCTAGTCGCCCAACTTAATCGGAGTTAGTTATGAAGCAAATGCAAAAAGGTTTTACGTTGATCGAATTGATGATCGTTGTGGCGATCATTGGTATCTTGGCCGCTGTAGCTCTGCCGCAATACCAGACCTACGTAGCTAAATCACAAGTGTCTCGCGTGATGACTGAATTGGGTTCTTTAAAGACAGTAGTGGAGACCTGTTTGCTGGAGGGGCGTGTCAATCCGGTGAATGTTGATGCGGCACCAGATGCTGACGAATGCGTTATCGGATTTGCCGGTAGTACTCTGCTTGGAGCTTCGGGATCGGATCTGGGGTCGGCTACTGGTAAGGGTGGTGTAAACATAACTATCGCTGATGACGGTACAAGTGATAGCACAATTGGCGGTGCGTTTGGCAACGGCGCTGCGGCAGCCATTGCTGAAAAAACTCTGTCGTGGACTCGCGATCCAAATGGTTCCTGGACTTGCTCTTCAAGTGTTGATGGCAAGTACGCTCCCAATGGTTGTGGTTCAGGCAGTTAATCGACTCAGTATTTCGCTGGTCAAAAAAGGCGCCTTGGGGCGCCTTTTTTTTAACTTTCTGTGCTGTTTATGTTATCAGTGTTATCTAGTAGTGTTTTTATGTGTCAGCGTCAGGGACGTATCGTCTCCATTTTTATAAGGAAGCCAGGGTTCATGTGGTTAGCGTTATTTGAGGTCAAAATCGCACGGTATTTTGCAGGAAATAGCACTGTGCATTACTCGGGGTTGTGGGCGGGTATATTTTTTTTATGGGTATTGTTTTTTCCATATGCCGGAATAATGCATGACGCGCAATTGTATACATTACAGGCGCTCTCTCATCTAGCTCCAGAGCTTTACCAAAATGATATTTTTCTGCGTTTCGGCTCGCAAGATAGCTTTACACTTTTTAGCCCAGTATTTGCAGTCCTAATTGAATTATTAGGAGTTGAATCGGCCGGTGCTTTAATTACACTCGCGGGTCACTGTTTATTTTTTAGTGCTGTTTTTCTGCTTGCAAAGAGAATTTTGTCCTACAGTGTTGCGATTTTCTCTGTGGGACTGATTTTGGTGCTTTCAAGTTCCTATGGTTCGGAGCGCGTTTTTTTCTACATTGAACCTTTTGTTACCCCCCGCATGTTGTCGGAAGCATTTACTCTTTTCTTCATAGCTGCGTGGCTTGATAGGAAAAAAATAGCGGCGACGGCGCTCTTACTGGTCGCGCTATTACTTCATCCATTAATGGGCATGGCTGGCGTAATATTTGCTCTGTCAAGTATATATATGGCTCATTGGCGAAGGTTGTGTTTACTTGCCGTTGCAGTTATCGCGTTGTTGTTAATTGCAAATAATGCGCAGTTGCTAACTCGCTGGCAGTTTGATGCAGAGTGGCTGAGCATAATCGAAGATCGCAACACTTATTTATTTTTCTATTTTTGGTCAATGGATGATATTGCCAATGCATTGGTGCCGTTAATAAGTCTGATTAGTGCCTGCATTTTCGTCAGCGGCGATACCGAAAAGCGATTAGCGGTTGCAGCTGTATTTACCTGCGTTTTGGCAGTGCTTGTGCATGGCATAGGCGGTGACGTTTTGCACCTAACCCTGGTGACTCAAGGGCAGGCATGGCGCTGGTTTTGGTTAGTCACCCTGGTGGCCATTTTACTTTTGCCAAACCTAATTCTGAAGCTTTGGGAAGTAAAAGCAGAGGGTAAAACAGTTGCAATTACGCTAATCGCCGCTTGGTTAATGCGTAGCCAATTAACAGGGTTAGTGGTGGCTGTGTGGGCGTTGGTTCTCGTTCTTGCTTTGAAAAAAAATTGGGGAACTGTGCTTTTTTGGGCGTTCAGTAAATGGATGGGGATCGCGTTATTGTTTCTGCCTGTGCTGTTATTAGTCGTGGTTAGTCATTTCCATATTGGGGTCGTTACTGCGTTATTTGATGGTTCGCGGTTGCAAGATTTTTTTGGTGTTTGGGCAAAAGTTGGGTGCCAGAAAATAGAGTGGCAAAAACACAGCGTCTGGAGAGGCTCAGAGAACTTATACCCATCGGCGAGGATGTTTTTACGTTTGGCCCGCCAGCAACGATCTGGATTAGCCTTCAACGTCCTAGCTATTTATCGGGTATCCAAATGGCAGGGATCGTATTTTCTCGCGCTACCGCAGTGGAGGCCAATCGGCGTGAAAAGGCAATATTGCTCTTATGCCCCAGTACAGATATGGACTTTTGTAAACGCGAACGAAACCAATGGATACGCTCGATTAGCGATTTTACGCCATTTTGTAAGACCGCCGGCGTGAGATTTGTAATGAGTTCGTTCCCGCTTGCGGCAAAAGGTTTGATTGAAGCAAAGCTTTCGGGTAACGAGCCTTCAACGAACCTATATCAATGTGATAACAAACAAACCCATAATCTTGGAAGAATCTAATGCAGCTTCTGAAATTGATGTTAATGCCTTTTTTTACCATATTTTCAAATGAGTCGTACTTTGTTCGCCGTCTTGAATTGGTAGGCGAATTAAAATTTTTCTTGGGCAGTAAATATTACCTATTGTTGCTGCAATTTTGCCGTTATGTGTTGGTGGGCGGTGTAGCATTTGGGGCGGATTTTATCGTCTTTAACAGCGTGCTAAGTCTTGGTGGGCATTACATTTTGGCGACCTGGCTAGGTTTTTTGGTTGGCGTAACGGTAAATTATTTGATGTGTGTGTGTTGGGTGTGGCGTGGCACGCGCGCGCGTACACGGAGGGATCTTGCTATTTTTATCCTCATTGGAATTGGTGGCCTAATGTTGACATCAGTTTTGATGGTCGTATGTGTAGATCTATTAGCGTTTGATGCGCGAATGTCCAAAATTGCCATTGCGATAATGGTGCTGTTTTGGAATTTTGGTTTGCGCAAAATTTTTGTTTTCTTCAGATAGGTTTGGGTTGTATCGCATGAAAAAGGTCGCATTAATTATTGGGGCAGGGCCAGCCGGCTTGACGGCGGCGTTCGAGATGTTGGAGAAAAACAGCGGTATACATCCTATTATCTTGGAGTCCACAGATCGTATCGGTGGAATTTCCTGCACGATTAATCACAAAGGAAATCGAATAGATATTGGGGGGCACAGATTTTTCTCAAAAAGTGATGTGGTAATGGATTGGTGGGCTAAGCGCATGCCGCTTCAGTCGGCGCCATCTCAAGATGATATTCTGCTGAAACGAGAAAAAGCCTGGGCGGAATCGGGCCCGGATCCGGAAAAGGAAGATCGCGTTATGCTGATTCGCCAGCGAATTTCGCGAATTTTCTACCTGCGCAAATTTTTTGATTACCCTATTTCGTTAAAGCTGGGTACCATTTTAAATCTTGGAATAGCGCGTACGATTTACGCTGGTTTTGGTTATCTTATTTCTCAAATTAAAAAGCGCCCATCCGAGGATTCACTGGAGAATTTTTTAGTCAACCGTTTCGGTGTTCCGCTTTATAGAATGTTCTTTGAAGGCTACACAGAGAAAGTGTGGGGCATGCACCCAAAGAAAATTTCTGCTGAATGGGGGGCTCAGCGTATCAAGGGATTGTCTCTATCAAAAGCCGTTTTTTCCGCATTAAAAAAGGTTTTTGGTGCTAGAGCGGATGCAGCTGATCTGCGTCAGAAGGGAACTGAGACTTCTTTAATTGAACAATTTTTCTACCCGAAGTTGGGGCCAGGCCAGTTATGGGAGTGCGTGGCGGACGATATCCGCAAGATGGGAGGCGAAATACATATGCTTCACAAAGTGACTGAAATTCACTTGCAGGGAGACCGTATAGCTAGTGTGAGTGCGGAATGTAATGGTCAAGTAGTTAGCTTTGATTGTGATTTTTGTTTATCCACAATGCCGATTAAAGATCTAGTCAAAAGTATTGCGGGCAGCGACATTTCAGCAGACGTACACAGAATTGCTAAAGACCTTCCTTATCGCGATTTTATGACAGTCGGAGTATTAGCTAAAAAGCTTAAGATTAAAAATGAGACGGACATACCAACTGTTGGCAACATCGTCCCAGATACCTGGATTTATATTCAGGAGCAAGACGTAAAACTATGCCGTTTGCAAATTTTCAATAACTGGTCTCCTTATATGGTCGATGACCCTAATAATATTTGGGTTGGATTAGAATACATGTGTTCAGATCAGGATGATATTTGGAAAATGTCCGATGAAGAATTTATTCGTCTTGCGGTAGCTGAGTTAATCAAGATCGATATACTGGATGCAGAGGACATTCTAGATACCTGTAGAATTAGAATAGAAAAAGCCTATCCCGCCTATTTCGGAACTTACAATGAGTTTGACAAGATAAAGACGTTTCTTGATGGGATTTCGAATTTGTATTGTATAGGTCGTAATGGACAGCATAGATATAATAATCAGGATCATTCGATGTTGACGGCGATGGAGGCGGTAAATTGCATTATGGATCCGTCACGACCGCGTAGCGAATTATGGTCAATCAATTCTGAGCAGGAATACCACGAAACAAAACAAAGCAATTAAGTTTTATTTCAGATAGTCAACGCTAAATTACGCAAAAAAATATAATGAAGAAATCATCGCTTTCATTTTTACACTTGGTATTAATTAAGCCTCTTTCGAGGCAGGAAATTGAAGTAAAAGCGCTCATTTTTTTTTCGTTATTTTTTTTCGTGGCATTTTTGAAAGTTGGCCAGATCTGCATGCCATCATTTCAAGGGGGACGGTTTGCCTTTGATCACTACACTCTGCCCCTTTTGTTGGGTAGTTTGATTGTTTTGGGTGTGGCTCGAAATAACTGGCGTAAAGTCGTGCTGCTATTCCTATTTCTTGTGTTGTCGGTTTATTTCCACTTCAATTTCAAGTCTTGGGCGCCAATAATTAACCCTAATAATTATGACCCAGAACTGCATGCTCTCGATGTTATCTTGAGGTTTCCTGGGTTAATAAGAGATGTTAGGTTTGACCTCTATAATTACTTATCGTTTGATTTGAATTTTTTATATCATAACTTATTTGTGTTTAATTTTTTTATTGTTAATCTTTTTATGGCATTTAAAGGGTTTGGAAGGTTGCGATCCCTGAATCTTGCCATTGGGTTGGTTTTATTGGTTGGCGGCGTCCTTTATTGGGTGATTCCGGCAGCTGGGCCTTTCGTTTATTTTAATAGTTATTATTTTGAGGTTAATCTCCAGCAGGCAGAGATGCTCGATACCTATAATCGGATAAAAAATACCGGAGTAATCCCAGAAGGATTTTTTGTTTCTGGATTGGCAGCTATGCCTAGTTTGCATCTTGCACATGCTACAGTGTTTTTAATTTATTCAATGTCGTTAAGTGTTTTCTTTAGGGTTTTATTTGTATTGAGCTGGTGTGTTTTCTTTATAGATAGCATGGCTTTAGGGTGGCACTATTTTATTGATATTCCAGTAGGTGTTTTGTTAGGTATTTTGGCTAGCAAATTTTCGCTGCGACAATTTAAAACAGTCTAAAGTCAGTCCTCAATTATTTGTTTGCTCTATGTAGGGATGGGTTTGGTTGCCGTTAAGCGGCATATGTAATCCAGGTATAGGTGATTTGCTTTTTTTGTGTCATCGGTATCGCTTTTTTTAGGCGCAGCCGTGAGAAGGGGGCGATCTTTAAAGGGGTGTAACCGCTGTGAGGTTAGTGAAAGCGAAAGCCGTTAAGTATTTCGTTACTACGGTGGTAGTTGCGGTGTCTTTTTGGCTTTATTTCCAGATTGATACTTATCCCTATAAGGTGGCGCGCTGGTTTCAACCCTACGAGGCCTTTGTAGTTAATACTTTTGCGCAAGGATGTTCGACTGAATTCTCTTGGCTGAAAACTCTTCCTGAGTATGCGGTTCAGGAGCGCGGAGCTTATTCTGTGCAGGCGGTGTTTTTGTCGCCGGAGAAACATTTGGAAACCTGCAACCTTGGCTTTAAGGATAAAATGTTTGGCGAGCCAATTCGGGACGGTCATCGATATCGGTATGCCAGTACCACAAAGCTAATAACATCGGCCGCAATCATGCGACTCAAATCACAAGGCTTAATTAGTCTTGACGACAAACTGGTTAGCTTTCTTCCGGAACTTACCGAGTTTAAAGACGTAAGGGTTCGTCAAATTAGCATTGCCCACTTGCTCAACCATCAAGCTGGTTTTAATCGCTTGAGTCTTAATGGAGATCCAATGTTTCTAAGGCAAAGCAAGCCTTGGTGCCCGAAGAGCCTGGATAGATTGAAAACACTTACGCTCGGTTTTGCTCCCGGTCAAAAGCAAGTTTACTCAAACGAAGGTTATTGTCTTTTAGGTGAAGTGATTCGCCGCGTGACCGGTGAGCCGTATCGAAGTTATGTCGAGCGTGTGTTTACATTGGCGGCGCGTGATATCAAATTTGCCGGTGACCACTTTGATCAAGATGAAGTCAGGTATGATTATCGCTACGAGGAATGGTACAACGAAACTTACTTGGGACTTTTTGATTTTGACTCACTTTCCTCGTTAGCGGGATTAACGGGCTCTGCAGCGGCCTTGGCTGGATTGTTATGGGATATCAAACATCATTCCTCTTTTCCTTTTGTGCCGCCTTCGCCCGCGCAACCTTGCAGCTTTATCAGCAATAGCCGCTGTGTCTTTAATGGAGTGTTTCAGTATCAGCCTGAAAAAAATGGAATGGCACTTTATTACCACGAAGGGTACTTGCCCGGATCTTCTTCTATTGCCGTAGTTGATAGCTATGGTGGTGTGACTGTTTTGTTGCGAAGTGGCGCCGATAAACTTCAGGGCAGTCCCTCTAACGAATGGATTGTGTGGATTTATAAACAGCTAAATATTCATTACACGATGCAGGGTGTTCTACCCTTGTTGAGTGCATTACCTGAAAACTAATCATATTGAGATAATTTATGCGATTTAGATTGCGTTACTTCGCAGCGCACTTGCTACTTTCTTTTTTTGTCGCGCTAGCGTCATTGTATTGTGTGTTCGGAGTTTGGTATCCATCGCCACTCGATGTAGGTTTGGGAGTTACTGGCATATTTATGTTGTTGCTGGGTGTTGATGTAATAGTTGGACCATTGCTGACGTTATTGGTGGCAAAACCAGGTAAGCGAACGCTAAAAATGGATTTGGCAATTATTGGAATATTGCAGGCGATCGCTCTTGGGTATGGCTTATACATCGTGGCACAAGGGCGTCCGGTGTGGTTGGTATACAGCAATAAACATTTTGTGGCCGTTCAGGCGTATGAAGCTGTAGTGCGCGGGGAAAATACTAGCAAGGATTTTTCGTTATCATTTAGTGGGCCTAGCTGGGGGGCGGTGTCAGATAAGGCGACAGATCAAGGGGCTGACGCTGCTTACAGCCAGAATTCTTTGGTCCCTTTTAACGAGCGGTCACATAACGCATTCTCAAATGCGCTTCCTATTGAAATTCTTAATCGTTTTAATGACAAAGCGAAGGTGGAGTCGATATTGCTGCAATATCCAGAATCTGACAGTTATATTCCTATGGCAGCTAAAAACAAGTCGTTGGTTGTTTTGGTGAGCAAAACGCAAGAAAAGTTAATTGCGATAGTGGAACTGGCTCCATGGTAGCTCATGAGATTTTTTGTGCAGCATTAGCCACTCAGTTTTTCGCTACCGTCTTCTTTCACTTTGTGACGTTTTGCGTCAACCGAGTAAAATGAAATATAACTCTACGCCATAACTGGAGTTTCTTTTTGTTCCAATTTTCTTGGAACCTCGATTTTTACTGCGTATTTTTTTGTTTTTTTAAGCTGGCTTGAAACTTGCTGACCAGGGATAGCAACGGCCTTTTTTGGACTCTAAGATGAAAAGATACAATTCACATGGTTTTACGCTAATCGAATTGATGATTGTAGTAGCAATCATTGGAATTCTTGCAGCTGTTGCGCTCCCCTCTTATCAGGTTTACGTTGCCAAATCCCAAGCATCCAGAGTGATGTCCGAAGCCAGTAGTTTGAGGGCATTGGTAGAAAGTTGTTTGAACCAAGGTTTAGTTGTAATCGGGGGCGCTGATGGAGAGTGTGATCCTGGCGCGGTTGGTTCTAGTCTGATCGATGGCGCCTCGCAAACGGGCGCGGTTTTGCCTGCGGGACAAGGTGTTCCGCAAGTCGCGATCGCTGTGGGAGGCGAGGTGACAATTGTTGCAACCTTCGGTGTGAGTGCAGTACCGGCGCTATCTACTAGAACTTTGACATGGACGAGGACTGCGGAAGGTTCATGGAGCTGCGCTACCACACTCGACGCTCCTTATCGCCCTAAAGGCTGTGACCTCTAGCCGAAACGGGAACTGCTTAATCCATTTCCGGTGAGCATGCAGTTGCGTGGAAATCAAGTCAATCTCATCGACAAATCCACCGCCCTGCAATGTTTCGTGAGCGCTCCAATCGAAATAAAATCCACCCCGGTTTCTGCCGTAGGAATCAGGGTGGCTTCATTGATATTTCCGGATGCCTCGAGTTTTGCGCGCTTAGCTGTAATTTCCACTGCTTTTTTCATATCTTCAATAGAAAAATTATCAAGCATAATAATATCCGCTTTAGCAGATAATGCCTGCTCCAACTCATCAAATGTTTCTACCTCGACTTCTATCGGTTTTCCCGGCGCAATCTGATTTGCCCTCGCAACTGCTTGGACTATTCCACCACAAGCAGCAATATGGTTTTCTTTAATCAAAAAGGCATCGTAGAGGCCAATGCGATGGTTATGGCAACCGCCACAAGCAACGGCATATTTTTGCGCAGTCCGCAGTCCCGGAATGGTTTTTCGCGTGTCCAGCAGTTTTACTTGGGTATGCGAAACACGCTGAGCATATTGGCGGCTGATGGTGGCAGTACCTGAGAGTGTTTGTACAAAATTAAGGGCAGGGCGCTCGCCAGTTAATAAGCTGCGCGCGTTGCCTTTTAAGCTAAATAGCAAGCTGTTTGCTGCTACCTGTGCTCCGTCTTCCACGAACCAGTTGATTTCAACTGTGGGATCTAGCTGGCTGAAAACTTCTTCAACCCAGGCTTTACCACAAAAAACACAGTCGTCTCGAGTAATGATTCGGGCTTCAGCTTGTGCGTCGGCGGCAATTAATTGGGCAGTAATATCGCCTGCACCTATGTCCTCCTCGAGTGCCATTGCAACGGTTTTGGTTATATCTTCGCGTAATGTGGGTAGATTTTTGCTATAAAAAATATTCATAGAAAGTGTCGAATAATTAAACAGATTATTTGATAAAAGGGGGCTAAATGGCGCGTTTTTCAGCCTTTAATTACTAAATATACTTAAAAACAGCAAAACAGGCCTAGTGGTTATAACTGTTTGTGATATGTCTCTCGATCCTGTCATTTGCCTATTTGGTGTCTCTTGCCCTTGGTTATACTTCAATTACGCAAGTTTTTACTAATGGTAATCCACCATGTCTGAGCATCTCAAAGCAGACCCCAAAAAGGTCGTTCAATTAAATGTAGAGCGGAATTCTACCGCGAATTCGCAAGTTGCACTCGCGCGTTTGCCTGCTGCAATGCATACATTGCGTGATAAGGCTCGCCAGCAGCTGCAATTATTTTTGCGCGAGCTGTTCGATAAAGTGGACGACGCCATGTTTGAGTTGGCAGATAAAGCCAACAATAACCATGACCAAAATATCTTTTTTGACTCCATGCGCGAGGTACGTATTCGCCGTCGCGCAATGGAAGCTGCTTTTTTCCGTAGTGTTGATATCAGCTTTGCCCGTCTATTGGACCCCAATGCCTACCGCGATGAAAAGCAAGCGAACGATAGTTCTGTGTCGTTGGATGATCTGTCGCTGGTTAAAAACGACGAGCTGGAGGAAATGGTTGCGGTTGACGGGATGGTTAACAAAGCCAACGAACAGTTCAGTGAAGCTATCCAGCATTTGACATTACGTATTGATCATTTGGTGCCGATTAAGGTTTACCAAAAGAATAATCCGCTGGGCGTCGACGTGATTTGCGGAGCATTTATCGACTCCACTAAAACACTCAATGTTGATGTTAAGGCCAAGTTGGTATTGTTCAAGCTGTTTGACAATATCGTAATGTCAAAATTAGGCAGGTTTTTTGATGTGCTCAATCAAACATTGGTTGATGCCAATATTTTGCCGTCGCTGAAACAGGCTTCGCGCGCACCCAAAAAAGCTACCTCCAATGTTGCCGATAGCTTTGGTAAAGGGCTGAGTGCGGAAGTCGATATGGGTTTGCAAGCAGCGCCTATTGGCGGCGGCTTTGCGCCAAGCTATGACGAGCAAACAAATCAAGTGCTAAGTCAGTTGCGCAATTTGCTAGGTTCAAGTCGTAACACTGCACGTGTGCAATTGCCCGGTGAAGAAATTACCACGCAGGATTTAATTAAAATTCTGTCGTTGGCCCAGCAACAAAATAGTTATAGCTCACCACTTGCCATGGGGGGCGTAACGGGAAATTTGCGCTCGATGTTAAATGAGCTACTGCATCAACAAACCCAAACAGCGGCTGCGATTAATCAGGTTGATGATGACGTGATTAATCTTGTCAGTATGATGTTTGAATTTATTCTGGATGACCGCAATTTGGCGGCTCCCATGAAAGCGCTGATCGGTCGTCTACAAATTCCTATGGTGAAAGTAGCTATTGCCGACAAGACCTTTTTTAGCAAGGGCGGCCATCCTGCTCGTCGGTTATTAAATGAGATGGCGATGGCCTGCTTGGGGTGGCAAGAATCCACAGAAGAAAGCCAACGCAAAGATAGCCTCTACAGCAAAATGGAAGAGACTGTGCGTGCTGTGCTCACGGAGTTTGATACCGACATGGGTATCTTTGAGCGCTTGCTGGTGGACTTCCGTTCTTATTTGGACAAAGAAAAGCGCCGCGCACAAATTCTAGAGCAGCGCACCATTGATGCAGAAGACGGCAAGGCAAAATCTGAGCGTGCCCGCGCACAAGTGGATGCAGAATTAAATCGCATTTGTACGGGAAAAGACCTGCCTTTGGCGGTGACAAAATTATTGCGTGAAGCATGGGCCAACGTAATGTTTATCACCAGCTTGAAGCAAAGTGTAGATAGCGATGAATGGCGTAATTGCTCTGCCACTGCGCAGCAATTGGTGTGGAGTGTGACAGCGCCTATGGATAAAGATAATCGCCAGCGGCTATTAAAGTTGGTTCCAGATTTACTGCAAAAGTTGCGAACCGGTCTGGAAAGCATCTCATTTAGTCCGTTCGAAACCACTAACTTGTTCAAGCAATTGGAAGTGGTTCACTTGGCGCGGTTACGTGGCGAACCGAAAGCACAGGCTGATACTGCCCCCTCCGTCTCTGCCGATGCACTGGCTGTTAAAGCGCAAGAATTGGCCGTCAAAAATGCAAGTATGAAGGCAGCAATGGTTGAGGCTCAGCAAAAAGCGCAATTAGCGGCGAATGCCGAGGCGGCAAAATTAAAAGCAATTGCAGAGGCGGAGGTTGTTGCTGAAGTTATTGTTGCAGCCCAAACGCCTGTAGTAATTGATGTGGTGAGTGATGTTGTTGTGCCGCAAGCCGAGACTCCAGCAGTTGAAGCTGAAATTGTTGCGCCGGTTGAAAATGTTGTAGTAGAAAATGCTGCGAGTGCAGAAACAATTACTGATGCAAGCGAACCAGTTGCCGTGGCGATGACGGAGGCTGTTCCGCCGGTTGAGGTAACCGTTGAAGACGAACCTGTTGTGCAGAGTATTCAGGCTGATTCACAGCATCTCGCTCTGGTTAATAACATTACCCAGGGGACCTGGTTTGAAATGCAAGGCGAGGCCGGTGAAAAGTATCGTTGTCGTCTGGCTGCAATTATCCGCTCAGTTGGGAAATATATTTTTGTTAATCGCTCCGGCATGAAGGTGGCCGAAGAAAGCCGGGAAAGTTTGGCGATAGCATTGCAAACCAAACGCCTTACTATATTGGATGATGGCATGTTGTTTGATCGTGCGCTCGAAGCAGTAATTGGCACTTTGCGTGAGCAGCGCATGACTAGTTAAGTTTTCGTTGTTTGTTCTCCTTGGATGTTAACCCGGCCTGCGCCGGGTTTTTTATTTTATGATTCAAGTCTCTTCCAATACCACCAACGTCTGTCCCGCCTGTACTCGCGCTCCATCACTTTTTAACAGGTGAGTAATTTTTCCTGCACAGGGGGCGCTGATGTTGATTTCCATTTTCATGGATTCGAGTATCAGCAGTACATCGCCCGCTTTTACTTCTTGCCCAATTTTCACTTGGGTTTGCCAAACGCTGCCGGAGACGGAGCTGTCTACGCAAATTGCATCTTCAGAAAACTCCTGTTCAGTTTCGCTTTCGGTTACCTCAGGTTGCTCGTAGTTGAATTGGCCGTTGGCGTGCCAGCGGGCGAGTTCTTCTTCGAAGGCTTGTTCGCGCTTTGCGGTAAAGGCGCTGATGTCTTGCTGGTTGTCGGCGATAAATTTTTGGTATTCGGCGAGGCTGAAACGGCTTTCTTCAATGCGGATATCGTAGCGGCCCAAGGGGAAATCGCGGCGAATTTTTTGTAGCTCTTCTGCGCTTACTTCGTAAAAACGAATTTGATCGAAGAAGTTCAGTAGCCAGGGTTGCTTGAATGCTTGGGTGGTGCGGTAGCGATTCCACATTTGCAGGGTGCGGCCGACAAATTGATAACCGCCGGGGCCTTCCATGCCGTAGACACACAAATAGGAGCCGCCAATGCCGACCGAGTTTTCCGCGGTCCAGGTGCGCGCGGGATTGTATTTGGTGGTGACCAAACGATGGCGTGGATCTACCGGAGTTGCTACTGGTGCCCCCAGATAAACATCGCCCAGGCCCATCACTAAATAGGAGGCGGAGAATAAAATATCTTTCACTTCCTGAATGGAATCCAGGCCGTTAATGCGGCGAATAAATTCCAAATTACTTGGACACCAGGGCGCATTGGCGCGCACCGATTGCATGTATTTTTGAATCGCCAATTGGCAGGCTTCATCATCCCAGCTGAGTGGCAAATACACAGTGCGCGAGGGCACGCTGAGTTGGGTGAGTTGCTGGCTCAGGGATTTTTCGGCCGTTTCCAAATGGGCCAATAGACTTTCCAAACTTAATTGCTGGCTGTCGTAATGGATTTGCAGTGAGCGAATCCCGGGTGTCAGTTCGCGCAGGCCGGGCAGGAAGTTTTGTTGCAGCCACTGCATAAGTGCGTGCGCGCGGAAGCGCAATTGAATATCCAATTCCAGCGGGCCATATTCCACCAGCAGGAAGTGATCACCGGCGACCCGGTAAATAATATCTTCACCAAATTCCTGCGCCGATAATTTTTTAACAATCGGCGTGTCTATTGCGGCAATTTGCGCGTTGTAGGTAATTTCGCCGAGTTGTTGCAGCGATTGGATTTGCGCTTTTTCAATCGCTACGGCATCGCTAATACTTACCGGCGTGAAGCGAATTTTATCGCCCGCGCGCACTTGTCCCAGCTTCCACAAATCCGCGCTTATCACTGTAGCTGGGCAAACAAATCCGCCCAGCGAGGGGCCGTCAGGCCCGAGAATGACGGGCATATCGCCGGTAAAATCGACCGTGCCGAAGGCATAGGCATTATCGTGAATGTTGGAAGGGTGCATACCCGCTTCGCCGCCAGAACTGCGCGCCCACTGGGGTTTGGGGCCGATTAAACGCACACCGGTACGACTGGAGTTGTAATGCACTTCCCAAGCGGTGGCGAAAAACGTTTGTATATCCTCACCGGTGAAAAAATCCGGCGCGCCATGAGGGCCGTAGACCACGCGCAATTGCCATTCGTTGGTAATGGAGGGAACCAAGGCTGAGGGCAGCGCGGCGGAATTGATGGCGCGATTGCAATCGCTGGCGAGCGCCAACACATCGCCCGCGCGCAGCGCGCGGCCATTGTGACCGCCGAATTGGCCGAGCGTGAAAGTCGATTTCGCGCTCAAATAATCCGGGCACTGAATGCCGCCGGCCACACAGAGATAAGCGCGTGCACCGGTGGTGATGCGCCCCAGCTGCAATTGCTGGCCCGCGTTCACTGCAACTATTTCATTGGCAGCAATGGCAATACCATCGAGTTTTGCATCGATTTGTGCGCCGGTAAGCACAATTTTTGTAGCGCAACCAAATTTCAGCGTTGGGCCTTGTAAGGTAATTTCCAAGCCGGCGGCTTTGATGTCATTGTCGAGCAGGCGATTGCCCAGACGGAATGAATAACTATCGAAGGGGCCGGAGGTGGGAACACCCACATGCCAGTAACCCTGGCGTCCGGGGAAATCCTGAATGGTGGTTTGGGTTCCGCCTTGGATCACATCAATGCGTGCTGGCTTAAATACAAAGCTGTTTAAATAGCGCGTGGTCATTTTGCCTTGCAGTAATTTTTCATCCTGCAACAGGCTGCGCAAATAACCCAGATTGGTTTCAATGCCGTAAAGCTGGGTACTTGCCAGGGCATTGCTCAGGGTTGCCAATGCCTCGGTACGATCGCTGCCTTTGACAATAATTTTGGCGAGCATGGGGTCAAAAAACGCAGGCACTTCTATGCCGCTTTCAATCCAGTGATCGATCCGCAGTTGGTCATTAAGTGCGGGGAATTCAACCTTGCTGAGTAAACCGGCGCAGGGTTGAAAATTCAGTGCCGGATCTTCGGCGTAAACGCGCACTTGAATCGCGTGACCCTGGGGTGTGAGTTGATCGCGCAACTGGCGAATATTGCCCAGTTCGCCGGCGGCTTGCTTGAGCATCCACTCCACCAGATCCACACCATAAACCTCTTCAGTAACCCCGTGCTCCACCTGCAAGCGGGTGTTTACTTCCAGAAAATAAAATTTGTTGTCGAGCGAATCATAAATAAATTCTACGGTACCGGCGTTGCGGTAACTGACTGAGGCGAGCAATTGTTCCGCCACTTTTTGCATAGCGCTGCGCTGTGCGTCCGGCAAATTGGGCGCAGGGCATTCTTCTACTACTTTTTGATTGCGTCTTTGGCTGGAGCAATCGCGCTCACCGATGGCTACTGCAGTGCCTTTGCCGTCACCAAATACTTGCACTTCAATATGGCGTGCGGCGGCAATAAATTTTTCCAAAAATACGCCGTCATCGGCAAAGTTATTTTTGCCCAGGCGTTTGACTGAATCGAAGGCCGCAACCAATTCTTCTTCGCTATTGCACAACTGCATTCCAATACCGCCGCCCCCGGCAGTACTTTTTAACATGACCGGATAGCCGATTTGCGCGGCCGATGCCCGTGCCTCATCGATATTTTTTAAAAGGTCGGTGCCGGGGCAGAGGGGAACTTGTGCGGCCTGCGCCAATTCGCGCGCTTTATGTTTTAACCCGAAGGTGAGCATCTGTTCGGCGGTGGGGCCGATAAATACTATGCCCGCCGCTTCGCACTCCGCCACAAAGAGGGAGTTCTCGCTTAAAAATCCGTAGCCTGGGTGAATTGCCTGAGCGCCGGTTTGCTGTGCCAGTGCAATTATTTTTTTGCGATCCAGATAGGTTTGGGCGGCGGCGCCTTCGCCGAGTGAGTAGGCTTCATCGGCGAGGCGAACATGCAAGGAATCGACATCGGATTCTGCGTATACCGCGACCGATTGAATGTTGAGTTTTTTGAGGGTGCGAATAATGCGGGTGGCTATGGCGCCGCGGTTGGCGATCAGGACTTTGGTGAACATTTCCGGCTCCGGCGGGTCGTCCCGCAGGTAGTTTTTACGACAGTGGTCGTCCACTGAAGATGATTCAAAAATTTAATTCCAAACGATCACTTCAATCGGCGTAGGGTTATAGCCATTGCAAGGATTGTTTAATTGCGGGCAATTGGATATCAGCATCACAATATCCATTTTCGCTTTCAGCTCCACGTATTTTCCCGGGGCAGAAATGCCATCCTCAAAGGTGAGTCCACCTTGTGCGGTGACGGGAACATTCATAAAGAAGTTGATGTTGTGGGTAATGTCGCGCTTGCTGATATGAAATTCCGGGTGTTCGGCAATTGCCAGCATCCAGCTGTCGCGGCAGGCGTGCATGCAGCGCTTTTCCAGACTGTAGCGCACGGTATTGCTCTCGGTGGCGCAGGCGCCGCCCAAGGTGTCGTGACGGCCGCAGGTGTCGGCGACGATTTCCAATAATTCATTATTGGCGTTGGACATTAATTTGGTGCCTGCACTTAAATACAAATTGCCTTGCGTGCGAATGGTGTCCATCGCACTGTAGCGTTCGCTGGGATCTTTGGCGTTGTAAAATAAAACATCCGCCGCTTGATTGCCTTCCAGATCCACAATGCGAAAGGTTTGGCCTTGTTTAATTTCACCCAAAAAATAATCGCCGGCTTTTACATGATGGCGCGCGACAGACGTTTCAGGATGTAGATTGCTTGCTAGAAGTGACATTTTTTTGCCTCAATCAGTTGATCGTTTGCTCCACTCTCCTGGATAAGTATTTTTCACGACACGCCGTGAATCTATCCTTGGAGGCTCGTCGTCGACTTCCTTGTCTCCGACAGTCGTGAAAAATATTATCCCGGATAGCTCCGCCGACGTTTTTTAGCTGCTTTTTATTGGACAGCCAAATAATAGAGTTGGTTGTTGTGAAATCCGCGCTGGTTTTCCGGGCGGAAGTTTTTGCAGAAATCATCGTCGGTGACGGGGTCTGCTTCGCCCAATTCAATCTGTACGGATTTAAACGGATATTTTTCAGCGGAGCTCAATGGATGGGGGCAAGCGTGCATCACCACCAGAGTGTCCATTTCAAAGCGCAAGGTGACGCTGTTGCCCGCCGCTTGATTTTGGGTATCCAGCGAAATATTGCCGCTGTCATCGGCAACGACTTTGCTAAACCAATTGATGTTAGCGGCCATGTCGGCGCGCCCCATACCGTATTTGGCCAGCTCTACCAGAAAGGCGTCATAACCATTTTGTAGCCATTGATTGCGATCGGTTTGATAATCGCGCTGGCCCCAGCGGCCCGCCACTATCTGTGCGTTGCTATTGCCGCATAGGGTATCGTGCCAATTGCCTGCGCCATTGGCAGAGTAGTCTTCGATGATGGAAGCGAAAATTCGTCCCATATCGGAATACAAACAATTGCCACGCTGCAATTTAAACGTGTGTTGGCATTTGAGTGTGTCGGGGGCGTTGTAGCGCTCCAACAAATTGCGCGGGTTGTAAAACAGCATGCCGAGGTTAGCCCCGCCTTCGATGTCGGTGATTTTCATCAGGCTGCCGCGTCGCAATTCCAGCGACCAGTGGCCGTTGCCGGGAAGGGTAGTGGTGTACAACATCTTGCTCATGGTGATCGATCCGAAAAAATTAAAGTTCCAGTGGTTCTTTAGTCAGTGTTTGCAATTCACTGGGAAGTTCGCTGCTGCGGCGGGTAACTGGTAGGTCGTAAGTGATGCTGGCGCCATAGGCGTTGGGCGCTTGATTGTCGCGGCGTAATTTGTCGAATACCCAGAGGCGGGTGCCGAGATAAAAACCTTCACTTAAATCGTGGGTCACCATAAACACCGTTAACTGGTGTTCGCGCCAGAGCTTTAAAATCAATTGATGCATGTCGGCGCGAATGCCCGGGTCCAGGGCGCCAAAGGGTTCATCCAGTAATAAAATACGCGGTTGACGAATTAGCGCCTGGGCAATGGCCAAGCGCTGTTTCATGCCGCCAGATAATTCGTGTGGATAGCGATTAATCGCATGACTTAAGCCTACGGATTCCAGCAGTGCTTTGGCTTCCTCGACCACCTTGCGTTTGCGGCTGCCGAATAATTTTCCCAGCAAGGGCGAGTGTTCAAATTCCCGCGCGATTATCACGTTTTGCAATACGGTCAGATGGGGAAATACCGAGTATTGTTGAAAGACTATGCCGCGCGATTGATCCGGCTCGTCCGGAATAGGTTTGCCTTCCAGTAATAATTCACCGGAGCTGGGTGATTCCATCCCCAGCAGCATTTTCAAAAAAGTACTTTTGCCGCAGCCGGAGGTGCCGACCATGGTGATAAATTCACCGGCGTTGACGCTCACGTTCATGCGTTCCAGCACCACGTTATCGCCGTATTTTTTCCACAGATTTTTTGCCTTGATTAATGGCATGGCTTTAGCTCGTTTCTGTTCAAGAATTTTTTTATCGAACGGAAGAATTGTCATAGCAGTTTCCGTCCATTAATTCGCGTTAGGGTAATGCCAGGGGAAGCAAAACCGACTGATCTTGGCGAGTAGCCAGTCCACCAAAAATGCCAAGAGGGTGATCCAGGCCACGTAGGGCAAAATCACATCCATAGACATATAGCGGCGCACTAAAAATATGCGGTAGCCCAAGCCGTCGGTTGAGGCGATGGCTTCAGCGGCAATTAAAAATAACCAGCCCGCGCCCAGCGACAGGCGTACCGCATTAATCAGGCGGGGCAATAATTGCGGAATTAATACGCGGACTAAAATTTGCCAGGTAGAGGCGCCCAGCGTTTGGGCTTTGACTAATTGCTCTTGCGGAATTTCCTGCGCACAGCGCTGGATATCGCGCGCAATAAAGGGCGCAACCCCTATCACGATTAGGGCAACTTTGGAGAGCTCGCCCAAACCGAACACAATAAATAAAATCGGTAGTAGGGCCATGGGCGGCACCAGGGAAATAATCGTTAGCAGCGGCGCTACTGGTGAATGAATTGAAGGAATAGCTCCGGTGAGTAGACCTATAGTAAAGCCGAGCACGGCGGCGATAAAAATGCCCATGGTTAAACGGTAGAGACTGCTGAAAGTATCCTGCCAAAATAAATATTCACCGCTGCGTTTACTCGGTTCAAAGGCCAGCGAATGAATCGCATCGCCCATTTGCGCAAAACTGGGCAGGAGTTTGTCGGTAGCGTTTTCAGCCAGGCGTGCATCAGACGCTATTAAATAGACAAAAAAAATGGCGATGAAAGGTATAAGCCCAAGCAGTAAGCGCGTGGGTTTGGAGGGTGTAAGATTTATTAGTCTTTTCATAAGGTGGTAAAGCTAAGTAGTGGGAAAACTTTTTTACTTAATGTTAAAGGCTAAGGTCACCCCACCTCGCGCCGATGCTCTGGCGAGGCAGGGCGAGGTGCCGTGTTAAAGTTTTTTATCGGCAGCCATTTGCATGTAAGTGGTATCGAAGCGCAGTTTCACGTTCTTCTTATCACCATAGACGCCTTTGGGGCCTTCTACGCCGATATATTTTGCGTCCGGTGCGCCTTCGCCCAGTAGGCCGTGATCAAGAGAAAACTCGGCGACTTTTTGCATGGTTTTTAACAGCTCGTCGCTGTTCACCAGATCGAGTGCAGAGGCGGGGGTGTAGAACATCTTGGTGCTGGCCAGTTGGGATTCGAAACCAGCAAGGTCGGTGCCTGAGGCGGTCGCCATGGCAGTTTTTGCGGTCGCGGCGGCTTTATCTGCTCCGCTCATCACTCCCATAATTTCATACCAAGCGCCGACGAGAGCTTTGCCCAGCGCCGGATTGGCTTTGAGGGTTTTGGTGTTTACCACCATCAAATCCATAATTTCGCCGGGGATTTTGGAGGAATCGAATACTTTGGTGCTGTTGGGCTGGGTGAGGATTTCGCTCAACAATGGGTTCCAGGTAGTGACGGCAGTGACGTCTTTAGTGCCGTAAACCGCGACCATGTCGGCATCGGAGGTATTAACTACTTTCACGTCTGCTTCTTTCATGCCCACAGATTCAAGCGCGCGTGCCAGCAGGTAGTGAGACACGCTCAGCTCTACCAGGTTGACGCTTTGGCCTTTGATGTCCTTCAGGGTTTTGTTGGCGCCTTTGAGTACTACGCCGTCATTCCCGTTGGAGAAGTCGCCCACAATCAATGCGGTGGAATCTACCCCGCCGGCGGCGGGAATGGTGAGAGCGTCCATATTGGTCATCACACAACCATCAAACTGACCGGCGGTGTATTGGTTAATCGACTCAACGTAATCGTTGATTTGAACGATTTCGACCTCAATGCCGTATTTTTTTGCCCACTTGTCCATGATTTTCTGTTCGTCGGCATAGCCCCAGGGCATCCAGCCCACGTAAATGGACCAGCAGACTTTAAACGGTTCGGCAGCGGAGGTTAGCGCAGTGGAAAATAACAACGACAGAGCGACTAATGTTTTGGTCAGTCGGCTTTTGGTGAGGCGAGCGTGGTGCAACATGAGCAACCTCCAAGGGTATGGTGACAGCGGCTTTTTTAATAGGGAGCACTCTGGCGGTTAGGCCAACAATCTCCCGGGCTTTTATCCCGCCGTGTAACCCCTGTCGCTGATATCCAGCCTGAGGTCGAAAGCTCTCGGACCAGACATCGCAGAACAATTCTGCAACCGGAACCCTAGCTCTCTATTTACAAATTGTGGTTAACAAATTGTGTAGAACAGTTTGTCGAATAGCCAAAACCACCCAGAGTGCGGATCAGTTATTACAATAGTAGCCTTCGCAATATGGGTGCCAATGTGTTAACGGACTGATTTTTAAAGGTATTTGTATCTTGGGAGATATGCTGGATTATTTGTCATGCACCAATATGGGTTGTCATGGTGGTGCAGGGTGATTTGTTTTGGTGCAGTTCTTTTGTAACTAATTGTGGTGCTGATATCCTTATAAAATGTAATTTTTATCGACACATCAGGCAGTTACAAGAATATCGTGCTATTTTTAATCAAGTGCGTTTGTGTGTGGAACTATTTTTCCAAGCTGATAAGATTGGCGCACAGGACAACCTAATTAAGACTCACTCACGCGTCTCCAGGTTTTGCAGGCTCAGTTCTTCGAAGCAACAAATGATAAAAGTTGGGAGCTTCTGGGCTAGGGAAACATGACCATCATGGAAAAACACGGAATAACTATGCGCAACTCAGGCTTACCGGGCTCTGATACTCAAAAAACGTCGACTTACACATCAGTCGCTATGTCAGAGCAATTGGTTATCCAACATTTAAAACATTGTCGCGATCTTACGCGCGGCTTTGCTTATCGGGTTTTTCCCAATTTTTGGCGGCAGTGGTGCAAACAGGTTTTGGAAATTGCGGAGCAGGCCAAATCTAACAAAGAGCAAATTGCCCTCTATGAAATACAAAACCTGCTGTCCGCCGTTCAGCAAGCGGCAGAGCAGGAGTTTTGCCAGCATCTGGCAAATGGATTCGTAAAATTCAAAAACAAATCATTGAACACACTAACGGGTGAGGAACGTTTTAGCGGCGATATCCTATCCTTGGTAGAGCATTCAGACCTGGAAGAAACCATCGCAATTACCTCTATTACCCATCGCGCAGATAATTTTTTTGCCGATCACTTGTGGGCTTTTCAACAGCGCCTCGCGTTACTCAATGACGGTGAAAAAATTGATGAGCGTAGCAATCCGGTCAGCCCGGTGCAATTTTGTGAGGCGTTGCGCAAGTTGCTCGCGAATCTGGATGTGGATGTTAAAACCAAGATCATAGGTTACAAGCTTTTTGATCAAGACGTTGTCGGTTTGCTAGATGAACTTTATCTGGAATTAAATGATTATCTGGTTCGTCAAAACCTGTTACCCAATTTGCGCTTTGTCCAGAATAATCAGGAAAAGGCTACGGGTGCTGCCAAGCGCGAGGAAGTGGTCGCAGATGATCCCCTTGATACTGTGGTGACTCCGGCCGAGCAACAAACTGAAGAGGAAGCACAGCAACATCATCGCCGCGCGAGCGATAAATTACTGAGCGGTTCGCTGAACCCCAACGATATTCAATACCAAACCAGTTTGCTCAATGCAATTCGATTGTTGCAGGCCCATGTAACTCAGCAGTTACCTGCTGTGCAGGCAACCCAGGTGTTGCATCCGCAGTCAGTTCCGGGTGCGGGGGCGCAAGTTGCTGCAGGTGCTCCGGTTTTGCCGGCGAGTTTGCAGGTGTATTCCCAGCCGCAGTTGGTGGGCGTGCTGGAGCATATGCAAACCCAGGCCTTAAATTATACGCAGCAAGCATTGGCCAATCATGAGACTGGCCCAGTGGCGATTCAAATGCAAAGTGTGGCTGATGTGGGCCGCACTATGATGGAGAAAATCGCCAGCGAAAGTGAAAACGGTGCTGTGGAAGCGGGCGATATGCAGACCATAGATTTGGTCGGTATGTTGTTTGAATACATGTTGTCCGACGATCACTTACCCGATTCGGTGAAAGCGTTGCTCAGTTATCTGCACACCCCTTTCTTGAAAATTGCCTTTATCGACAAGAACTTTTTCGAGCAGCCGGAGCATCCAGCTCGCGTCCTGTTAAATAGCCTCGCTGAATCTGGCGTGCGCTGGGTCAGCAATGATGGCAGTGATCAATACGATATTTTTACCAAGATCAAAACTACCGTATTTCGCCTGCTGCAGGAATTCAAAAACGATGTACGTATTTTTGCCGAGTTGTTGATTGAATTTAATGCCTATACGCACAACGTTGCCCGTCGTCAGGAGTTAATGGAGCGACGCGCGCTTGAAAAAGCCCAAGGCGAAGAAAAACTGCGCGAAGCTAAAATTCAAGTGAACACTGAAGTGCGTAGCCGCACAGATAATCGCGAAATGCCTTCAGCGATTTTGCTGCTGTTGTTACAGCCCTGGTCAGATTATTTGTCATTTGTACTGCTGCGCTACGGCGATAAGTCCGATAGTTGGAAGCGCGCGCTGCAAGTGATTGACGATTTACTCTGGTCCATCGAACCCAAAACCAAGCAAGCGGATAAGGTTCGTCAAATGGAAGTGCAGGATGAATTGGCGAGTGCGCTGGAGCGCGGTTTTGAGACCATAGGTTACGAGCAGGCAAAAGGGCGTAAGCTTTTGGATGCTGTCGTCTCCCTGCAGCGCATGGCATTGTTGAGCCGTAAAGCGGAGCCGGCGCCGGCGCCTATGCGGACTAAACTGGAAAGCCTGGCGGCGGAAAAAGCGGGTCATATTTCCGAACAGTCGCAAGAGCCTTCGCCTGAAGAGGCGAAAATTGTCGACAGTTTGAAGATGGTGGAATTTGGCACCTGGTTTGAATTCGAAGGTGGCAAGCGTTTGAAGGTGGCTTGGTATAACAAAAAAACCCAGCACTATATGCTGGTGGATCAACAGGGGCGCAAGGTGTCCCTGGCGGCCGGTTTGCAATTGGCGCGCGACATGCTCGCTGGTCGCGCAAAAATTATTGCCGGTAGTACCAAACCTTTCTTTGAGCGCGCGCTGGAAAATATCTATCACACCTTGAACGAGCGTGCCGACGCGCTGAAAACCGGGAGCGGATCATGACCCATAGTTGCTCACGTGAACATGACCGGGAGTTGGAGCGCCACACTATCAACGGCGATGTAGACGTGTACGATAACCTGCGCGATTTATACGTTGGTCGTTTGGTCAATATTCATGCGCAGGGATTAATGGTGGTTGGCGATGTCGCCATGGAGGAAGATCGTATTTACACCTTGGATCTGCATGTGCCCGAACCGGTAAATGGCCAAATGGTTATCCAGTTGGGTGTCGATTGTTTGTGGACACGCGATGCCGATTTATCGGGGAAGCACTGGACGGGCTTTTCGATTATTGATGTTTCACCTCAGTCGTCTGAATCGATTCGGACACTGGTGAATATGCTTGGCGAATCGCTTTAAAACAAATCGGTAAATACAATACCCAACGCAAATACTTCCTGATCCGCGTTGTAATCAATCAGGCTGTGGCCATAGCCATTAAAATATTTAAATTGTCCGCGCAGGTTAGTGCGAACCGGAAAGCTCCAGCCTAGTTCCATAGCTCCTTTGTTATCGGCATCAAAATTATTACGTAACATGATGTTGAAAATGTTATCGCCTTTTTCATAAGCACCCGTAAATTCAAAATGCCCCATGTAATGAGTGATATCCGGATTGTCATCGCCGTCGGGATCGCCCGGGTATTTCTGCTCGGGTTCAGATATCCGATACCAGGGGCTTAGTGCAAAAATAAATCGGCCGCGCTCAAATACGCTGTTCATCATTACTCGGTTCCAACTGCGCGATTCAATTCCACCTTTACCGTTTGATTGATGTGTGAGGGCTACTTCGTTTAGTACATTGCGAAAACCAAAAATTTCCCAGCCATTGGTAAAGCTCAGCAATAGTTCGGGTTGATGATCAATTTCCCGAAACGGTGCTGAGTCGGCATCGCTATAAATTTGCCAAAATGAATGATTGGTGTAACCCAGATACAAGTGCCCGTTATCATCAAAAATATTTTCATAAATCAGAATTTTGGTGCTGAATTGAAATTCAGCTTCCGCATGCCTTAAATCGGCAAGGGCTTTTTCTTCATCATCATTTTTAAGGTAGGGTTCGGTATTGGTGTGAGTTATATAGCTGATGGGCGAAAAATAATTGCGCTTGTGTGGAGTCAGAATAAAGCGGTTGGAGCGATTGAGTGCCTCCATGGTCATGCGGCGTTTTAATAGCCGACCTTCCGGGTTAGTTTCCGGGGATGTGGAGCTGACAACCTGCTGCTCTTCGATTTGCGGCGCCGTATCGGTGTTTTGGTTGAGATACAGTTGACGGCAGGCTTCGCGCAGTTCCGCAATTGTCATGGCGGTGTCGGCAGTAATTACCGATGATTGCAAACAGGTGTTGATGGCTTCAGTGGTGGGTTCCTGTGCGCCAAATGCCTGAGGGTGGAGTAGTGCAAGTGCGAGGGAAACGTAACGCAAAACTTGTTGTGATCGCATCGAGAGGCCTGAATGAGGTGCAGTGCATTAGGAGGCCTATTGTATGCCGCCAGACGCGATAGACAAGTTTGCCGGTTCAATTTCCGGAGTAAAGAAATAACAATGATGATCCGGTAAAAATAAATGGCTCTTTATTGCGCTAATACGACTGCACCCAGACTTCTATATCCTGTTCGTGCCAGAGGGTCAGCAGCTGCACGCCTTCATCCACCACTTTCAAATACACATCGATGATGTCAGTGGCCAAGCTAAACAGCCGATTGCTGTCGGCGTTAATCTGGTGTGGGTTCACGACATCTGCTTCGACCATGGAGAGCAAAAACTCCAGTTTGATTTCGTAACTTTTTAATTGGCTCAGCAGGGCTAAATCGCTGTCCAGCAAACCTTCCAGTCGCTTGGTTTGGTGGCGAAGCTTTTCATTGTTCACGCGCGTACACTGAATTACGTAGCGTAGTTTGCTGGCGAAATCTTTATCGCAATAACCTAGTGCAGCGGCATAGGTGGCTAGTGCGCGAATACGGCCAATTTGTTCGGCGACTGCCGGCATCAAGCGCGTTGCGAAGTGCAGCACTTCCAAATATTTGAAACGGTTGGGGTAGAGCGCTTCATCGGCGTGGATAACCTTGGGTTCCTGAGTATCCGGCATGCATTGCGAGGTTGGTTGTTCCAATTGCTTGCCTAGCGCAGCAACCATGCTCAGCAGTTGCTCGATCAGGTGGCAGTGCAGCTCGTAGTTATCGATAACAGAATCTTCCTGCCAGTTGCGACTGATGGTCAGCCAGGCATTGCTCAGATTGTCTTGGTCACGTGGGCTCAGCAAATTAATGGAGCGGGCAGAAAATGCTTGCAGCAGCTCCAGACGTCGTTCCAATTGCACTTGTAAGTGATTGAGATCGTCACGGAATTGCTGGTTGCCTCCCAGGGTACCCATGGTCATGCCGCGATGTCGTTGCACAGCCTTAATCATGTGGATCAGTTGCTTGGCGAGGGTCAGTGCGTCCAGTCGTTGCTGATAGAGGTCGCAGAAGTGTGCAAATTGCCCGGCCTTATTGCCACGCGATGGTGCAATAGAGACTATGCCTTGAGAGTTAATGGTGCTTGCTGCCATTCTTTGCTTCACTCCAATCGTCCAAAAACGTTTTTTCTGCCGTTCAATTCCACCTGTAAACAACGGCATTGCCAATTTGCAGTCTTTACAGCAACTGCTATGCCAGTGAGGCAGCTTTGGCTCACTATCGCCGCATTCAGCATGTTAATGTATGATTAATGATACTTTTAGCGTCAGTAAAACAATAATCTCTCGGGGCAATTAATCGCCTGCTGCATCTATCTGGAGCCTTTTAATGACCAAATCCATTAAAAAAATACTCATTGTGGGTGGTGGCACTGCCGGGTGGATGACCGCAGCATTTCTAGCGCGCTGGATCGCGAAGACGGGTGTGGAAGTCACACTGGTGGAGTCGGAGCAAATTGGAACTATTGGTGTTGGTGAGGCAACTGTGCCGGGTATCCATCAGTTCATGAGGGATTTGGGAATCAATGAAACCGAGTTTATTAAAGCGACTAATGCGACCTTCAAGCTGGGGATAGAATTTGAAGGTTGGTCTGCGCCCGACAAGCATTTTTTTCACCCGTTTGCCGGTTACGGTGTGCAAATTGAGGAGCGCCCCTTTTACCAAACCTGGTGGTCCGCCAAGCAGAAAGGTTATACGGAGGGCTTGGATAGCTTTTGCCTGTGCACCCAACTTGCCCGTCAGGGCAAATTTGCCCAACCTAGCTTCGATGAGGATAGTCGCCTTGCGTGGTACAACTACGCGTACCATTTTGATGCTTCTCTGTTTGCAAGGTATCTGCGCCAGTTTGCAGAACGGCTTGGAGTGACGAGGGTAGAGGGAAAGGTAGGCAGTATTAATCTGGACGAGACCAACGGATTTATTGCATCGGTACAAGTAGAAGAAGGCATGCTTCTCGAGGCCGATTTGTTTGTCGATTGCACAGGCATGTCGGCCTTGCTGATCCATAAAACCCTGGTTGTCGAATTCGAGGACTGGAGTCACTGGTTACTTAGTGACAGCGCTTTGGCCGTGCAGACCAAGAGCGTTGTCGCACCAGACCCTTTTACCCGTTCTTCGGCGCGTTCAGCGGGTTGGCAGTGGCATATCCCGCTGCAGCACAGGGTCGGCAATGGCTATGTATATGCCAGCCAATTTATTTCCGATGAGCAGGCGCGTGAGGAACTGGTCGCAAATCTGCGTGGCGAGCTGGTGACCGAACCGCGTTTGATTCGCTTTACTACGGGAATGAGAAAGGACTTTTGGCACAAAAACTGTGTTGCCATCGGTCTCTCTAGCGGCTTTTTAGAACCCCTTGAATCCACCAGCATTTCGCTGATTCAAACCGGCATTTCCAAAATGGCGGCGTTTCTGGTGAATTTTGTCCTGGACGAAAAGTTGGTCGCCGAGGCCAATCGGCTTAATCGGCTGGAATACGAGCGTATCCGCGATTTCATTATTCTCCATTACAAGCTGAATGGACGCACTGGTGCCTATTGGAATCACGTGCGGGACATGGCTATTCCGGCAACGCTGGTCGACAAAATAGAGACATTTAAGGCCTCCGGGAGCATCCAGATGCTAGAACAAGAGTCCTTTCGAGAGGATTCATGGGTCAGCATGTATAGCGGTTTTGGTGTTGATCCGCAGGGTCTCGTGGCGTCCGAACATAGTGATCGGGCCTGGCTGTTGATGGACAAAATGAAGCGAGCAATTCTCAAGGGGTGTGATGTGGCTGGCAGTCACGAAGAGTTTTTGGGCACTGTTATTCCTTAGTCAGACTCCTTGGGCACGGGGAGATTCCTGCTGCCCTTCATTACCGCACCATTTTTCAAGCGAATAATTCGAGCGCTCCCACCTCACGGGCTAGGGTGGCGTTTCCTTTCGTATCACCCAAATTGGCATATTTTTTATCATATATGATATCTGTTGCACAAATAAAAACATTGCCTTAGTATCCCGCCAAATAGTCATATATACCATATTATAAAGTGACACTTTTGATGACGCCTTCTTTACCCCTGACACTACTGAATAGGTTCCTGGCCGGAGCTATCACTCCGCGACTTTTAGTTGTGCTGTGCAGCTTGTGCGTATGGGCTACAGACGTTGCAGCTGAATCCAGTATTCGTTTTGACCGACCGGCAAAGGATTGGGAAAGCGAAGGTCTGCCAATTGGCAATGGCGCCTTGGGGGCTGTCGTCAGTGGCGGGGTTATTACCGACAAGATTCAGTTTAATGAAAAAACGCTTTGGACCGGTGGTCCAGGGGCGGAAGGTTATGATTTCGGGTGGCCAGAAAAGCCACAAACTTCAGCCGTGAAGGAAGTGCGCAAGGCAATTGCAACGAATGGATCAGTTACTCCAGAGTTGGCGGCCGAACGCATGGGCAGAAAAATTACTGCCTACGGGGATTATCAAACCTTTGGCGAACTCGTTTTACGTTTTGCCGGAAATGACAGCGGTGTCACCCGCTATCAGCGCGCGCTCTCACTGGACAATGCGCAAGTTGATGTGAGCTTTGCGCAAGGTGGAGTCAACTATAAACGCGAATATTTGGCGAGTTATCCAGATGGCGTGATTGCCGTAAAAATCTCAGCCAGCCAACCTGGCAAGATTTCAGTAACGGCCGGTCTTGTTGTTCCCGATAATCGCACACTGACCGCGCGTGTAGAAAATGGGCGTCTAATTGCTACCGGTAAATTGCACAGCAATAGTTTGCAATTTGAAACCCAGATTCAATTTTTACCACAAGGCGGGACTCTTTCTGTTGTTGATAACCAGCAGGTGCAAATTAGCGGCGCAGACAGTCTGGTAATTTTACTTAATGCGGGTACTGACTACGCGCAGCAATTTCCGCGGTATCGCGGCACAAATCCTCACGAAAATCTGCAACAGCGTATGGATGCAGCGACTGCAAAAACATTCGCACAAATTCAACAGAATCACCGCCAGGATTATCAATCGCTATTTAATCGCGTACGGTTGGATATAGGCCAGCAAGCGCTTGCTAAAAATACCCCCGAATTACTTGGTCACTATAAAAAAGGTGATGCGATTCTGGATCGCACACTTGAGGCAACTTATTTCCAATTCGGTCGTTACCTGTTAATTGCCTCTTCGCGCGCGGGGTCCTTGCCAGCCAATTTACAAGGTGTGTGGAATAACTCAGTCACACCACCGTGGAATGATGACTACCACGTAAACATCAATTTGCAGATGAATTATTGGTTGGCAGAAACCACCAATATGCCGGAGTTGATGACGCCCTATTTTGATTTTGTTGATAGCCTGGTTGAACCGGGAAAAATTTCTGCCCGGCGTGTTGCCGGTGTCAATAAAGGCTGGACGCTTTTTCTCAATACCAATATTTGGGGTTTTACCGGTGTTATTCAATGGCCAACGGCGTTTTGGCAGCCGGAGGCCAGCGCTTGGCTCGCACAACATTATTACGAGCATTATTTATTTTCCAATGACCAACACTTTTTACGGGCGCGTGCCTACCCGCTCATGAAAAGTGCGGCGGAATTTTGGTTGGAATTTTTAATTAAAGACCCACGCGATGGCAAATGGATAGTCTCACCCAGTTTTTCCCCGGAGCAGGGGCCTTTTACCAATGGCGCTGCTATGTCCCAACAAATTGTATTTGATTTGCTGCGCAATACCTATGAAGCAGCAATGATTCTTGGTGATAAATCATTTGGAAAAAAACTGGGCAAAAAATTAAAAAACTTCGATGAAGGTTTACGTATTGGTTCCTGGGGTCAGCTACAAGAATGGAAAGAAGATCTGGATGATCCGAAAAATGAGCATCGTCATATCTCCCATTTATTTGCCCTGCATCCTGGCCGTCAAATCGATGGGCATAAAAATCCAGAGTTACTAAAGGCAGCGCGTACAACATTAAATGCTCGTGGGGATGGCGGCACAGGTTGGTCGCAAGCCTGGAAAGTGAATATGTGGGCGCGCGCGCTGGATGGCAATCGGGCACATAAGGTTTTGGGTGAGCAATTGCAGCGCAGTACGCTCGCCAATTTATGGGATAACCATCCTCCTTTTCAAATTGATGGAAACTTTGGTGCAACCGCGGGTGTTGCTGAAATGTTGGTACAAAGCCACCACGGCGAATTGCATTTATTGCCAGCGCTACCGGACGCCTGGCCAACGGGTTCTGTTACCGGTTTGCGCGCGCGCGGTGGCATCACCGTGGATTTGAAATGGCACAATCGCGAGCTATCTGAAGCAAAAATTTCTCTAAATACTGAATCAAAAGCCGCAACCACGCTGCGACTGAGAAGCTCGCATTCATTCGCTAATTATTCGTTAATCGAAACGACTGGGAACACCACCATCGAGCTAACGCTTGAGGGTAATACGGGAGTATTTAAAGCACAGGGAAGAGGCACATATCTCTTACAAAAAAAATAAAGGGATAGCTTACGGGGTAGTCAAAAATAATGCTAACTGGAGAAAATCATGACATCGAAAAATAAAATGTTTTTGAAAAAGAACCTGTTTTTGAAAAAGAAACTGCCACACTACATTAAACTGGTTTCCGGCCTGTCACTGGCGATTGGATCGGCAGGTTTCGCGCTGCAGTCTGTTGCACAAGCGGCGGCGGATGAACAAGTTGAAGAAGTTATTGTTAGCGGTCAGCGCGCGAGTATTCAGTCCGCGCAGGACATAAAAAAGAATTCGAACGTAGTGGTGGATTCCATTGTTGCGGAAGACATCGGTAAGTTGCCGGATCGCAGTGTGACTGAAGCATTGCAACGTGTACCCGGCGTGACGGTAGGTCGTTATACCAACAATGACGCTGAGCATCCGGCCGCTGAAGGTAGCGGCGTCGCTGTGCGCGGTTTGTCGCAAGTTCGCGCCGAATTAAATGGTCGCGATGTGTTTTCTGCAGCTAGTGGCCGCGGTTTAAGTTTTGAAGACGTTCCGGCCGAATTGATGTATGCCGTGGACACTTACAAAAGTCCATCTGCCGATATGATTGAAGGTGGTTTGGGCGGTACCGTAAATCTGCGCACGCGTATGCCGTTCGATGCCGACGGTCAATTGGTTAGCCTTTCCGTTAAAGGTAACTACGGTGATCAAATTGAAGAGGCTAACGGTGAATACTCCGGCCTCTACAGCAATCGATGGGAAACGTCGGCCGGTGACTTTGGTATTCTGGTTAACGCATCTACCTCTGATTTATCCAGTCGTTCTGATCAGGTGTATACACGCGCATTTTTGCCGCGGGAAATTAATGGCGATGATGTGTGGGTTTCAAAAGGCGTGGATTGGCGTCGCAACGATTACGAAAGCACGCGTGAAGGTGGCTACCTTGCATTGCAGTGGGCGCCCAATGACGACACCGAACTTTACTTCACCGCATTCCAGAGTAAGCACGATACTACCTATGACGAAAATGCGTTCTTCCTCGAGGGCGCTAACGGAGATCAAGCTTTAGTACCTACCGCTGCAGATGATTGGGAGTACGATGAAAATGGTGCATTGCAATCAGGTACTGTGACTGTTGCCAACCCCGCTCAGTGGGGATTGGACTTTGGTACCAGTACTCGTTGGGCGAACAACATTTCCAAAACGACTGATTACTCCGCTGGAATCAAATGGAGCCCGGACGATCACTGGAAATTCTCTGCGGATGTTCAATATGTAAAAGCAGAAGCAACAGTTGATGATTACACGCTGGGTTTAAAAGTAATTCCTGAAGAAGGTCGTATGGAAGGTGTTGGTACCGAGACTCCAACCATTCTGCTCGACCCGGATTACATGGCTGATTTTGCAAATTACAGCCTTGGACAGGAGATGACTCATTTCGAGCGCAACAACGCCGATGCGAAAACGGGGCGTTTCGATGCTGAATATGATTTTGATGGTGCAGTAATTAAGTCTGTTAAGGCTGGGATGAGATATTCAGAAAAGACGGCGGACAATATCAATACTGGCTATGACTGGAACACTCGTTATGCTACTTGGCTGAATGGATATGATAAGAATACTTTGCCGAAAGTAACTGCAGATCAGGCCTCTCAGTTCC
>JACCDS010073335.1_pt1 | contig 37949 bp, 26 predicted proteins | sample 7446441 | NCBI WGS metagenome assembly JACCDS01 (sample SAMN15323445, study PRJNA562643) | freshwater metagenome | isolation source: river surface water | place: USA:Blue River Watershed | collected 2017-08-17
ACCGAATGGTGCGCCTCGTGCACCGGCTCTTGATTGCGGCGCTGATCGAAGCCCGCAGCTGCGAGCGCTTTAGGGTGCTGAGCGAATCGATTCGCGACACCGAATTAGCCCAGTTTTATGGGCGCCTTATGGCCTCAGAGGCCAACCACTACACGATGTTTCTGAAGTTCGCCCGCCAGTACGGCGACCGCGCCGAGGTGGACCGCCTCTGGAAGGAACTTCTTGCCTACGAGGCGACCGTCGTCGCCACCTTTACCAACCCTCAATACGTGCACGGCTAACCCGCCCGGCATCAATTTTTTATGGAACAGCTCAAAAAGACCCCCCTCTACGACCAGCACGTTGCGCTTGGCGCCAAAATGGTTCCGTTCGCCGGATACGAAATGCCCGTGCAGTACGCGGGCGTGAGCCACGAGCACCACGTCGTGCGCCAAAAAGTCGGAATGTTTGACGTGTCGCACATGGGCGAATTCTGGGTCAAAGGGGCAGAGGCCACCGCGTTTTTGAATTCTGTGACGAGCAACGATGTCGCCAAGCTCACGCCGGGCAAGGTGCAGTACAGCTGCCTTCCGAATACCACGGGCGGAATCGTGGACGACTTACTGGTCTACTGCGTGAACGACACCACCTACATGCTGGTCGTGAACGCCAGCAACATGGCCAAGGACTGGTCGTGGCTACAGCAGTATGCGGGCAACTTTGACGTCACAATGACCGACGTTTCTGAAGACACCGCGCTCTTGGCCGTACAGGGCCCTCTGGCGGCTCAGGCCCTTCAGTCCCTCACGGACCTTGACCTCGGATCCATGACCTACTACACCTTTGGCATCGGAAGCTTCGCTGGCGTCCCGAACGTCGTGGTAAGCGCCACCGGCTACACCGGCGCGGGAGGCTTTGAAATCTACGTACCCAACGCACACGCCGCTGCTGCCTGGGACGCGATTATTGCGGCTGGAGCACCCTTTGGCCTCGAGCCCATCGGCCTCGGAGCCCGCGACACCCTGCGTCTCGAAATGGGGTTCTGCCTCTATGGCAACGACATCGACGACACGACCTCGCCGATTGAGGCGGGCCTCGGGTGGATCACCAAGTTCACCAAGGAATTCACCAATTCTGCGGCCCTCAAGGCCCAAAAAGAAGCTGGAGTTGCGCGCAAACTCGTGGGCATTAAGCTGCTCGAGCGCGGTGTTCCGCGCCACGGGTACCCCATTGTAGACGCCGACGGCAATGCGGTGGGCGAGGTGACGAGCGGAACCATGGCTCCATCACTCAATGAGGCCATCGGAATGGCCTATGTTCCGACCGCCTCGGCGGCTCCGGGCAGCATTGTGCTGGTTGAAATTCGCGGCAAGGCCCTCAAGGCTGAGGTAGTTTCGCTTCCGTTTTACAAGGCTTAATTGATTCTGATGAAACTTGACAACGTCGACCGCGAAATCCTGCGCCACCTGCTTGAAGACGCCCGTAAAACCTACACGGATATTGCCAAAGAGCTGAGCGTGAGCCCCGGAACCATTCACGTTCGCGTGAAGAAGCTCGAAAAGGCCGGAATCATTAAGGGGGCCAGCCTTCAGGTGGACTACGACCAGCTCGGCTACGGATTCATCGCCTTTGTCGGCGTCTACTTGAGCAAGACCTCAGCCACGCACGAGGTGATTGATGCACTCAAGGCGATTCCAGAAGTTACTGTCGCCCACATCGCTACGGGCCGTTTCGGAATCTTCGCCAAGATTCGCTGCCAGGACACCAAGCACGCTAAAGACATCATCTTTAAGATCAGCGACATTCCGGGCGTTTCGAACACCGAAACGATGATTGCACTTGAGGAACCGATCAACAGTTCAAAGGCGCTGCTGACTCAAATTTTGCACCTGAACGATTAACCAGGTACCAGTAACTAGTTACCTGCCATTAGCTTGCGGACCGCGAAGCTTGCCGCGTGAATACCGAACGACGCCGGAATCCAGGCGCTGGTTCCGTAGAATGATTTTTTGAAGTTGCTTCCGTCGGTAAGTCTGACGCTTTCAGGATTGGCGGTTTCGCTGCTAAAAACCACGTGAAACCCTTTGCGAATCTGGTATTCGCTCGCCAAACGCTTGCGGATGTGCTTTGCAAAAGGGCAGTTGTAGCTCTTCTCGAGCTTGGCGATCTGAATCTTGCTGGGGTCCAAGCGTCCGCCAGCGCCCATGGAGCTGATGAACGGAATCTGTTCACCCAACGCAGTAGCGATAAAGTTGAGTTTGGGCTGCACACTGTCAATGCAGTCCAGCGCAAAATCCACCTTTGCGGAACGCAGTAGGTCGCGCATCGCTTCAGGATCCAGAAAAGAGTCAATGCTGTCGACGACGCACTCAGGATTGATGTCCAAAATGCGGTCGCGCATCAACCACGCCTTCTTTTGGCCGTGCGTGCTACTCAGGGCCTGAAGCTGGCGGTTGCGGTTGGTGGGGTCAACAACGTCGCCGTCAACAATCGTGAGGTGACCCACGCCCGAACGAGCGAGGAATTCGGCAGCGAAGCTTCCGACACCCCCCAATCCAACCACAAGGACATGGGCTTTTTGAAGGCGTTCGAGGGCGTCGGATCCCACCAAAAGTTCGGTACGTTCAAGCCAAGTTGGAAGCATGGCGGCAAAAGTACGTACGGCTGGCTGTTGGCTGCTGGCTGCTGGCTGCTGGCTGCTGGCTGCTGGCTATTGGCTGCTAGCTTCAGGCTAACTGGCCACTGGCTGCTGGCCACTGGCTACTCGCCGCTGGCCACTGGTTCAGCGCTGGTCAGCATTATTTCGCCCCGCCGCGCTGCACCAGAGGCCAAGAGCAAGTAACTAGTTACTAGTAGCCAAGAGCAAGTAACTGGTAACTCGTTACTAGTAGTACGTCTTGCGGCGTACCCCCGCAATATGCTTGGCGAGTCGCATCACCTGGCGGGTGTATCCGTACTCGTTGTCGTACCACACGTAGAGCACGGCGTTGCGTCCGTCAGCGTGAAGCAGGGTGGCTTCGCTGTCGACAATGGAGCAGCATGAGTCACCCACGATGTCGCTCGACACCAGCTCGGGGCTGGTCGAGTACTTGATTTGTTCGACAAGTGGTCCGCGGTAGGCTGCGGACTTCAGGGCGGAATTCAGCGCATTTCGGTCCGTTGCTCGGCTTAAATTCAACTTTAGAATGGCCAGGGATCCGTTCGGAACCGGAACCCGGATTGCATTGCTGGTGAATTTGGCTCCGAGGCCCGGAATGGCCTTGTCGATTGCGCTGCCTGCTCCGGTCTCGGTAATGACCATGTTGAGCGCTGCGGCACGGCCACGGCGGTACTTGGAATGCATGTTGTCGACCAGGTTTTGGTCGTTGGTGTAGGCGTGGATTGTCTCGATGTGGCCTTGCTCGATTCCGAACTGGTCCTGCATCACTTTGAGCACGGGAACGATCGCGTTTGTGGTGCACGATGCCGCTGAGAAGATGGTTTCGGCGCCCCAATCTTGGTCGTGGTTGACTCCGAATACGACATTCGGAATTCCTTTGCCCGGAGCCGTCAACAGCACCTTTGTACAGCCCTTGGACTGCTGGTGCCGGGCCAGTGCTTCGCGGTCGCGAAAGGCTCCGGTGTTGTCGACGACGAGCACATTGTCGAATCCATAGGCCGTGTAGTCAATGTCTTCGGGCTTGGCCGCGTTGATCATTCGCACGGGACGTCCGTTGACCACGAGTGCATTTTTGGCGGAATCGGCAGTGACCGTCCCCGGGAACGGGCCATGGATCGAGTCGACGCGCAGAAGCGAAGCCCTTTTTTCGAGGTCCTCAGCTCCGCCGCCGCGCACGACGATTGCGCGCAAGCGCAATTGCTCGCCGCGACCTTCTTGGGCGATGAGTTCGCGGGCCACGAGGCGTCCGATGCGGCCAAAACCGTAAAGCACAACGTCAACAGGTTTGGGAGCGGGGTTGGATCCCGCGGTGAATCCACTCAACTTGTGCTGCAAAAATGCCTTTCGGGTCAAAAAGGATCCGGCTTCGCGGCACCATTCGGTGGCGAGTCGTCCGAGGTCGAGTGACGAATTTTGGACTCCGAATTCATAGATGGCTTGGGCCATGGCCAGGCTGTCGTCGACGGTGATGCGTTCTTCAGCCATTACGATTGCGTGCTCGTGCATGTGCAGCACTTCTGAGGCGCGCTGGTCGAGGATTGCCTGGCGAAAGAGTACGACTTTGACGTTGCGGTCGTAGTACAAATCGCTCGCAATTTTCACGAGGTCAGTGGCGGATTTTTCGAGCGCAATGCGCGCTTGGACGGACGACGGGTAGGCGTTCGCGGACGGATTCATCAAGGTTTGGTTTTTGGGTTGGGTTGTGCCGCAAAGGTAGCCGCTGAAGGGGGTGGGCTCAAGACGATTTTGTGCAATTTATCTCAGCTAAGTGGCCGAAATAGAGCGTATTAAAAAAGCCGGTTTTGCGTATTTTGGACACTTAGTCCACGCAAAACCGGCTGGGGAGTTCGGCGAATCGACCTAGAGTGCGAAGGCAAACACCTCGGCGCGGCCGTTCGGGCGGTAGCCCTGCAGAAGCACTCCGTCGCCCGGTCCGAGTTCGCCCAAAATCTGAGCGACGTCGTCGGCACTTGCCACCAGGCGGTTGTTGAGCTTGACGAGGATAAAGCCAGCGGGAACTCCAGCCTCGGCCAACTTGCCGTTGCCCGCGTCTGTGACTTTGACGCCCGAACGAAGTCCAAAGCGAGCCTTGTCAGAAGGACTCAAGGGCTCAAAGCGTGCGCCGAGCGACTGCAGCGAGGCGACGTCTTCTTTTTTCAGAACGTCGGTATTGCCCTGACGGTTGCGAAGGGTCACATTGAAGACCTTCTCTTTGCCGTCGCGAAGCACGACCACCGACATTTTGTCGCCGGGACGGCGGCTTCCAATGACTTCGAGGAGCTCAGACATTTTTTTAATGGCTCTTCCGCCCGCCTGAACGAGAATGTCGCCCTTTTTGATGCCGGCGTCGGCGGCGGCTCCGCCCTCGGTTACGTCAGAAATGTACACGCCTTGGGTTTCGCTAATGCTCATTTCTTTAGCGAGTTCGGGCGAAATATCAGCGATGTTCACGCCGAGGTAGGCGCGCTGAACCACTCCGTACTTGGTGAGGTCGTCAACCACCTTGCGCACGATGTTGGCCGGAACCGCGAAGCTGTAGCCCTCGTAGCTCCCGGTGCGGGTCGAGATGGCGGTGTTGATTCCGATGAGGTCGCCGCGGGTGTTGATCAAGGCTCCGCCCGAGTTTCCTGGGTTAACCGCCGCGTCGGTCTGAATGAAGGCTTCAATGGCGGACTGGTTGTCAATAATGTTGATACTTCGGCCCGTCGCGCTAATGATTCCGGCCGTGACCGTTGAGGTGAGGTTGAACGGATTCCCGACGGCAAGCACCCATTCGCCGAGTCGAACCTCATCGCTGTTCGCAAAGGCGAGCGTGGGAAGACTTTCGCCTTCAATTTTTAGAACTGCGAGGTCGGTGGTGGGGTCGACTCCCACTACTTTGGCGCTGTACTCTTTGTTGCTGTTGAGCACCACTTTGACCTCTTTGGCCTTGTCGATTACGTGGTTGTTGGTCACGATGTAGCCATCGGGGCTGATTATTACTCCGGAACCCGAACCCTGAACGATTCGTGGCTGCATTTGGGGTGATTGGCCAAACCCGAAGAAGAAGTCCTGGAGCGGATTAAACGTGTAGCCCTGTTCTACTGAAGTCTTAACGTGCACCACGGCATGGACTGCCTGTTCGGCTGCAGCGCTGAAGTCAGTAGAGGTGACCAGTGCCGGACGATCTGCGACGAGGCGTCCGTTGGACGCTGACCATGGGGTCGCTGTAGATTGGGGCCCGCGCACGGCATCGTACAGAGCTGATCCGCCCACGCCCGCTGCGAGCGCGAGTCCGGTAACGGCTGCAAAAGTTTTCGCATTCATAAACGCACAATTTTTTGGGTTAAATGACGTGGGGACGAAATTCAAAAACTGTTCCACAGCCTACATTCGCAGTATGTTCCGACGTTTTGTCAAGTACCACGGTAGCGGAAACGACTTTGTAGTCGTACGCGGCTCGTTTGAAGCGCTTTGGCCTGCCATTTTGGTCGCTGAAATCTGCCACCGCCGCTATGGGGTAGGGGCAGACGGGTTCATGGTCGTCGGACCGTCTGAGGGCGCTGATTTTCGCGTGGACTACTACAACGCCGACGGCGGTTTGGGTTCGCTCTGCGGAAACGGTTCGCGCTGTGCGGTCGACTTTGCGCGTTCCCAGGGGCTGTTCACCGGATTGGACTGTAGTTTTCTGGCTGCTGATGGCCTTCACGCGGCCCATTGGTTCGGTGACGGGCGGGTGTCGGTCCAGTTTGCCGATGCGCCCCGGCCCGTTGCGCAGCACGGCGGATGGTTTGTACACACGGGATCGCCGCACCACGTAGCGCTCACCGACCACCTCGAATTGGTAGATACGCTGGGCGAGGGGCGTGCCCTTCGCTACGGGGTTTATGCCTCTGGTGGCGGAGCCAACATCAATTGGCTCGCGGTACAGGGTGAACGCTGCGCCCTGCGCACCTACGAGCGCGGCGTTGAAGACGAGACCTTGAGTTGCGGAACCGGCGCAGTCGCCGCCGCACTGGTCGCACACACGCAGTGGGGATTGCCCAGCCCCGTGGTGCTTGACGCCCGCGGAGGGCAACTTGAGGTGGCCTTCAGTTCAAGCCCAGAGGGCTTCACCAACATTGTACTCACGGGGCCCGTGGCCCGCGTATTTGACGGAGAATGGACGGCCTAAAACTTCGCGCCCTCGAACCTGAAGACCTGAACCAGCTCGTGCGTTGGGAAGCCGACCACGTGGATGCAGGCCTACGCGTGGCTCCCTACAGTCGGGCGGTGCTCAAGCGCTACCTCGACGAGTCCCACCGGGACTTCTGGGAAGCCGAACAGGTTCGCTTTGTGCTGTCTTCGGCCGACGGCCAGGCCCTCGGATTGTTTGATGTGTTCAATGCGCAACCGGTGCACCAACGCGCTGAAGTGGCCCTGCTCGTCGATCCTGCAGTTCGTGGCCAAGGACTCGGCCGCAAGGGCTTGAAGTTGGTCGAGGATTGGGCCTTTGCACGTGTGGGGTTGCGGAGCCTTTATGCCGAAGTGTTTACAGACAACGCTGCGGCGCTGAACGTGTTTGCAGCCAGTGGCTACGAGCGTTCAGGACTACTTAAGGCATGGTACCGTGTCGGACGCGAGTTTCGCGATGTGCAACTTGTACAGCGCTTGAGGTCGTGAGCCGTAAGTCCCGCGCCGCACGCCGAATTCGCCCTTGGTGGTTGATTGCCGTCTTTGCACTGGCGGCGGTGGCCGTAGGCCTTTGGCCGTCGCAGGACTTTGCGTCGGTGCGCGTTCCTGTTCCGGTTCCGGTGGACGGAACCCCCGTTCTGAACGTCCTGGACAGCATTGAAGCGCACAATCCGGATGCGCACCTCAATCTGCTCAGGGCTGGCGCCCTGCTTCAGGGAAACTTCAAAGTTCCGCGCGGATACTACGAAATTGCGCCCAGCGAGCCGTGGTGGCGGACGCTCCGAAAGTTGAAAATGGGCTACGAAACGCCGCGGCAACTCATGGTGCGCGGGTACCAAGGACGCGCTGCGGTGGTCGAGCGCTTGGGAGACGTGTTTTTTGAATCTTCGTACGCCCTCGATTCCGCACTCTACCACGGAGACAGCATCGTCCCGGTGCTTCCGAATACGTACGAGGTCTATGCGTCGCTTTCGCCGCGCGAAGTGGCCCAGCGCATGGCTCGGGAATTTGACGCGTTTTGGAACGCAGACCGGACCGAAGCAGCGCAGCGCCTCGGTTTAAGCCGCTACGAAGTGACCGTCCTCGCCAGCATCGTGCAGGCCGAATCCAAGGAGCCCGAAGAGTGGCCGCGCATCGCCGGAGTGTACCTCACTCGCTTGAAGCAAGGCAAGCGCTTAGAAGCCGATCCCACGGTCGTGTATGCTGTCTTGGATCGAGGCCTCGCAGAGGCGCCCATTCGCCGTGTGACGGGCAGCATGCTTCGCGTTCCGCACCCATTTAACACGTACCGAAACAAGGGGTTGCCGCCGGGGCCTCTGGCGACGGTGCATCCGCCGGTGATCGACAGCGTGCTGGCTTCAACGGCCTCGGGCGAGTTGTTTTTTTGTGCGAATCCTTTGAAGCCCGGCTTTCACCTCTTTTCAAAGAGCTACGCCGAGCACCTTCGCAACCGGAACCGCTACTTGCGCGCCATTACCCGCTAGGCCTGAGCGAGGCCTAGCTGGGTATTGGTGAAGAAGATGGCTCCGTCCACGGCGTCACAGAGAACCACGGCGTCACGCTGAACTTCGCCACTCAAGAGCTTTTTTGCGAGGTCGTTGAGAATGCGGCGCTGCACGGTTCGCTTCAGCGGACGGGCTCCGAATGCGGGGTCAAAGCCCTCTGCGGCCAGGGCATCCACGGCTTCGGGGGTGAATTCAATCGTGATTTCTTGGTCCGCCAAGCGCTTTTGGACCTCTTTGAGCTGCAGCTGAACGATGCGGCGCACGTGGTCTTCGCCCAAGGGGTGAAAGGTGATGGTTTCGTCGATGCGGTTGAGGAACTCTGGGCGCAAGGTTTTGCGCAGCAACTGCTGTACGGCCTCGGGGCCTTCACCGTCGAGTAGGAGTTCAGAACCCAAGTTGCTGGTCATGACCACTACACTGTGGGTGAAGTTGACCGTGCGACCCTTGCCGTCGGTGAGCCGTCCGTCGTCGAGTACCTGAAGCAAGACATTAAAGACTTCGGGGTGGGCCTTTTCGATCTCGTCGAGGAGCACGACCGCATAGGGGCGACGGCGCACGGCCTCGGTGAGTTGCCCGCCCTCGTCGTAGCCCACGTATCCCGGAGGCGCTCCCACGAGCCGCGACACACTATGGCGCTCTTGGTATTCGCTCATATCAATGCGAACCATTGCTTGGTCGTCGTCAAAGAGGAATTCGGCCAGGGCCCGTGCTAGTTCGGTTTTTCCGACTCCAGTGGGGCCGAGGAACAAAAACGATCCGATAGGTCGCTTGGGGTCGCCCAAGCCCGCACGGGCGCGGCGCAGGGCGTCCGAGACAGCTTCAATCGCTTCGTTTTGACCGACAACCCGCTGGTGGAGTTCGTCTTCAAGGCGAAGGAGTTTGCTTCGCTCGCTTTCGAGCATCTTGCTCACGGGGATTCCGGTCCAGCGCGACACAACTTCAGCAATGTCTTCAGCGCCTACTTCTTCTTGAACCATTGCGCGTCGGTCGGTGCGAAGCCCGTCCAGGGCCGTCAGGCCGTCAGTGATCGACTGTTCAGCCGCCGCCAGCTTGCCGTAGCGGATTTCAGCTACTTTGGCGTAGTCTCCGTTGCGCTCTGCCTGTTCGGCTTCGAGTTTGAGGCCTTCGACGTCCTCTTTTGCACGTTGGATGCGTTCCACGGCCTCTTTTTCAGCGGACCATTGGGCACCCAAGGCCGTTCGCTTCTCGTTGAGCGCGGCAAGTTCCTGCTTGAGTAGGTTAAGGCGCTTGGGGTCGTCCTCGCGTTGGATGGCCTCGCGTTCGATTTCGAGCTGAATGATCTTGCGGTCCAAATCGTCGAGCTCTTCGGGCTTAGAATTGATTTCGAGCCGAAGTTTGGAGGCCGCCTCATCCATCAAGTCAATAGCCTTGTCGGGTAAAAACCGATCAGATATGTAGCGCTGGCTCAAGAGGACCGACTGCACCACCGCTTCGTCCTTAATGCGGACTTTGTGGTGACTTTCGTACTTCTCTTTGATTCCGCGCAAAATGGCGATGGACGACTCGGTGTCGGGCTCTTCAACCAAGACTTTCTGAAAACGACGCTCCAGCGCTTTGTCTTTTTCAAAATACTTCTGAAACTCGTTCAGGGTGGTTGCACCCACACAGCGAAGCTCGCCGCGGGCAAGGGCGGGCTTTAAGATGTTGGCCGCGTCCATTGCGCCTTCGCCGCCGCCGGCTCCGACCAAGGTGTGGATTTCGTCGATAAAGAGAATGAGGTCACCCTCGGCGGCCGTCACCTCCTGAATCACGGACTTAAGTCGCTCTTCGAATTCGCCCTTGTACTTGGCTCCGGCAATGAGCGATCCCATGTCGAGCGAAAAGATCCGTTTGCCTTGAAGGTTTTCGGGAACGTCGCCCCGAACAATGCGGTGGGCGAGGCCTTCGGCAATGGCTGTTTTTCCGACGCCGGGCTCACCCACGAGCACGGGATTGTTTTTTGTGCGACGGGATAGGATTTGAAGCACCCGGCGAATTTCGTCGTCGCGCCCAATCACGGGGTCCAACCTGCCGCTTTCGGCGCGCTCGTTCAGGTCAATCGCGTACTTTTTTAGTGCTTGGTAGCTGCCTTCGGCAGATGCGGACTGGGCCTTTTTTCCCTGTCGCAGCTGGGTAATGACGGCGCTAAATTCTTTTTCGCGGAACCCTGCATCCCGCAATGCTTGGCCCATGGCATCGCTCGCGGTTCCGATTCCCAAGATGAGGAATTCAAGGCTCACGTAGTCGTCACCAAATTTTTTAGCGGCTGAAGCCGCTTGGGCAAGGGCATTCTGTGCGGGTCGGCTGAGGTAGCGCTCTCCGCCGTCGACGCGACCTTGCTGGGCGAGGAGGGCTTCGGCGGTGCGCACCAAGGTCTCGGGAGCGAGTCCCGCCCGGCGCAGAAGGTCTTCAATAAAGGAACGGTCGGATTCGACGGCCCCCAAAAAGAGGTGCGCAGAATCGATCGCCTGGTGGCCCAGTTCGGTTGCGCGCTGCTGCGCGGCCTGAAGGGCGGTTTGGGTTTTTACGGTAAGGTTGTCCATACGGGTTCAATGGCTCAATCCGCATGCCCAAGGGGTTAAAACGACAAAAAGGCAGTATTTCAATCGAAACACTGCCTTTTTGGCTCAAATCTGCCCGCAGGCGCTAGATCCTAGCGGACAAAGCGGCGGGTGTAGCTCTGACCTTGCCACTCGACCACTGCATTGTACATGCCGGCGGCGAGCTGGGCGGTTTCCCACTCAAGGCGCACAAGGCCGCCTTGGTGATCAAAGTCTTGTGCAAGCACAGGCTGGCCGAGCATGTTGTATACCGTCAATCGAACGCTTCCGCCTTCGTTGGACTGGAAGTCCATACCCACGGGGCCACCCTGAGAAGGGTTAGGGCTGATTCCGCTCAAGAATGCGTCAGAGAGGGTCGCTTCAGGTGTGCCGATTCCGATGATGTCAATCGTCGACCCAAGTGGAGCCTGCTCTAGGCAGAAGTTGTCGACCGCCCAACCTTCGTTGACAAGGGTGAAGTCGGTTCCGAATCGGAATCTGAAGATCAAGGTGCCTTGATTCTCAGCAGTGAAGTTGATGCTTGAATTGGCCCAACCGTTGGTAGTGCCCGACCATCCCGGACGAACGTTGTCGAGTGAGGTCACGTGCACCGTGTTGTACCACTTGCCCGACGGGAACACGTTGCCCAGGGTGTACCAGTTGATGCCTCCGTTGTAGGACCAGTCGATGCTGCCGCCGTCGTGGTACTGCTCAGAGAACATGTTGTGGTCAAACTTCATCGTGTACGTCACATTGCTGTCAAGTACAAAGAAGGGCGTGTGAAGCGAGCTACGGCCCATAGGTGAGTAGTTGCTCGTGAGCTTGGTCATCCATGCTTTGGTGCCACTTGCAGCACTGCTAATGATGCTCTGGCCAGGCGTTCCGAATTCCCAATCGTGTGCTGCCGTCTTTATGGTGGAGTGCAGGGGCAACCACGCGGCCTTGTTCGGGTCTTCAAAGTCGTTGCAGTAACCTGTGGAATTGATGGTAATCTTGTCAGATACAATAAACGTTTTGCAGTACTGGTCGTCTGCAGTCAGGTTGTCTTGCTTGTTGTTCGGGCGGTGCGTTTCTACACAAATGCTGTACGAACCGGCTCCGTTGTTCAGCCATCCCTGGTTGAATTCGAACCAACGGCGTCCACCGCGGGGCATCGGTGGGCTGTAGACTACAGTCTCGTAGCTCGACCATGGGCCGTTGTTGACCCGGTAGCGTACCTGTAGGGTGTCCACGGGCTTAGCTCCGGTGTTTTCGAGGTAGACTTTGAGGGTAGAGGTGTCTTCGGGAACGATCAAGTACTCCTTGGTGTCGATGTCGACTGGCGCCATTGAGTTCTGTGGCGGAACATAAATCTCCACATCGTCAATCGCCCATCCGGCTCCAGATGAACCTACTGCCGTACCCATTCGGAATCGCAGGTTCAGCGGATTGCTATTGAAGTTCCACATCGCAAGCGGAAGAGTAGAAGTGATCCAGTTTCCACCCGTGCTGCCGGTCCATCCCGGTTGATTGTTCAGGGTAGCGACACCCGATGATCCGTAGCTCGAACCGTACCAGTTTTGACCAATTGTTGCGGTGGCGTTACCCAGTACATTCCAGGTTCCGTTGTTCAGGAATTCAATATTCGCTCCGTCGGTTCCACCAAAGGCGAAGCGGTGCTTGAATCGAATCTCTGCACCCATTACAGTGTCAAAGTTGGTCAAAGGAGGCATGCGGAGGTACTCATTGCCTACACCTTGGTAGTTTTGGGTGAGTCCGGTCATCCAAACATTGCTTCCCGAACCTGCGTTGAATCCCTTTCCTGGTTGCCCCATCTCCCACATTTGGAGGGTGCCGGTTCCGCCCTGAACAAAGAAGGCGAACTCGTTGCCCACACAGTTGTCGAACGTCACAGGTCCAAACGGAATTCCAATAGAGGTGTTACCAGTTGAGATTCGTGAAGCAGTATCGTTGCGCGAGAAGGCGTCGCCAGCTAGAGTGGTGTAGGCCTTGATCTCAAGATCCCCTTCCCAGTACACTACTGGAGTTGTCACCGTGAGCGTTGCTTCAGCACCTGCAGCAATACTCGGAACCATGTAGGAATAAGTATTGGTATTCGCTGCAGTGCAGAGGTCCCGTACAACTACAGTAACGGGAACATTGGTTTTTGCCTGCTTACCGTAGTTCCGCACTTTGAGTACCAAATTTTGTGGCGTAGCCAAAAACACGGTATTTGGTGGTGACGTAATTGCGGTAACACCAACGTCGTTGTTGGGGTGCTCGTAAATCAGTAGGTCGTCGATCGCGATATCCGCGGCCTGCCCAGCGCCTGTTTTTCCTGCAACCAAACGCATTTTAATGGTTTGACCTGCATAGGCCGATAGGTCCACGAGTCTAAAGGTCCAGTCACCTGTTTCTGAGGTTTGCTGCTGGCCCGTTATGATCGAAGCGGGAAGGGTTGTCCACGTGTTGCTACCTGAAGGAACCACTTGTACTCCGAGTGAAGCGATGTCGGCTCCGTACATGTAGTGCCAGAATGAAAGTACGGGGCTGGTCATGCCACTAAGGTCTACGCAACCTTCTTGCTGAAAGAGCGCAAAAGGACTGTTTGCTCCAAAGTTGCCTTCGGTGTAGAGGTAGTTGCCTCTGCGATCTTTGGACCAACGAGGGCCAGTTGCTCCAGTCGGGGTTAGGTCACGGCCCACCATAAAGGCAAACTCACCGCTATTGGATGCGGGTTGGGCAAACCAACCAGATGCCGCGAACGTACCAGGGTTAGCCGTAGTGCCATTGCCGGGAGTCCAACCAGGACCATTGAAGTTCAAGAAGTACGGGAACGTACTGATGGGTTGAATGTGCTCGATTGAAATAGGACCGAGGCTGTCGTTGCTGCTTTTGGCATCACCGCTCAGTTCAGACCATATGTAGATTTCAAAGTTGGTGAACGCACTCAAATTAGCCTTCGGTGTGAAGGTGTAGGTCATGGTGTCAGCCATCGCGAAGTTGCCCACCACGGTATCGCGAAGAATGGTGGTGGTACCAGTAGAAAGATTCTTTACTGAGAATGCAAGGGGGATCTCGGTCAACGCTTGCCAACCCTCGGTCCTGAAACGAATACGTACATCCTCCACATTGGTGTAGGTACAGAATCCATTCTGTGGCTTAAATGACTCAAGTAAATTGATATCGCGGGTGAATGGCTGAAAGATTTTAATGTCGTCAATGGCCATATCTCCGCGATCGTTCGCTGAGGAATTGTTCTTGGTTCCGACAAATCGAAGGCGGACGTACTTGCCGAGGTACGGGTCAAGGTTGATGAAGGCCTTGTCCCAAGGGTCAGTAAGACTCCGATGGGTTGCGCCCGGAATGCTGTTGACACCGATTACGCCGAGGTTATTCAAGAACCCCAAACCAGTATCAATATCCACGCGTAGGTTGCCCATGTGCGCACCAAACTTGTGGTAGTAGAATTCAGCTGCAGCATGCGAGAGGTTGTCCAACTTCAGACAAGGAGTGATGAAGAGGGTGGTGTTGCCAGGGCTACCCTGCGAAGCTTCGGTGTAGAGGTACTTACCACTGCCCGTGGTGTGGTCACCGTCAGGACCTGTGCCAAACGTTCCGGTTTGGCCAGTCCGAACAGACCATGCAAATCCAGATGAAAGGGGATTCGGCGAAACTTCGTAGTTGCGTCCAGCTGGGGGATTACCCAGAGGGAATACGCCTCGGTGCGTGGTGCCGCTGGTGCCTGCTCCGGTTCCGGCCATCCAATAGAACGCCTCAAAGTTCTCGACGTACGGAAACGTTGTAGCTACAAACGGGAAGCTGTTCGGGAGTGAGGGACCGCACACCGCGGGGGGTGACGGATCGCGCCAAAAAGTATTGAACGATACTGCAGCCGCTGTTGACGGCGAGCGCGTTGAGTTCTCATCGCACGCACAGTCAAAAGCTTGAACCCACCAATTGATCGTATCACCTACCACCAGATTGGTAAAGTCGTAGAAGTACTCTGAGGAGTCCGGGCACGACGAGGCATTGACGGCGGTCATGTTGACCATATTCCAGGTTCCGCCATTCATTTGGTAGTGAAGTACCACCGAATCCATACCTGATTTGGGAAGGATTTTGTCTGAAGCGCGCAAGCGCACTTGTTCGGTGGCTTGGTAGCGAGCACCAATGGGTTCGCGTCGTGGGTTGAGGTTCCAATTGATTCGAGGCGGAATGAGTTCGCACGGTGCGGCTTCAACTTTGAGGTTGTCCACGAACCAACCTGCTGTGGTGGTTCCGCCACTCGGAACTCGGTACTGAAGCGCAAACTTGACGAGTACCTGACTAAATCCAGTACCGGTTCCGCTCGGACCGCTACCCGCGATGCTCGAGATGTCAAATACTTCGTTTACCCACCAATTGTTCGTGGGAGCAGCTCCTTGGCCGATGGTGGTCGCACCACCCCAGTAGTTTGGAGCGGCAGAGTTCGCATACATCACCTCGTTGATGTAGCCCAAAGTGCCAAAACTTGCACTTGGTCCACGGTAGTGGCTTGCATTGAGTGTGGTCCAAGTGGCTCCGTTGTTGGTGGAAACACGGATGTAGCCACGCTGTCCAAAGTGAATTTTACCAATGTGGTCAAACGAAAGGCGAACAAACGAGTTGCCCACCGTAGAAAATGCCTGGGTTTGAAAGAAAATTGTATCCTGCGGCAGGACATTGGCGTGGTAACTCTTGGTGCCGCTCACGCTCAGCGCATTGGTATCGTTCCAATACTGGATCGTTCCCGGTTGGGTGTGGCTGGTCGTAACATTGAGCGGAGGACTGTCGAAGTCCTCATAAAATACGGTAGTGACTTGCGCTTTTGCACTGAAATTCAGTGCGGTAAAGGCGATGGCTGCAAGCCCAAGGCGGCGTAGTAGGTGCGTCATAGCAGGCGTTCGTTCTGGGTTAGGTATAAACCTAGAACCTCAAATATACGAGAAGTCGCTGACGCTACGGCCTAGCGAATGTTCACTCGCAGCCGCGATTCACCATTTAAAAAGCCTTCAAGGCGGTCTCCGGAGGCAACGGGGCCGACGCCGGCGGGGGTTCCTGTGAAGATGACATCCCCTTTTTTCAGTGTGAAGTACTGGCTTACAAAGGCAATGAGGTCTTCAATCGGCGTCAAAAAATCTGCGGTGCTTCCTTCTTGTACCGTGGTACCATTTTTTTCGAGGCAAATGTGGTGGGACTGTGGTGTTTTGGGTAAATCTGACCATGTGCCGAGTACAGCGCTTCCGTCAAATCCTTTGGCGCGTTCCCACGGGAGTCCCTTGGACTTGAGTTCGGACTGGAGGTCGCGCGCAGTAAAGTCCAACCCAACCGTCATGGCTTCAATGTAGCTGTAGGCAAAGCGCGGCTCGATGTACTTGCCGACTTTGCTGATGCGCACGACCCATTCAATTTCGTGGTGCACGTCTTGGGTCCAGGGCGGAATCACAAACGGATTGCGCGGCGGCAGCAGCGCGGAATCCGGCTTGCAAAAAATGACGGGCACCTCGGGTACGGCATTGCCGAGTTCTTCGGCGTGTGCCCGGTAGTTGCGTCCGACACAGATAATTTTCATCGCTGGCGGAGCCGAATGGCCGTGAGTATTTTTTTGGTAAACAAGGGGAAATCCGCGTTTTGCAACCATGAGTAGTAGCCGGGGTCCTTGAGTAGGACATGGCTCACGCGCTGGCCCTTGTACTTGCCAAAGCTGAATTGCTCGTGGCCTTCAGCATCAAACGTGATGAATCCGGCAAAGTCGGCGGCACGGTGCATGGTGCTGAAGTCACTCAGTGCCGGAACTTCTTGGGGAAGGTCTGGGTAGCGCTCGAGCTGTGCCTTGAGTACCTCATACGTAGCGCGCACGTCGGCCTCTGCAGTGTGCGCGTTTTTGAGGTCTGCCTGGCAGTAAAAAGCGTAGGCAGCGCTCAGGGTGCGCTGCTCTTTTTTGTGAAAGATGTTCTGCACATCTACACTTAGGCAATTGCTGAGGTCGAAGTCGCTTCCGGCCCTGAGGAGTTCTTCGGCCAGCATCGGAATGTCGAACTTGTTGCTGTTGTACCCGGCGAGGTCACTCCCCTGAAGTAGAGGGAGCAGTTCGGGCAGGATCTGCTGAAAGGCAGGGGCATCTGCGATGTCCTCGTTGCTGATTCCGTGGATGGCGGTGGCGCCTTCGGGAATGGGAATTCCCGGATTGACGCGCCATGTTTTGACGGTTTCGGATCCGTCAGGAAGAACCCGCAGCACACAGAGTTCAACGATGCGGTCGTGGACGACATTGACGCCCGTCGACTCGATGTCGAAGACGCAGAGCGGACGGGCCAACTTCATCAGATTTCGCGGTTTGGATCCCACTGCTCGAGGTAGTCGGCTACGCGGCGCACAAACATTCCGCCGAGTGCACCGTCCACGACGCGGTGGTCGTAGGAGTGCGAGAGGAACATTTTGTGGCGAATGGCAATGACGTCTCCCTCGGCGGTCTCGACGACTGCGGGCATTTTGCGGATGGCACCGAGGGCGAGAATCGCTACTTGAGGTTGGTTGATAATGGGCGTTCCGAGGATGTTGCCGAAACTGCCCACGTTGGTGACCGTGTAGGTTCCGCCTTGAATGTCATCAGGCTTGAGCGCATTGCTGCGCGCCTTGTTGGCCAACTCGTTCACCTCTTTGGTCATGCCGCTCAGGCTCAGTCGGTCAGCATTTTTGATTACCGGAACGATGAGGTTACCGCTGGGCAACGCCGTGGCCATTCCGAGGTTAATCGGTTTGTGGTAGACGATGCTGTTGCCGTCGACACTGACGTTAATGTTGGGGAAGTCCTTGATGGCCTTCACGACAGCCTCCATGAAAATGGGGGTGAAGGTGAGCTTTTCGCCTTCGCGCTTTTCGTAGCTCGACTTGACTTTTTCGCGCCAGCGCACAATCGCGGTCACGTCGGCCTCTACAAAAGAGGTAACGTGCGGAGCCACGTGCTTGCTCATGACCATGTGGTCGGCGATGAGCTTGCGCATGCGGTCCATTTCGCGGATTTCGTCGCCGGGGAATACCGTCGGCGCAGGGGCTTTGAAACCGTGACTAGCTGATGCGGTGGCGGCACTTGAAGGAGCCGCGGGTACCGGGGTAGGTACAGCTGCGGGTGCCGCTGCAGCCGCATTCGGTGCACTGAGGTGAACACCTGAAGCGCGCTGGGCGAGGTAGGCGAGTACGTCCTGCTTGGTGACGCGTCCGTCTTGGCCAGAACCTTCGATGCTGTCGAGTTCACTGTGTGATACACCCTCTTGAGCGGCCATGCTGCGCACAAGGGGAGAGTAGAAGCGGTTGCCGCTGCTTTTGGCGATCGGCTGCGGGCTCGTGGCTACTGGCTGTGGGCTCGTGGCTACTGGCTGTGGGCTCTCTGCTGTGGGAGCCGCGGCTGGAGCAGCTGCTTTGCCGTCCCCAGTATCAATGTGGGCAATGACCTGGCCCACTTGAATGACGTCGTTTTCGTTGAACAACTTCTTCACCAAAACTCCGGCAACGGGCGACGGTATATCGCTGTCCACCTTGTCGGTGGCAATGGTCAGCACGGATTCGTCCAGTGCAATGGAGTCACCTTCGTTCTTCAGCCACTGGGTAATGGTGGCTTCGGCTACAGATTCGCCCATTTTGGGCATCGTCAATTCAAACATGGTCAGTTGGGTTGTTCGGCAAATTTACGGCACAGGTTGCCGGCGCAGAAGTGCATAAACGTCTAAATCCGCGTGCCAACGGCTTGCGTAGCGTCGGTCGGCTTCGTGGTCCCATTCCGCAACCCCGCTCGGCGTCACGTGCGGAACCACGCCCGGCTTGAGTGGGCTGAGTCCGGTGGCAGAGCTGGTGTACCCTACCCAGGTTTTGGTTCCGGACCACACTGCGGGCAGCGCGAAGACCAGTCGACGGCCCTGCGGGTGCAGCACAAGGAGTGGACAGAATAGTACCACGACCATCGTGATCGCGGCATGAAGGATTGCCCGACTTCGGCGTACCAAAGGTTTGTCCAGCTCGGGGATGGCTGCGTCAGAGGCAAGTCTGCGGTCGTCGCTCCCCAAGGTCCAGTTTGGGTACAGCATTCGAAAGCGGATTCCCTGGCCGCGTTGGGCGATCATGAGGTTGATGGTTTGGCGAAAGGAGATTCCGCCCCCAGAGTGAATGGCCACGACGGCAGGACGAAATAGGTCCAAGCCTGATTCGATGTGCTGGTCGAAGGGCAAGTCCGTGTCCATAGAATCGGGGTCGGAATGTGCGGCCGGTGCAGAGCGTCCCAAGTGCACGGTTCCGGCGCGAAGAAGTCCGCGATTCCGAAGTCCAATGGCAAGCCGAAGCACCCGAGTGGCCATGGAGGCCGCCGCAAAAAGAAGGGATGAGATTAGAACCAGTGCCCGCGAAAACCTCCAGTCCAAGGGCAGGAGGGCGTAGCCCACAAGTAGGGTGAGGGTGGCCAAGACGCTGCTTGAAAGCCAGCGGCGTAGGGTTCCGCGCGCGCCACCCAATGCGGTGTGCACGGCGAACCATATCAGCGTGTACGCCGGAAGCACGAGCCAGCGGTAGGCGATGGGGTAGGCTCCGCCCTCGATGTATCGGTGCGAACGCTCCCAGTAGCTCGTGGCCGACTCGGCTAAGATGTAGCCCAGCGCGAGGTCGAGAAGCAGCGGGAGCACGACGGTGGCCCACCGCTGCACGACGGTGGAGGTGGCCTTTGCATAGATTCCGAAGCGAATGAGCGCGCTGAATGCCGCGGCACGGCCCGCGAAGTGCGTGCGGGCAAAGATGTCCATGGCCTCGTGAAACGTTTTTACATACTTCCAGGTGGCGTGCTTGGTGGACTCGCCTTTGTAGTGAATGATGGGCGAGGTGGCGAGGTAGTGGTTCTTCCAACCCGCCTTTTGGATGCGGTAGCTTAGGTCGATGTCTTCGCCGTACATGAAGTAGGCCTCGTCAAAGCCGCCGAGCTGGTCGAGAATGGGCTTGCGCACCATCATCCAGGCTCCGCAGTGGACGTCGACCTCGGCGTTTTGGTCTTCGGGCAAGTGGCCGAGGTAGTAGCGGGCAAATCGGGGGCTTCGCGAAAAAAGACTACTCAGGCCGAGCAGGCGGTACAGGGCTACGCTGGGGGTGGGTAGTGCGCGTTTTGATTCGGGAAGGAATTCGCCCGTTCCGTCGATCATGCGGCACCCGAGCGACCCCACTTCGGGGTTGGCGCCGAGGTAGGCTAAGGCCGTCGCAAAGTTGTCTTCAGGGACTACCGTGTCGGGGTTGAGGTAGAGCACGACGTCCCCAGTGGCTTCGCGCAGGGCGAGGTTGTTGGCGCGTCCGAATCCGAGATTGACGGGCGCAGAGATCCACCGCACCTCAGGAAACTGAGCCGTGATCCACTCACTGCTTCCGTCAGTGGACGCGTTGTCGACCACGATGACTTCGACGTCTAAACCGGCAGATGCCGCCCGCACTGAACGCAGGCACTGGTCAAGAAAGGCCTTGACGTTGTAGTTGACAATGAGGACCGAAAGGCGCACGCGGTGAAGTTAGCCTTTTATCGTTTGCTCGTACGGGACGCGCTGCTCGACCGCCCGACTAAGGGTGCGCTCGTCGGCATATTCAAGGGCATCACCGACGGGAAGTCCGCGCGCCATCACCGTCAAATTGACTCCGAGTGGCTGCAGGCGGCGGTAGAGGTAGAATGCGGTGGTGTCGCCCTCCATGGTCGTGCTGAGTGCAAACAGAACTTCAGTAATGCCCTCTGCCGCAACGCGCGCTACAAGATGGTCGATGCTGAGGTCGCCGGGCCCCATTCCGTCCATGGGCGAAATAAGTCCGCCCAGCACGTGGTAGCGCCCGCGAAAGGCCTGGGTATTTTCTAAGGCGAGCACGTCGCGAACGTCTTCGACCACACACAGCGTCAATGCATCGCGGCGTCCGTCGGCACAAATGCTGCAGATTGGTGTGTCGCTCAGCGAGTGGCACTGGCTGCAGAGCGTGGTCTGCTCGGCGAGGTTGTGAATGGCGTCGGCAAGCTGCACCATTCGGTCGTCGCCCTGCTGGATTAAATGCAGCGCTAGCCGCAGTGCGGACCTTCGTCCAATGCCCGGAAGCCGCGCCAATTCGCTTACCGCGCGCTCTAAGGCTGCTGAAGGAAGTTCCATCGTCCAAAAATACGGCATCTTTGTGCCGATGATGAATGGACCCTACCTCGTGCTCGCGGTGCTCGCGGGCTACTTCGCACTCCTCGTAGTGGTCGCTGAATGGGCAACACGCCAATCAGCGGCAGACAACACGCAATTTTTTACGGCGGGCAGGCAGAGTCCCTGGTGGCTGGTGAGTTTTGGAATGATTGGGGCCTCGTTGAGCGGGGTGACCTTTGTTTCTGTACCGGGCTGGGTTGCTACGTCCCAATTCAGCTACCTCCAAATGGTCCTAGGTTATGTGGCGGGTTACGCCGTGGTAGCGTTTGTGCTGCTTCCGCTGTACTACCGCACCGCCACAACGACTATTTATGGCTACCTCGACCAGCGATTCGGAATTTCAGCCTACCGAACGGGGGCGTGGATTTTTATCGTGTCGCGTTGGGTGGGCTCGTCGCTTCGGCTGTTTTTGGTGGCGACCATTTTGCACGACCTCGTGGCGAAACCTTTCGGGCTTCCGTTTGGCGTGACTGTTTTGGGAGTTTTGGGATTGATTTGGCTGTACACCCATCGAGGCGGAATTCGAGCTGTGGTAGTGACCGACACCCTTCAAACCGCTGCAATGCTCGCGGTTTTAGTCTGGGTAATTGTGGTGCTCATGGGTGAATTGGGAGTAGAGCAACCGTGGACTTGGTTGTGGGAACAGCCCGAATCTCAATGGTTTTTTCCTGATGCTTCTGACGGGCGCAACTTTTGGAAGCAGTTTCTCGGCGGAATGTTCATCACCATCACCATGACCGGCTTGGATCAGGACATGATGCAAAAGAATTTGACGTGCCGAACGCTTCGCGATGCCCAGCTCAATATGATGGTATTTAGTGGCGTGCTGGTCCTTGTAAACCTCTTGTTTTTGGCCCTTGGAGTGGTGCTCTACCGCTACGCCGCTTCGGTAGGAATCGACGCTTCGGGCGACGGACTTTTTGCCGCGGTTGCGATGTCGCCGGGTATGCCAGCGGCAGTCTCTGTTCTTTTTGTGCTCGGATTGGTCGCTGCTGCCTACTCGAGTGCAGATTCTGCACTGACCGCGCTGACCACCTCGTTCTCAGTGGATATTTTGGGGGTTGAACGCATGGATTCGGCCCGTGCCGAACGGTTGCGCCGCCGCGTCCACATCGGAATGACCGTTGCGGTAGGTCTTCTAATGATTGGTGTCAAACCTTTTGCTGATCAAAGTATCATCACCACAATTTTTACCGCCGCCGGCTATACCTACGGCCCACTTTTGGGGCTTTTTGCGCTAGGCCAGCTCACCTCGGTGAAGCCTTCGGCCCACTGGGTTCCGTGGGTGGCTTTGTCTAGTCCACTACTCACGTACGCCGCGAGTTGGGCCGCCCCCAAGTTCTTGGGCTATACCTTCGGATTCGAACTGATCCTGCTCAACGGCCTGATTACCGCGATCCTTTTAGCGGTGGGGCCCAAAAAAACCCAGTAACGAGGTACTGGTTACTGGGTTTCTGGTTTATCGCTTCACTACAGCAATTCGTTCCGTACGCGCGCCGCGCTGGAGCTCCACGATGTAGGTACCTGAGGCGAGTCCGCGCAGGTCGAGGCGGTTGCCTATCGGCCACGGGCCATCAGCAAGTGCACGTCCCGCGAGGTCGGTGATTCGAAAGGCGTCGGGCATTTGATCACCCTGAACGCTGAGGACGCCCTCAGTGGGGTTGGGCGAAAGGGTCCAGCTGGTGCCCGCCTCGTCCAAACCAATCGCACTGATGGTGACGGTGTCGGCGAGTACCACGGTGCCGCAGGCTCCGCTCACCGTAAGCGAAACAGGGTAGCTGCCCGCCGCGGTATAGGTGTGGCGCCCGAGGGCGGTGGTCGCAGTGGTTCCGTCGCCAAAGTTCCAGAGGTAGTTCAGGCCAACGCCCTGTACCGCCGTTGCCTGGCCCCAGAAGGTGAAGGCCGTATCGGTTTGGTAGTTCCAGTTGGCCGCGGTTTGCGGGAAGCTGGTGAGGGTGAGGGTGTCGGAATCGGTTCCGCCCGAACCGTTGAGGCTGAGCACGATGGTCTTACTGCCCGGTGAGAAGTAGTAGACAGAGTGCGGTCCGGGACCACTTGCGACGCTTGGGACCGAGCCCAAGCCGAAGTTCCACTGGGCCAGGGCGGTTCCGGGATTGACGGCGGTGAAGAGGACGGTGTCAAGGACACAGGTGCTGTCCATCACGCTTGCACTAGCGACCGCCACTGGAGATGAGGCGCCCAAGTCGTAGACCTGTACGTTGTCAAGGTACAGGTTGTTGCCGTAGCCGTTGAGTCCGACGAACCGAAATTTGACGCTCGGGCCTGAGATTCCGGCCGGAAGGGCAATGCTGTCGCGACGCCAGTGGCCCGCAAGCGACGGAAGGAAGTTCGAGGTTTGTGGTGCTTTTGTGGCGAGTGTGCTGCCCAACTTGAGGTAGCCGGTGGGCTGCCAGCTCGAACCGCAGTTCGTGCTGTACTCTACGCGGAGCCCGTCGATGTAGTTCACCGGGTCGTAGGGCGCGTAGGCCACGTCAAACACGAGGTAGGGCAAGGTGGTTCCGCTCAAGTCAATGCTCGGTGTGATCAGGCCGTCTTCTTGGGGCGCGTTGTTGTAGTTGAAGAAGTTGAGCGTCATTGAGTTGGTGGTGGTTCCGGAGATGCCGATGCTGTTGGCGACCGCCCACGTAAGGCCGTTGTCGGGGTTGTCCACCGTCCATCCAAGGGGCAGGCCAGGGGCAAAGGGCTCGGCAAACGGAAGCGGAGCTCCTGCGGTAAGCGTGATTCCGCCCACCGAGGTGGCGGTGTCGGCCCCAAAGCTGTTGCTCGCGATCAGCTGCACGGTGTAGGGCGCAAGTGAACTGAAGCTGACCCATGGGTTTTGGCTGGTTGAATCGGTTCCGTTGGTGAACGTCACGCCGCTGCGCGGGGTGATGATCCACCGCCATGCCGACGGGCTGTTGCTCGACTGGTCGAAGAGCTGGACCACTTGGCCGAGGCATGGTGTGGTGGTCGGAAGCTGCACGGCAGCTGCGGGCGCAGAGGTCACTTCGCTGATGCTGATTCCGTCAATGGCAATGTCGCTTGAGGCGGCGTTTCCGGTGATTCCGCGAAAGCGAACTACCACATTACCCCCGATGTACGGAACGAGTGAGGCGTTGATAGTCAGCCAATTGCTGCCTTGGTTGCCCAGTATTGGGGCGATGGCGTCAAGAGTCCAGCGGCCGCCCGAAAGCACGTCGACGTGAAGTTCGCCTTGGCCGGTTCCGAGCATGTGTGCCGAGAAGGTGAGTTGGGGCAAGCTCGCGTTGGTCAAGTCGATGCAGGGGCTGTAGAGCAGTGCTTCAGCGTTGGTGCAGCTTGACGACTCGAGGTAGAGGTACCGATCGTTTGCGCCGCCGCCGTTGGCGCCGCCCGAGGGGCCTGTACCCGAGGTTGGCGTGGTGTTGGCGTTGGTGCGCCAGTCGTGAATGTCCTCGCTTCCGTTGGTCGCGTTAACCCAGCCGGCGCTCAGTGAGCACACAGTGGTTCCGCAGTTGGCCGTGGTAGGGCAGTTGCCAAAGGTGTCAAAGTTTTGGGTGAAGGGCAGGCTCGACGGGGTGCCACTTGATACGACTGTAAACGTTTGAACGAGGGTGTCGTTGTAGGGGTTTTGGTCGCCAGTGAGTTCGATCCACACCCGCAGTGCGTAGGTGCCTGCGGCAGATGCACTGACGGTTCCCGTTAAGGTGGCTACTGAGCTTTGGCCAGGGTTGAGGTTGACGCTGAGGGTGTCGCGCTGGACACTTCCACTAGCGAGCTGGAAGGCAATGGGCACGCTGGTCAACGGGGTCGTAGCGGGGTTGAGGATGCGAACCTCAATGGGCAGACCACCTGTGGGTTGGCAGTCGGGCATGCGTCCCACGGGGTTAAGCACCGCGGTCAACGCGGCGTCGTTGGTCACGACGCAGCCTTGGATTCCCGCGGGCTTCTCAATGGCAACGGCGCGCTTGCCGGCGCGTCCCGCCGGCGTCAGCGCGGCAACACTCACCCATTCGGCGGTGTTGGGGTTGCTTCCGGTGAAGACGAATGCGGTGCTGGTCGTGGTTCCGACCGAGTCCATGTACTGAGGGCCCAATTTGTACACCACATAACCCGCGGCGCCTGGAACCGGCGACCACGTGACGCGAAACGAGTCAGGGCACGTCCACTGGTGGTTGAGGTTGGTGGGCACGCCCACACGGCTCATTACGTAGTCGGTGGTGTCACCTTGGGTACCGCGTGTGAGGCGCAGCCACATCTGGTCGTTGACGCCGGTTGGGACCTGCCAGTTAGCCTGGGTAGCTGTGGCTCCCGGGTTGGCAATGCTCACCCAGGTGGTCCCGTTGTCTTGTGAGTAGCTGAGCTGGTACGGGCTTCCGTTGGGCTCGGCATCCCAGCGCACCGGGGTTATTTGGCCCGGAACCAGGACCTCACCTCCAATAGGGTAGGTCAGTTCGACGTCGGCGGCTACGGTGGTCCAGGTGACCCAGTATTCTTGGGTTCCGCCTTGGGCGATGCTGCCGCTCACCACGAGGTCGTAGTCGCCTGCAGCGGGGTTCAGTACTTCAAACTGCTCGGCAGTGTTGAGGCTGTCGACGGCCTGGACCGCGGGGCTATTGAGCGCAGTCGCGGTGGGTGTCGGGTTGAGTACCCACGGGAGCCATGTAGAGGTGCCTTGCTTGAGTTGGCCGTCGAGGTCGTTGACCAAGGCGCGACCGGCGTTCAAGGTTGCAGCAGGGTCGGTCCAGTGGAGCATCACGCGCAGCACCTGCTGCCCCGAGGGGATACTGATGCGAACGGTGTCGATTCCGCCCTGGGCCAGGGTGTCGCGCACAAAGTGGTTTTGTTCGATCGCACGAGCGGCGCGAAGGGCATTCATTCGGCCGTAGCCATAGATGAAGTCGGGACCGTTTTGGCCGAGGTCGTCGGCGGTGTTCATGAGGATGGCCTTCATGAGTCCGCCATGCGGATCTTGGCCGCTGTGCGTTTGGCGGTAGGCATCGTACAGTTGGGCGAGCACGCCAGCGGTTCCGGGGCAGGCCATTGAGGTTCCGGTTTTGAACCCGTATCCGTTGGGCGAAACGCAGGAGTAGACGTTGGTTCCGAGGGCTGATACGTCGGGCTTGATGCGGCCGTCGTGGGCGGGGCCGCGGCTGCTGGATCCGGCAATGGCGTCGTTGGCCTGCACGTTAGCCACGGCAATCACGTTTTTACCTTGTTTGTGGCCACCGGTGATGTTGCCCCATCCTGAACCTGCGCCGTAGTTGCAGTTTGCGGTTCCGTTGTTGCCCGCAGAAAAGACGTGCATCAGGTAGTAGTTCTGAACGATGTCCTGGTCCACCTGCTGGGTGAATGAGGTGTAGCCCGTATTGCAGCCGTTTGAGTAGCTGCTCGCGGTGACCCGTACGCCGTAGGTCCCGTAGTCGGTGTCTACGCTGTTGAGGTTGCCGGGGTAGCTGTAGTAGACGAGCGACGCTCCCGGAGCCTGGCCCTCTCCGTCGGGGTCGATGTTGCCGGCGCCCATGATGGTTCCCGCAACGTGGTCGCCATGGTCGCCTTGGCTCGGGCCGCTGAGGTTGGCCGTAATTCGTCCCTTAAAATCTACGTGTGGCTCAATGTCGCCATCGTCTCCGTGGCCGACGACCACGCCGGTACCGCGGTAGTTTCGACCGCCCGGGAAGGGTACGCGAATCGCTGTCGCTCGGTGGTTTTTCACGCCCACCAGGTTTTCGGGCTCGCCCGGAGCTTCCTTGGGTTGGATAAACTGAACGCCATCCAAGGCCGCAAGGCGATCCAAGTTGGCGGGTGCCGTTTGCACGCGGAATCCGGCCGAGGTGGATTCCAGCACCCGACCAATGCGCCCAAGTTCGCGCTCGAGTTGCCCCGTTTGAGCGGTGGCCAGAGGAACCACAAAGAATTCCACCTCAGCGCCCACCCATGCGTAGTCGGGGAACTCCTGGCGCGCGAGCTGGTTGCTCAGCTTCATGGGTGAAGAAAACGGGGCTCCGGCCACAAAAGGAAGTTCCATGAGGTGCTCCCAAGCGCTGGGTGCTAAAAATTCCACGAGGTATGCGTTCAGCGGCAGGTAGCCGTGATTGACCGCACCGCGTGCGCTCCACGTGGCCCATTCGAGCTCCGTCAGCGGACGCGAAAAGGCCATGACGCGAACCTGAGTTCCACGCCCCGAGGGGCTGGCAAGGCGCGAAACCGAAGATTCCGAAAGGGAATAAACCCCGGACTGAAGGAGGACCCTTGCGGGCTGTGGGGCAGCGTTTTGGGCGAAAACCTGGGAGGCCAGCAAGCTGGCTACGGCGAGTAGGCGTAAATTCATCGGCTGAAAGCGTAAGTAATGGCACAATTTAGAACCGGAATGCTCAAGTATCGTTTAACGATTGCGCTGACGGCCGTTTTATTTGAGGGTTTGGTGGCCCAACCGGTGCAGCGGATTCTGTACGTCGCCGCGCACCCCGACGACGAGAATACCCGCCTGATCGCCCACTGGTCGCGGGCCGAGGGCCGCGAGGTGGCCTACGTGAGCCTGACGCGGGGCGAGGGCGGCCAAAACTTGATTGGCCCGGAGCTTGGACCTGCCTTGGGCGTTATTCGCGAAGCGGAACTCCGCGAAGCCCGCAAAATCGACGGAGCCCAGCAGTTTTTTACTTCGGCGCCGGACTTTGGTTTCAGTAAAAACCCGAACGAAACCTTTCAGATTTGGGACCGCGAGCAACTTTTGGGCGAACTTTTCGCGTTGGCCGCGGAATTCCGCCCGGACGTGATTGTTACGCGGTTTCCGCCCGATTCCCGGGCTGGGCACGGGCACCATACCGCATCGGCCATGCTCGCCCTGGACCTGTTTGCTCGGCTGCAGCGCGACCGCAAGTGCAACGGCGACTGGGCACCTCGGGCCGTGTACTGGAATACCTCGTCGTGGTGGGCTAAGGACTTGGATTCCGCCACGGAGAGCGACAGTTTGGTGAAGCTCCGAATTGGGGGCTACCACGAGGCGTTGGGCAAATCCGTGCTTCAGATCGGTACCGAAGCCCGCAGCATGCACAAGTCCCAGGGGTTTGGAGCCGTCAATGACCACGGATTCCGCAACGAATTTTTGCAACTGCTGGCCGGACAGCCCTGCGCCTGGGATGCGCCCCGTGTTCCGAGTGTACGCCCTCCGCTGCACCCCTGGCGTGACGTGCTCGCCGACCGGCCGTGGTTTACGGACCGCGACAGCCTGCCCCTTCGCCGTTGGGAAGTGGCGATCAACGAATCCTCGGAGCCCTTTGAAGTCTACGGCCGACTTCTGCAGCCCGGCGAACGCGCGGAATTTGAAGCGAATCCGCTCGAGACGGCCTACTGCACCGCAGGCGACCGCGTGAAAGGCGAACTTCGCCGCCCCGTGATTCACGCCGACCCGCTGAGCGTGCACGTGGAGCTGCCGGCGCTGGTGGCCACTCAGGCCAAGGAATACCGAGTCGACGTGACGTTTACCCGCTGGGCCTTGGCCAAGGACTTTGCGGTCGAGGTGCGCCTGCCCAAGGGCTGGAAGCTACGTTCACCCAGCCTACTGAAGTGGACGGCCGCACCCCACAGCGACCGAGATCAGCACTACGTTGTAGTGGTTGAGCCCGGCGCCAACCCGCAACCGGGTTTACTTGAGTTTTGGTCGGACGGCCGAGCCCTGCGCCAGGTGGTTGAGCTCCGCTACGACCACATTCCGCACACCGAGGTGTGGATGGACGGCGGAATTCCGATGCGCTACCTGCCGATGAACCTCCCAGAGGCGACTGTGGGCGTGATCGAGGGTGCAGGCGACGACGCGGCTGAGGCGCTAGGGCAACTCGGATTTGCGGTGCTCCAACTGGATCCGCGCACGATGACCGCCCAGGACCTGAATGGCCTCTCGGCCGTGGTTACTGGAATCCGCGCCTTTAATGCCACGCCGGGAATGGACCGCGCCAACGCGCTCCTCGAGCCCTGGATTAAGGCGGGAGGGCGCCTTATCATGCAGTACGTCACCGCCAGCAGTGACCGGACGGCAGACCAAATGGGACCCATTCCGTTTGAACTCGGGCGCAAACGGGTAACCGTTGAATCGGTGCCGCCCACCATTCTTCAGCCAAAGTACCCGATTTGGACGTCGCCCAACACCTTGACTGCCGCCGACTTCGACGGATGGATGCAAGAGCGCGGTCTCTACTTCGCCGAGCAATGGCCTGCCGACTTCACGCCGCTCATTGAGTGGTCTGATCCCGGAGAACCCGCAACCCAAGGCGCACTGATTACGGCGCGCTACGGCCAGGGCGAGGTGACCTACTGCGCCCTTTCGCTGTTCAGGCAGTGGCGCGAGGGGGTGCCGGGCGCCTACCGAATCTTGGCCAACCTCGTGGCCCATGATTAACCAGCTTCGCCCCCTGGATCTTGCGGCGCTGGTCCTGACGATTGGCGGCATCGCGGCCTACGGCATGTGGGCTACGCGGCGCCGTGCGACGGCGTCGGAATTCCTGAGCGGAGCCCACCAAACCCATTGGTTGCCAATGGCGCTCGGAATCTTGGCGACCCAAGCCTCAGCCATCACCTTTTTGAGCACCCCGGGTCAGGGATTTGAAGACGGCCTCGGCTTCGCCCAGTTCTACCTCGGAATGCCGTTGGCCCTTCTGGTGCTGGGAGCGTGGGTGGTTCCGCGCTACATGGCCAGCGGCGCCCGAACGGCCTACGAATACTTGGAAGCCATCTTTGGCCCCCGCGTACGGGGCTTGGCGGCCACGCTCTTTTTGCTCTCGCGCAGCTTGGCGGCGGGCATCACGCTGTACGCACCGGCCATTGTGCTTTCGGCCCTTTTTGGATGGAACCTCAACGCCACCGTAGTCGTCATCGGCGTGGTGGTGATCGCCTACACCACCTTCGGGGGCTACAAGGCGGTGGAGGTAACCCAAACCGCACAAATGACGGTCATTCTGTTGGGCCTGATCGCCGCATTTGTCATCTTGCTACGCGGACTTCCAGCGGACTTTGGCTGGTCTGACGTGTGGGCGCTGAATTCCGCCTACGGCCACACCCAAATTCTGGACTTTGAATGGGACCCCGCGAGCCGCTATACCGTTTGGTCGGGGTTGGCGGGTGGGCTGTTCTTGGCTATGGCCTACTTCGGAACCGACCAAAGCCAAGTCGGCCGCTACCTCTCGGGCAAAAGCCTCGCAGAGGTACGCCGCGGCTTCCTCTTCACCGGACTGATCAAATTCCCCATGCAGCTGTTCATTCTGAGCTTGGGCTTGCTGCTGCTGGCCCGAATGCACTTTGAGGCGGAACCCCTTTGGCACAATCCCGCGGTAGCCCAGGAATGGCAGGGCATGCGTCAGGACCTCGACGCCCAATGGGCCGAGCTTCAGGCCGACCAGCATTCGGCTGCCGTCCAGCCAGACAGTCCGGCCCGCACGGAACGCCTCGCCTCCCTGCACGAGCGCCGGGCCGCCCTCAAGGCCGAAGCGGTGGCCGAGGTCCAGCGCCGCGCTCCGCACCTTGAAACCAAGGACCAGGACTACGTATTTCTGGGTTGGGCCCTGAACCACATGCCGGTCGGCCTTTTGGGGCTTTTGCTGGCGGTGATTATGGCGGGCGCCATGTCGAGCTCTAGCGCCGAAATCAACGCGCTCGCGGCGACCTCGGTGATCGACTTTGGTCGGCTCCTTGGGCTGCGCGAAACCCTTCAGGCGTCGCGGTGGATTACTGCGTTTTGGGGCGCGGCAGCCGTGGGCGTAGCCCTTTTGGCCAGCCTCTACGAAAACCTCATTCAGCTGGTGAACTTGGTGGGCTCGTTGTTTTACGGCCCCATGCTCGGCATCTTTCTCTGCGCCTGGCTGCTTCCGAAGCGGGCGCCTATGGCGGTTTTTTGGGCCGGAATCACCGCGGAACTCGCCGTCCTCGGAATCCACATCGCGGGGGTGTACGGCCTGGTGGACCTCGGCTACTTGTGGTACAACGTCATCGGCGCCGTGCTCGTCGCGGGCTTGGTGCTGCTGCTGCCGGACCGGATTTTTCGGCGTAAATAGCTTCCATCCGGGTGACGATTTCGCCCACTGCCGGGCAAATCAGCGCATTTTTAGCGGTCAAGTCCAGGATTTGTGCCTGCTTTACACGGTCCGTGTGCGGGTATTCGCGGCAGGCCTTTGGGCGGTCCTCATAAATCGAGCAGGCGTTGTCGGCCTCCAAAAACGGGCAGGGGAGCTGCTTCAGCACCCAGTCGCCGTCCTCGTCCTCGCGGAGGTACTGCGCCTCAAAGTTCGACGTCTTGAGCCGGAGTCGCTTGGCGACCCGCTCTTTGTCGCGCTCGGTCCACAGCGGGCCGGTGGTTTTGCAGCAGTTGGCGCAGGTCAGGCAGTCCGTCTTGGCAAATACCGCCTCGTGAAGCCCGTGCACCACGGCGTCGAGGTCGCGCGGCGGCTGGCGCTTGAGGCGTTTTAAAAAGGCGGAACTTCCACTGGGCTTCATTCGCCCTGCAGCTTTTCGATGAACGCGCGGGTTTCTTCGACCCAGGCTTCGTAGTCCGGAGTTCCGGGGCCGTAAAAACCGCTGTAAATCTTGCGCACCCGGCCCTGCTTGTCGAGGTAAATGGTGGTGGGATAGCTCGAAAAGTTGTCCAGGCCGACCAGCACCCGCTCGACGGCGCCGCGCTCTGCCCGACCCGCAAACAGAATGGGGTAGCGCAGGTCGAGACCGCGCACAAACTTGTCCACGGCGGCAAAGGCTTGCTCGCGTTCGCTTGTACGTTCAAACGTCAAACCAAAAAACTGCACGTCGGGGTAGGCCGCTTGGAACTGGCGAAAGGCGTTGCTCTCGTCCACGCAGTTGGGGCACCACGAACCCATGATCTGGATTACGGCAGGTTTGCCCAATTCTGGGCTAAAAACTACCCCGCTTTGGTAGTGCGGAAGCGAAAACGTCAGACTCGTCGCGCCCGGCTTCATGCCCGCCAGCGTCGTGGGGTCGGCAAGTTTGGCCTCGGGGTCGGCCTTGCCGGTGATGGCTTGCGTGCGCGAAGCGCTGAGGATTTGGCGGCCGCGGAGCGCGCCGCCTTCGAGAAGCTCTAGTTCAAACACGTAGGCAAACACGCCGTTGAACGTGCTGAGGTGCACGCGGTTGCCGAGGCGGTTTCCGGCCAAGTAGCGGTAGTCGCCAGACTCGGTCATGATGGTGCCGGTTACGATTCCGTCTTCACCCTCGCGGAGCACGGCGATACCTGGATTTCCGTCGGCGGCAGGCTGGTCAGGGTGGTGAAAGCGCAGCGCGTATCGGTCGGCTAACGGCAGTTCGGTGCCCTGTGGGCTCGGGAGCGCAAACCGGGGACGCTTTCCCAACGTAAGCACCAAAGGGTACTGTTCTCCGCGATCTGGACGGATCCAAAATCCATCCAAAGTTCGGCCGGCGCGGCGCCACACGAGTTCGCCGGGGAAGTACGGAATCTCGTAGCGCTCGAATCCGTCGGGCGTGGCACCCACGTAGGCCAGCCGGATCCGTTCCTCGCCGTTCGCCACGTACATGTCAGGTCGAGCGGCGCCTTTGGGCTTTACCGATACAATGTCAAACGGAAGTATCCACGGGGCTTGGCCGTCTTGTGCGGGGCGCAGCGTGATTTCGGCGTGGAACCAGGTTTCTTTGGGTGCGTCCAGCGCGCGCGGTTGCGCCACTACGACCCAGGCGGCAAGTCCGAGGATGAGTACAAAAATGATTTTCATTGAACCAAGTTAGTACTTCCGGAGCGCTTCGCGGTAGGCGTCGACCCGAGCGGCCAACTCTTCGCGAATGCGGCGGTACTGTTCGGCACGATCTGCTTCGTCGAGGTGGCCACCGAGTACGTTGAAGTAGTACTTGATTTTGGGTTCGGTTCCGCTCGGGCGCGCCGTAATGCGGTCTCCGTTGGCCATCACCAGCTGGATCACGTTGGATGCGGGCAGGGTCAACGCGCTCGCGGAACCATCTGCGAGCACCCGTCGGGTTCGCTCGTGGTAGTCCACGACCTCGGCCACCGGAATTCCGGCCACCTCTGTCGGAGTCGCCGTGCGCAAGCGCGCCATGATGGCCTGAATTTCCTCAAGTCCGCTGCGCCCGGGTTTCGTCACACTCAGCAGCTCGTCCTGGTGCACCCCGTGTCGGGCGTACAGTCCGAGCAGTGCAGCATAAAAACTAGAACCGTTCGCGGCGTGAAATGCTGCCGCCTCAGCGAGCAAGCATGCAGATCCGATCGCATCCTTGTCGCGCACGAAGTCGCCCGCGAGGTAGCCGTAGCTTTCTTCGCCACCCACCACAAACGTTTGCGTTGCTTCACGGAGCCGAATTTGCTCCGCAATCCATTTAAAACCGGTTAGCGTTTCGGTCGCTTCAATTCCGTAGTGCTCGGCGACGCGTAGCAGCAGGGGAGAGGTCACCACCGTGCTGGCGACAAATGGGTTCGCGGGCATGCTTCCTTGCGCGGAACGCTGCGCGAGCACATAGTCCATAAGTACGGCTGCTGCCTGATTGCCGTTGAGCAGCACGAGGTCTCCGTGGTCGTTGCGCACTGCGATTCCCACCCGGTCGCTGTCTGGATCGCATCCGACGACAAAGTCGTACCCAAGTTCTTCGGCGCGGGCCACAGCAAGGGCGAGTGCGGCGGGTTCCTCGGGATTGGGTGAGTGTACCGTAGGAAAGTTTCCGTCCGGCACGGCCTGAGCCTCAAGCACGTCCACCTTGGTGAACTCCCAGCGGTTGAGCGATTCGGGGAGCAGCGTGATCGAAGTTCCGTGCAGCGCCGTAAACACAATGCCCAACTGATCATTGCCTTTGCGGTTGAGCGAAAGCGTTTCAAGCGCACCCAAGTACGCTTCGTCGGTTTCGCGGCCGAGGGGGCGTACGGTGCCCGTTCCGCCCGACCACGTGACGTCAGCTAAGGTCACCGCGCGGACTGCCGCCAGCAACTCTTTGTCCTGCGGCGGAACTATCTGCCCGCCATCACTCCAGTACACCTTGTATCCGTTGTACTCCTTGGGGTTGTGCGAAGCCGTGATCACAATTCCAGCCGTGCAGCCGTGCAGGCGCACCGCAAAACTCAGTTCAGGGGTAGGGCGCAGCTCGTCAAAAAGCCACACGTTTACCCCGTTGGCGGCCAGTACGTCGGCGGCCACACGGGCAAATTCCGGAGCTTGGTTTCGTGAATCGTACGCAATAGCCACCGAAGGCGTTGCGCTCGCAGCATTCACGTAATCGGCCAAACCTTGGGTCGCAAGGCCCACGGTGTAGCGGTTCATGCCGTTGCTGCCCAGGCGCATGAGTCCGCGCAGTCCACCGGTTCCGAATTCAAGTTCAGTGTAAAAAGCCTCGTTGAAGGCCGCGGGGTCCGAATCCTGCATGCGGCGAATCGCCTGCTTGTCGGCCTCATCGATCGGACTGTTCAACCAAATTTGCGCACGCGCTACGGCGCCGGAATCCAAAATTGTACTCATACCCTGCAAAGGTCGCACCTGCGAACGGCTCACCGCATGTTCCGCGCAGTAAGGGATAAAAATTGGCGAATTACCCTTCGCGCCTGCGGCGCTCGGGTTGGGGCGCTTAATGCCTGCGGCATTTCGCGCTAGAGCTGCTTCGCAGCTAAAGCCCCTTCGGGGCAAGCATACGCATCCGACCGTTTTTAGTTTCTAGCACGTGCCTTTGGTACTGCGCACTACGAATGCTGCATTGTGAACGTGGTTTCACGACTAATGCCGCTTCACAACGAACGCCGCTTCGCGGCAACAAGTAACTAAAGACTAGAAACCAGTAACAAAATGGCCAACGAGCCAACGAGCCAATCTCAGCCAGGCTCGCCAACGAGCTAATCTCAGCTAATCTTGCCAAGCTCTGCTAAAAAGCCGCCATCTGCACCGCGGCCACCGCGGCCTCTTCGCCCTTGTTGCCGAGTCTGCCGCCGCTGCGGTCGAGGGACTGCTGGTAGGTGTCGTCGGTGAGCACGCAAAAAATTACAGGAGTTTTACCCGTGGCATTGAGTCGGGCGATTCCGTAGGTCACGCCGTGGCAGACAAAATCGAAGTGCGGCGTTTCGCCGCGCACCACCGAACCGATGGCGATCACTGCATCGTACTCAAGGGACTCGGCGTGCACCTTGCATCCGTGAATCAGTTCGAAGCTGCCCGGAACGTCAAAGCGGTCCACGCGGTCGGCACGAAGCTGCTCAAGCACACGCGTTGCTCCGTCGGCGAGCGCATTGGTGATTTCGGAATTCCAGGAACTCACCACCAACGCAAAGCGCCGCCCTTTTGCAGTGGGAGCGGCGCTTAGGTCGAGAGGTCCGCGCTCGGCGGTTGCCATTACTTGGCAGCGAGCTTGGTTTCGTAGTAGGCGATCAACGCGTCGGCGTTGGCACCCTCGGTAGAAGAAGGAAACTCTTCCTTGATCCGCTTCGTATACTTGAGCGCAGCACTAAAGTCTTCGTTGACTTCGGCGGCGATGGCTGCCTTCGACAAAAAGAAGGGGGTAAAGAAGTCGTTGGATTCAAAACCAGCAGCCTTTACATAAAATTCTTGAGCCTCTTCGGGTTGGTTGAGGTCAGCAAAGGCGTCACCAATGGCACCGGTGGCTACAATATCCAAAAAGGTTCCGTCGCCGTCAAACTCCTCGAGGTAGTCGATGGCCTCTTGGGCGCTGCCCATACCCAGGTAGCACAGCCCTGCATAGTAGTTGGCGAGGTTGCCGGCTTTGGTTCCAGAATATTCGTCGGCGATGTCCAAAAAGCCCATGAATTCGGCGTTGCCGTTCAGGGCAAGGCGAAGGGAATCCTGAGAAAACACGTCCTGAGCCGCGTAGAGCTCGAGCTGTGCCTCCTCTTCAGCGGGCTTCACAATGAACTCCTGGTAGCCCCAAACCAAGGCCACTACTGCGATAATTCCTCCGACCGCATAGGTCAGTTGCTTTTGGTAGGTGTGAAAGAGGTTTTCGGCCTTGCTCAAGGTCTCTTCAACCGCTTCGATGGGGCGCTCGACCAAGTCGATGTTTTTGCTGTCTTTTGCCATAGGGCGGCAAAGATAGCCAAAGCGCGCATACCTAGGTACTTTTGCATTATGCAAGATGTAGTGCTCGATCACCTCAAGTTGGTCCACTTTAAAAACCACGCCCAGGCTGAATTCGCCTTTTCGCCCAAGCTCAATGCCTTGGTGGGCGCCAATGGGTCCGGCAAAACTTCGGTGCTCGACGCCGTGCACATGCTCTGCATGACGCGCAGCTACTTTCACTCGAGCGATGCCCACTGCATCCAGTTTGAGGCGCCTTTTTTGGTGGTACAGGGCGAATTCCGCGCGGAATCTGGATCCACTCCCGTCTACTGCGGGTTAAAACGCAGCGAGAAAAAAGTCTTTAAAGCTGATGACGCCGAGTATCCGCGCTTGTCAGAGCACCTGGGACGCTTTCCGGTTGTGATGATCAGTCCCGGCGACCACGTCTTGCTGCACGGCGGATCCGAGGTTCGCCGCAAATTCATGGACGCCGTCATCGCCCAATCCGACCGCGGATACCTCGACGCCCTTCAGAACTACCAACGTGCCCTCAAGCAGCGCAACGCGCTGCTCAAGTACTTTGCCGCCAACCGCACGTTTCAGGCCGACATGCTCGAGCTCTACGACCACCAACTCAGCGAGTACGCACCCGTTATTTTTGCTGCGCGAAGTGCATTTGCCGCCCAATTCACGCCGATGCTTCAAGAGGCCTACGAAGGCATTTCGGGCGGACGTGAGCAGGTCGAGCTCCGCTACGAAAGCCTTTTGGCCGATCAGAGCATGGCTGAGTTGCTCGCAGAGCGCCTCTCTAAAGACCGAGTGCTTCAGTTCACCTCAGCCGGACCGCACCGCGAAGACCTTGACTTCACGCTCCACGGCCATCCGCTGCAGCGCGTCGGGTCCCAGGGCCAGCAAAAAAGTTTCTTGATTGCCCTCAAACTCGCCGCGTTTGAAGTGCTTCATCAGGCGCTCGGCCGAAAGCCCATCCTGCTGCTCGACGACGTGTTCGACAAGCTCGACGCACAGCGGGTAGAAGGCTTGATTCGCATGGTTAACGACCACCGATTCGGCCAAATTTTTGTCAGCGACACCCACCCCGAACGCACCGCAGAGCTCCTCAAGGCGCTCGATCAGGAATCCGTAGTTCACGAACTCACCCACGCCTAAGCAATGCCGCGCCCCAACCTTGAAGGCCTCGGAGACGTGCTCAGCCGCATGATTGCGCCGCACCGGCACAAACCGGCGTTTCAATTGGCGCTGTGCGAAATTGCGTGGCGCGCACTTCTCGGTGACGCTTCGGTCCAAAAAACCCGCAAGCTGACCTTTTCTGACGGAACCTTAACCGCCTACCTCAACTCAGATTCACTGCGCCACGAACTCCGGGCCCAGCACACGCGACTTCTTCAAGGACTTCAAGAAGAGCTCAAAGACCAGCTCGAAATCAAGGAGTTGGTGCTAAAATAAAAAATCCCGCCGAGGCGGGATTTCACACAAAATCCGGATATAACCGGATTTTACTTTTTTAAATGAGCTTAAAACTGTTCGCGGCCGCTGAAGAAGAACGCGCCTTCGATGGCTGCGTTCTCGTCGCTGTCGCTGCCGTGCACGGCATTGGCGGCAATGGATTGGGCGTACAGGCGGCGAATGGTGCCCTCGTCAGCTTTGGCGGGATCCGTAGCACCGATTACCGTGCGAAAGTCAGCCACGGCATTGTCCTTCTCAAGAATGGCGGCTACAATCGGGCCGCTGGTCATGTACTCGACGAGCTCGCCAAAGAACGAACGCTCGCTGTGCACGCCGTAGAACTCAGAAGCCTCGGCCACGCTCAGGCGGGTCAACTTCATGGCTACGATGCGGAATCCAGCCTTGTTAATGTGGTTGAGAATGGCACCGATGTGGCCGTTGGCCACCGCGTCGGGCTTGATCATCGTAAA
>JACCDS011221099.1_pt1 | contig 37942 bp, 38 predicted proteins | sample 7446441 | NCBI WGS metagenome assembly JACCDS01 (sample SAMN15323445, study PRJNA562643) | freshwater metagenome | isolation source: river surface water | place: USA:Blue River Watershed | collected 2017-08-17
AGCCGCAACCCATTTCGGGCGGCAGGTCTTCCCACTGAATACCGGTCTTCAAGACGAACAAGATGCCGGTCAACGCGGCACGGTCGGGAATGCGCGGTCGGCCACCGCGAACTGAGCGCCGGTGCACGGGTAGCAGCGGGGCAATGACGGCCCACAGGTCGTCGGTCAGGATCGGCTTGGCCATGGCAACACTCCGTGTGCAGAACACTTGTTCGACCACGACCAGCGACTGCGGTTTGATTCAATTGAGTATTGTTAGACGCTCTTAGCAGGCCGGTTTCAATGAATCAATTCAGCAAAAGACAATCACCATGAGCTTGCACTTAATCCCCCCTGCCGATTTAAACAGCAAGACTGAATTTGACAGGGAATCGCTGCCGCCCGAGCCACGCGGCTCGGGCCTGAATAAAAATGACGGATCCGGCGCGGCGCCTGCGATGACCACAAAAAAACGCAAGCGGGAGGTCGGCGACTACATGGACGTCGGCGGCGCGACCAGCGAAGAAAGCGGTGATGAGGGTGTTGAATATGTACCCGAGCAGACAAGTTCCGAACCGGCGTTCAAGCGTCGCCGCACCTTACCCGTGGACGATGCGACTCGTCAGCGCGTCAGTGACGCGATCACTGGCGGCGACCAGGAAGCATTGAAGAAGATTCTCGCCGCTTGCCCGGGTTGCCTGAACTATAAAAGTGATTCGTCACATGCCACACCTTTGCTGGAAGCCGTGTGGTGGGGGCAGACCGGGATTGTGCGCTGGCTGCTGGAGCAGGGAGCCGATCCGAATCTCTGCTGCACCGGATACTACGCAGAGCACTGTACCGACACCCAATGTACCGACCTGGATGAAGCACTCAGAGAGCGATACAGGCTAAAACTCGAGGCATTGGAAGGTCTTATCTCTGTAGGAGCCTATGTACTCGGACAGTCCGCGCTGGTACATGCCTCACTTCATGGCGATATGGAGTTGATCAAATTACTGGTCTCCTTCAAAGCGGAAGTCAATGGTAGTGGTAACGGCATGACGCCATTGATGGGTGCGGTTGCAGCCGCACACGCTGACATCGTTCGCCATCTCTTGCATAACGGAGCTGAACCGGCGAAAGAGTGCGAGAAAGGAAATGGCGACATGCAGGAAGCAAATGCGTTGTCAACAGCACTGTGCCTGCAGGAAATGGAGATTTTTCAGATGATGCTCGCCACCCTCGCCGAAGGACAAAGAGCTGCAGCGCTGCAAGACGCCATCGCCAGATCGGCAGATACGCTGTCAGTCGCCACCCTGGAGAGTCTGACAGAATCTTTCCCGCAATGGATGTCGACAATTCTGCAGAGCGAGAGTCCGACCGGGCAGTCATGGTTGCTCGAATTAGTGCTGGATAAATGGAATCTCGAACTGGTCAGATTTTTGATCGATCAGGGATCCGTTTATAAATTCAGGTCGGATAAAGACCTGAGCATCGCAGCGAATGTCTCCCCAGACAAGGAACTGATTGCGCTCATGCTGAAGAGTATTGACAGTCCGGACCTGCGGGGAAAATTTGCCAGTCTTTGCCTGTACAGAAATCTGTATTTCCGGACTTTTCATGATGCCGATGATGAAGTGAGCGATTGCAATCGATGGCTGATTGCTGAGGCATTGGTTTTGCCGCTGTTCGTTCCTGAGGTCGACATTAATTTGGGTGAAAACCCACGGATGCCCGTTGATCATTTGTTTCATGCGGCGGTCTCTACCGGTGCCGAAGAAGAAGTTTTCAGCTTTCTTCAGAAATATGGCGTCGGATATTTTCATTTCATCGGAAAGCAGGGGAAGTTTCCGATTGAATTGGCCACCACGTTGGATGATTCAGAACTGTTTACGGCATTGAGTCATCAACTTAGCTCTGGAAATAAAGATCTGGAGCTGCCCTTGTGGTCGCAACTTTTTGAGCGTGCGGCCATGGAACACCAGGACGCCAAGGCCTATGAATTCTTAAAAAATAGGCTTGTTCAAGTCTCGGCCAATTTCGCATTCGATACATTAATCAGCGTAGCAAATAAAGCTATCTATGCGCAGTACTGGAAAGCACTGGAATTCATAGTGACGCGGGCCCCAATTGTTCCTACTGCCGACTTGATTAATAAAATTAATTCTATCTATGGTGAGAAAAGAATAATGATAAACGATATTTTATTTTTAATTAAATCGTTTAACTTCACCGAGAGAAGTCACAGGGATCGTGATTGTTGGGAAAATTCCGTTTCTGCATCTCAGGTCCTCGACGCACTTTCGCGCCAGGTTGGAAAGAGCAGTGAAAAATTCATGGCCGGCTGTACAAAACTGGGGCGCGCTTCAGGCATGACGGGCATCGTCATGGAAAGATCGATCGAAACGCAGGCGATGCTCAGCTTTATTCGTCAGGCATTGCTCGGTAGTGGAAGCAATCCGGACGGTTTTGGGTCGCAGTTTTCAAATTTCATTGCTTACTGGTTGCCGGTCACCGACGCGTGGCATTGGTATCTGACATCAGATTCGATGTACAACCAAGCGAAGGCACCTTCGTCGGAATTTTGCGATGAAATAACCCGTCTGTCATTGCGGCAAATTGACGATCTGCACCAGGCGGGCAAGCGTTGGCAAGACGGCTGGGCGCGACAAATTTATGGCGAACTTCCGGCACTTTGTCTGCGATGCGTTGATATGGAAACGGACGAGCTAGACAGGGAGTCGCTTCAGCATGAACTGATTCAGCGGGATATCGTCGCACCCAACGCGATCCGGCTGGCCAGTCTGATGCAGCGAGCCTATCAATCTGCACGTGCGTTGACAGCGAGCGCCTTGCAGAGTCCGGCACGCCAGTTGCAGCAGTTCTCTATGCAGTTTGCGATCGAACTTGCAAAGCTGATCAACGATAGTGAAGACAGACAGGTCAGCCAGCGGATATCGGCCGATACCATGCAGCAGTTGGATCAGTTCGAGTATCGTCGACTCAACCTGCCGACAGGGATGACCCCCGAATTCGAATTACAAGCGCAAGAGATATTGGCTGAACTGGCCTGGTGGCAGCTAGATGCCCTGTTTAGATGTTTCGGAAAATCGGTTGATGGTCAGGCCGATGCCTACACAAGGGATTACGGACCGTTTTTAAAATTGAAAAATGAATTCAAGGAAAAAAAATATCTACATGGGATTGATCTATCCCAGATTCGGCGAGGTCTGGAAAATACAAAAATTGGCTCCGGGCCGCGACGGGAGTCTTTTTATTCGTGAATCGCGATTGATGAAAGCATCAGATTCTACTGAATGACAAAGACGGTCAGGAACACGCCGTCGATCGCCGGCGGCGTGAGTCCCTTCCGGTACGGCTGCCGCAGAATAGTGGCAATTTCAGCCGCCAGTACTTCCTTTCCTTGCGGCGCCTGCAATGCCTCTGCTGACTTCGACGACAGCAGCATCAGCGTCCTGCGCTTGACCACGGGCTGGTTCAGCGTCAGCTGATCCGCATCCGCTATGCGCGCACACATGAACCACCATGCGGCCGCGCTTGCCGCTGCCAGCAACAGCACGACTGCGACAATCACGCTTTTCTTCTTGACTGACAGCAGCTTCGCATCCGGGGTGGGTATGACCGGGCTGTCGGTGGATTTTTCTGCGCTGACCATCAGATTGCTTTGCGCGTGAACGCCATGGATTCGCTTGTATCGACCTTGTACGGCCTGCAGTGGTCAGGGCGGTAAATGCATGTCTCTTTTTAAATTGTGTATCGCCCTTGATGCGGGGCTGGTGGGAGGAACCGCTGAGCTAAGCGGGCGACCGATCTAAGCACTGGCATCGGCCTGTGCTCTTCGCCTCTCAATTCAAAGGAGATATACATGGATGTGCAAGCGACACCCGTAGCAGGGCAGACAGGAACTTCAGGGGTACTACAGCCGCTGGCACGTGGTACGCGTCGAGGGCCGAATGAGGATTTACGTCAGGCACGGGCATCCATGGGGAGCCGCGATCTAGCGAACAATCCCCTCTCCATCGATCTCGACCAGGTGGCATCGATACTTTCCTCCGAAGATGAACCCGTAATACGTCGCCGCGCATCATCGACCGGCGAGTCTGGCGTTACGTTGGTTGATGGGTGGCGCGAGATGGCCTTCGTGCGCCAGCTATCGAAAGATATTCGCCGCGAAACCGATTCCGGAAAAAACAAGGGTGACCGGGAAATGCGCAAGCGTGACTTTCCCCGGCATCTGATCGATGCGCTGATCACGCGGCATCACGGCTATCTGCGCATACTGCATGCATTGTCCGGCGGATGTGCGCGCGCTACTGATGCGCAGACGGCGCAGGCGTTTGCCTTGTGCGTGCTGGACGTGAACCGGCAACTGTATATGGATGAACTGATCGCAATGCCCGATGTCGACAAGGTGTCCTCGGCCAAACCTCTACCGTACAGTAATGAGCCGCTGCGCTTGCTGGTGGTGGGCGCGAAGCGGTTAACGGAATTTGATGAATTACCTTCCATGCTGGCGCTTTGGTCGCGGGTACGGCTTGAAGCGCATGATGCCGGGCGGGAGGTCATGAGACTTGCGCTGATTAATACCGTCGGCCTGTTCGAGACCAATGCGCGTCGTTTCCTGAATGCGTACGAGGAGGCTGCCAGTACTGGCGGCAGCACCGACATCAAGAGCCGCATGCGCAGCGGCCTGGTAAAGCAATGGATGTGCGGCGTCAGCGACATCGAACGTACTGCCTTGCACGGCGCATCCGGAGAGCAGTGCGCAGAATTTCACCGCAAGCTGACACAGCAGTATGCGCTGCTATGTCGCCATTTCGGCCAGCCGCTGCCGCCGCTGGCTGAGCTGATTCTGGTCGATCACGACGATCGGGATTAGGAGGCTCTATCAACACGGCGCTGGCAAGGGTGGAGCGGGGAATTCGCGCAGCATGCTGCGCGCCCTGCAGAAGGCCAGCTTATCCCTGCAGGCGACGGTGCAGGTCAGGAACAAGCTGGTGAGTGCTTATCACGAGATCATGAATATGCAGGTTTGACGCTATCCGAGGTCCAGGTTGTCAGCCAGTGCCGCCATGGTCAGGTTATTGCCCACCAGGGTCAGCAGAGTGAACTCTGTCCCACCGGTATCGAATCTCAGCTCAAAATGGCCTGCTCCGGACAGCACCGGAACAAGGGAGAGATTCGCCATGTCTGGAATGGCGAGGCTGCTGAGGTCGAGCATATCGCCTCCCGCAGCGGGTGCACCGGTATCAAAGTCGATGATGGTGATTTTGCTGGTCGGGTACAGCAGCGAAATTTTGATCATATCGGCGCCCGCGCCCGAGGTGATTATCGTCGTTGCGGGAACCAGGCCGACGATGAATTGATCGTCTCCGTCGCCTCCGATCAGGGTATCGTCTCCGACACTCGATCTGATGACATCATGCCCGGAGCCTCCGTCTACATAGTCGTTTCCGATTCCGCCCTCGAGATTGTCGTCGCCATCACCGCCTTCGATCAGGTCGTTGCCATCCCCGCCTGACAGGGTGTCATTACCCGATTCGCCATCAAGAAAATCATTTCCTGCCAATCCGAAAATCTTGTCGTCACCCGCCAGTCCATAAATATGATCGTCGTCTGCCGTACCGGTGAGGTTGTCGTCGTCAAGCGGCGTGCTGGAGATGCCATCATCGGCACCGTTGATAGTGAAGCTAATGTCCTTTTCGGTACCGTCTACTGACTTTATCGTGAAATTATCAACTTCGCTCTCGCCGGCTTTCAGGTACCGAATATCCGCGTTTGAAACCGAATAAATATAACTGCCATCGGTTTCAATAGACAGCGTTCCCACATTGTCCTCTGAAGAGATGACGATGGTCTGGAAACTGTTTTGATTGATATCCGGATCGGAGATCGACAAAATGCCGGTCGCGGTGAGTAGGGTGCCTGCATTCACATACGCACTCTCGGTAACGCTTGCCTCGGAGGGCGTACCGATCACAGCAGGATCGTTACTTCCTTTGAAAATGAATCGCAGGGTAGAACGGACGGTGCCATCGGAGTCATCAGACACTACGATGTTACCTCTTAAAGAAGATTCCTGATTTTCTGCCAGTATATTCAGCGCTGCATCTGTGTATGAAAACTGCCAGCTGACAGTGGCAATACCGTTTGCATCACGCGGTGAAATTGAAGCAGACAGGTTGCCATACGTTCCAATGGCCCCTGTGTCATCTGAGATTGTCAGATGATCATTCAGGTCAACATCATTGACCTCAAAAGTTCCACTCAAATAGCGGAGTGAAGTGCTACCTGAATCGGGATCAGTTGTCGGCAGTTCCCTGACCTCCACAACAGTCAGTTGAGTGCTCGGATCAACCAGAACCGGACGATCGTCAACGCCATTAATTTTTACATCGATCGTTGCTTCTTTACCGTCGATGGACTTCACGCTGAAATACTCGGTAAGACTTTCGTTTTCGCCGAGGTACTGTATCGTCTGGTTGCTGACGCTGTAAACGTATTTGTAGATGGCCGGATGATCTGCCGAGTATGGCTGCTCCAGAGAGAGCGAAAGTTCTCCGATGTGGGCTCCACTGAAGAAAGGTGGTCCCGACAGCAAGCCCTGACCTAAATTTGGATCGGTGACTGTGATGGTTCCTTCACAAGTGAGTACACCGTTCGTTACATTGACGTCCTCGTAGAGCTCGGCCGGAGTGCTGATCTCGATTGTTGAATTCTCGGAAAAGCCTTCTATGCCGACTGGCAGGGCCACGATCAGCTTCGCTACGCCATTGACCAGAATTTGCGACTGCCCATCAGCAGTCAGCCCGCCGAAGGTCCATCCGGTGCCGGGATCGATGTGATTGGTGCTATCTCCGATAATGATCATCTGATCGGTGTCGGACACGCGCATGATATCGGCCGCTGTCAACGTCACCCGATGCCCGCCGTCACCTCCGAGTAGCAGCTTTTCGATGCCGCTGACGATGTTCCAGCCCAGGTCCAGGCTCTGATTCGCGCCAGTGAACCACAGCGTATCAATGCCGCCCCCACCGAGGATCTTGTAGTCGTTCTCGTCGTAGATGATGGTGTCATTGCCACCGCCTGCGTTGATGAAGTCGCTGCCATCGCCGCCATTGACGGTATCGCTGCCACCACCGGCGATGAGCTTGTCAGCGCCGTCAGTGCCGGTGAGCGCGTTGTCGTCGCCGAGGCTGGTTGTGGAAGTCGCCATGTCTGTCTCCTGACCGGTGTGAGCTGTTCAGCCAGTGTAGGAGGCGCTGTCTGCGCGGCGAATAGCGCAGTTGCACTATCCGGCCACACTCTTCTTGCGACAAATTTTGGGATGGTAGCGACAGTCCGGCGTCGATCCGGTATAGCCACGCGAGCAACCCGGCGATCGCCGCGTACAGCGATGGCGGTATCTCTCTGTCCAGATGCACCTGCATCAGCAACGCGACCAGTGCGATCGACTGATGCACGAAAATCTTGTTCTCATTCGCGAGGCGAATGATCTCGTCGGCCAACAGGCCGCGACCGCGCACGACGACGCGCGGTCAGCGCATTGCGTAGTTCTCCGGCACGGTCGGCCAGCCGATCGGACGCCGAGCCGCCAGCTCGCCGCTTCAGCTGCAAGCGGTCGCCGGTTATCCGCCATGTCGCAACCACCGATCCCAGCAGTCGCTATAGGTGGTCATGGCACATTTTGGTTCGTTATGGCTCGCCATAGGTCTTCGCGACCTGACAGCCGGTCTGAGCAGAGTCGAGTAGCCAGCTGATGTGCTGCATCCACGGCTCGGTAATTTTTCGGATCTCGCGGTCGTTCGACAGAATGCGCTTGATCAGCTCTACCTTGTGCTGGCGCGCGGTGTCGGACAATGGCGCCGGTACGGGACAGCCTTTGAGCGCCTCTACACAGTGCGCATAGCCGGCTTCGAGTTCGATCAGCCTGTCCCAGTCGGCGCGGTGTGCGGCATGCAGCATGCCGCCGGTCAGGCGTTCGACTTCTTCATACAGCGCGAGTACGTCGCGCGGCGTTTCGGAATTCAAGCGGCGGCTCCCGGATGATTCGCAACATGAGCAATGCCGACCCACGCATCGCGCGTCTGCGCCAGCACCCCGCGTACCTCTGCCAGCCGCGCAATATCGTTACTGATATTGGCGTCCACCAGCAGCCGCACGATGTCGTCGTTCAGCGATGCCAGGCTATGAGCAATCTCGCCGGCCTTGGTGGTCGAGCTGCCCTTGCTTTCGATGTCGCGGTGCCTGATCTGCATGATCGCGGTACCGACCAAAGACAGTGCGCCGTCAAACAGCATCACGATCCGCTGGTGCGGACTGGCGGCGAGTGCATCGGTATCGACCGTCATGTGCCGGTCGGCGTTTGCACCGGCACGGGGGTTGCCGAACATTCGGTATCTCCTCAGTCAATGATCACGACGACTGCTTCGCCCCATCATTTTCGTCATGCCGCCAGTACGGGTGGTGATCAAGCCGCCTTCGCCGAGTAGGCCCGACACCAGTATGTTGAGCCGGGTGGCTACGCCATCGCCGCCGGTCCGGAATCGCCATGCAGCACCGCGCCAGTCTTGCTGACTTCATTCCATCCGGTCTGTGTGCCGATCAGCGATTTCATGTCGTTCCATGCCTTGACCATCGCATTCACTAAACCCTTGAGGGCGGCTGCATCGCGTTGCTGAGCGTATTGCTTGGCGAGCTGATTTTCATGCCATCGATAGTCAGCGCTGCATCCTGCGCTGCCGGGGTCTGGCTCATTACCGATGGCGGATTGCCCGTGTTGGCATAGACAAAGCTGACCGCCGCAGCTGGGTCGAACGAGAAGACTGCGAGCGCGCCGGCACCGGCGCCGGATACGGTAAAGCCCATGCCATCCTCCGTTCGCGCCTCAGATCCGGGGTCTGATCGGTGCGCCCTCCATACAGTCGAGTATGAGCGCAGCGGCAAGTGTTGCATTGCAGGAAATCGCGCGTAAAAACGCTGCTGATCTGGCATACGTTCGGCGATCACGAGGCCGGCGGTATCGTCTTTGCACTGTTGACGCGCAGGCCGGAAGACAGTCGCTGCAGCGGGGTATTCAGCGACGCCTGCGAGATGTGTGGTTGCGCTATGTGTTCAGCGGAGCGAAGTTGGTATGGATGATTGCGGGCATGATGCTCTCCCGGGCTTGCTGAATTAGAACCTGATGAAACAGACGCTCATTCAGGCCAGCGTCGCTGGTCTTGATTGGGGTTACGGCCCCGAAGCGCAGAATCTTTAGCCGTGTTGAAAAACAAGGGTGCCCACCTCAGTCCGGCAGCTCCGGCACCAACCGGTGCCGGATTGCATAGTGCGTCAGTTCAGCGTTATGCCGCAGTTGCATCTTCTGCAGCAGCCGCGCGCGGTACATGCTGACGGTCTTCACTGATAGCGCAAGCTCGGTTGCGATCTCGCCCACCGTCTTGCCGGATGCGATCATGACCAGAGTCTGGTATTCACGGTCGGACAGGCTCGCATGCGCCGGCTTGTCGCTTTCGCTACTGCCGATCTGCTGTGCCAGCTCCTGCGCGAGCGCCGCGCTGACATACTTGCGGCCCGCCGCGACTTCGCGCAGCGCATTCACCAGTTCGGCTGGCGCGCTCTGTTTATTCAGATAGCCTGATGCGCCGGCCTTCAGCGCGCGGATCGCATACTGGTCCTCACGATGCATCGTCAATATCAGCACCGGCAGTGCCGGCATTTCCTTCTTCAGCTGCTTGAGTACGTCGATGCCATTTCGGTCGGGCAGGGTGATGTCGAGCAGCACTACGTCGAATGCACCGCTGCGCGACTGCTGTATCGCCGCATGGCCGTCACCGGCTTCGCCGGCCACCGTGAAGCCGGTATCGTCGGCAATGATCTGCTTCAGGCCTTCACGGACGATCGCGTGGTCATCAGCGATCAGCACCCGCACCGGCTTGCCGGCCTCGTGTTCTTGTGATCGCATCTGCATCGCTCCTGCGGCGTCAGCCCGCCTGCAATGGCGCTGTCACCCGCACCATCACGCGCACCGTCGTACCCTGTCCACTACATGACTGCAGATCAAATCGACCGCCCAGCGCAGTCATCCGCTCGGCCATACCGAGCAGGCCGAACGAGTGCGCACCGTGGCGTCGTTCATCCGCTATGCCGATGCCGTCGTCAGCGATTTCGAGTACCAATTCGCCATCACTTTCGCCTAAGCGCATGTCGATACGGCTCGCCTGTGCATGCTTGCGAATGTTATTGCACGCCTCTTGCGCGACACGGAACAGTGATGTTGCCAACGCGGGGTCCATTGCGATGTCTTGCTGAGCACATTGCAGCACGCACGCAAGGCCGGCCTGTTGTCGTTGTTCTTGCGCCAGCCATTCAAGCGCGGCGACCAGACCCGCATCGAGAATGCCGGGGCGCAGGTCGGCTGCGATCCGGTGCATCGATTCCATTGATCGGTCGATCAGCTGGTCCAGGTAGTCATGACGATCCTGTAGAAAGGGTGTCGGTGGCCACTGCTTCCACAGATGACTGAGCATCATTTTTAATGCTGAAAGATTGCCGCCGAGGTCATCGTGCAAGTCACGCCCGATACGCGCTCGCTCGCGTTCGCGCACATTTTCGGCATAGGCAGCGAGCGCAGCCAGTCGCGCGCGCGACTGCCGGATCTCCTCAGCCTGGCGCTTGCCCTGCGTAATGTTCGTCATCAGGCCCGTCCAGACGAACACACCGGTACCGGCGGGTCCGGTCTTGCGCGGTGTTGCTCGTACATTGATCCATTTGATGTCCTGCCATGCGGCGATCCGGATCCGTCCCTCCCAGTTGAGCAGGCCGAGCGTTGTTGCCGACTCGCGCAGCTTGTCATTCCACTCTTGCCGGTCTTCCTCGAAGATCTGCTCGGTGAAGCGCGCTGAATCCGCATACAGCGCTGCGGCCGGTTGACCAAGCAAATCCTGGCAGGCCTGCGACAGATAGCGGAACTGCGTTGGTCCCGAAGGCGGCAGCCGCAACTGGAACAGCAGTCCCGGTACATGTGCTTCGAGCTGCGCGATGGCCTGGCCAAGCCGCGCTGCGGCGCATTGGGCTGGCGAGCCACGCAGTGAGTTTTTTTTCCGGACGATCATTCGATTCAAAGGCACAGGACTCAAACAGGATTCTTTACACAAACCGCGTTCAGACCCTGGCCAACATGAGGAGTTCCTGCGTGCGGTTCATCGTTTCGGCGTGGATGCTGCCGTGATTTCATCCGCCGTCAGTACAACGATTCCCGGATCTCGGGCTCATGGAAAAAAAGCAAGGAATTCCCGTTTATCCCGGCCGACGTCGAGCGTACGCGCGATGATTCGGCGCAGTGGCGGTATTACGCTGGCCGACGGCAAACACGGAATGGTGAACAGCCGCCTCGCGCGGCGCATCCGCATCCGCAGATGACCGTCTGGTGCGTCGCCAGCTCGACTGGCGAAGAACCGTACTCGATCGCGATGACGTTGTGCGATGCGCTATGGTGCGATGGCGATCGAGATCCTGATCAACCAGCTGCTGAAGGCGGGCGCACGACGCGAGCGGCAGGGCGCTGGTCAGGAAGCTCGAGGCGGCCAGTACGCGCGTTACGCGTTCCGAGCAGCTGTATTCGGTAGCGCTGAAGAGCCAGCCCCTGGCGGGGGATATCGAACTGTTTTGAAGTTGCGGCTGGCGACGTCATACTATGGCATCATCCGCGCCAGTTTCAGGAGGCGCGATGGGTTGGGTGATGGTAGGAATCGAGCTGGCTGTGGGCGCGATCATTGCGCTCGCAATCTGGCTTGCTCTGAAAAAGTAGGATGGCGTCGATCAGGTGGCTTTCTTCACCGCCTGCTGCAGGCATTTCGACAGCTTGTCGAAGTGCAGCAGCGCCGCCTGGGTCAGCTCGAGCTGCTTGCGCCGTGCGTCTTCAGTATCGGCCAGCAGGATCCAGCCTTTTTCGCGCATTGACCTCAGCCGGCCGTGCAGCATCGCCGGTGAGCCGAGCTCGCGCTTGCCCATCAAGTCTTTCACCGACAGCCGCTCGCCAGTCTGTCGCGCACAGGCGATCAACTGCAGGATGCGTTCCTCCAGCGGTTCCAGCGGCGGTAGTGACGGCATTCCGCGCAGGGCCTCAGCCAGTTGCAGGAAACGGAGATAGATATCCGCCGGACGGGGACGTTGGTTCACGATACGCCTTTCGGGAAAATTTAGGATTCTTTAGGGAAGACGTAATCATAGTTGAATTGAAACCATTATGCAGGATCAGTTCAATTAAAAGTACCTATTTTTCCTGTAACTTTCAGTAATTATCACTAAACTTTCAGGTATCCGTCAGGAATCGGCCTGAATTTCCTTGCTATTTCTAATTGATTGTCTCAACCAAATTTTTTATAAAAGTCAATTTTTTTTATCCTAATTCATACGATTATTTATTCTGGTTGTAATTTATCTAATGAATTGCGGATTTTCCGGCCCGTCGGGGCGGACTGCAGGCCGGTATTCGGGACAGCCAGCGGCGCTGGACCGCTGCGCGCGATAAGCCTGTAGGCGGTGGTGGCGCCTTCTATAATTCCCGCTCGATAGTGATCGCGAGGAGCCGGGTGCGCCGCACCCGCAGACAAGCCATGCAACTGGTAACCCGTTTGTTATTGCGCCTGATGATGGTGGGCGGCGTCACGATGGTAATCGCACTGGCGCTGACGCTGCTGGCGGCACGGCGCGATATCGCCGATGAGGTTGACAGCAGCCAGCGCATCGGCCGGCTGGTGTCCACGCTGTCGGCGCTGTATGGCAGCGTGTCGCCGGATGAACGGGTCGCAGCGATCGATGCGCTCAATGCCAGCGGCACACTGCGCAATTTCCGCGTTGCACTACTCGACCTCGACGGGCAGCGGCTGACCCGTGTACCGCAGCCCGAATCTGCGCCGGACTTGCTGACTGGCTGGCTGCTGCAGGGGCGCGCAGCGAATCCTTACACGATGCCGCTCGAGTTTGCCGATGGAGAGCGGCTCACCTTGCTACTCGAACCACAGCCGCAGGCCGAGAGCGCCGAAGCGGTCACGGCGGCGCTGCTGCAGTTCAGCCTGTTCGGCGCGATCACGCTGGCGCTGGTGGTGGCACTGTGGGTCAGCGTCAAGCGTGCACTGGCGCCGCTGTCCGGCATCCTCGCCGGCATTGCGCGCATCGAGGCCGGCGATTACGGCGCACGTATCGCCGATTGCGCCACCCGCGAGCTGAACCAGATTGCACAGGCGCTGAATCACCTTGCCGAGGCCCTGACCGAGCAGCTGGCCAAGCAGCGCGAACTGCTGCATCGGCTGCAGGATGTGCAGGAAGAGGAGCGACGCAGGCTGGCTCATGAGCTTCATGATGAATTCGGTCAGCTGCTCACGGCGTTACAGGTTGACGCCTCTTACCTGCTAAAGCAAACCGGAGATGAGCCCGCACTGCAAGAGTGTGCAAAGGCGATGTACGAGAACAGCGCCAGCATCCACGCGCATCTACGCGGCTTGCTGGCGCAATTGCGTCCTTACGGGTTGCAGGGTGGCGAGGAGAGCCAGATTGCGCTGGAACCGGCGCTGCGCGAGCTGGTTCGACAGCGGCAGTCCCGCGCCGATGCCGCGCTGGACTGCCGGTTGGCGATATCGCTGAATGAGGTGACGATACCGCAGCGTCTGGCGGTTGCAGTCTACCGGATCGTGCAGGAAGCGCTGACAAATGTGATGCGGCATGCGGATGCAACCGAGGTAAAAATCGTACTCGATATCGATGCTCAGGCGAGCGAGCTGTTGCTGAGCGTCGCCGACAACGGCCGTGGCCTGCGGCAGGACCGTCCACCAGCCGGAGGAATCGGACTGGCCGGGATGCGCGAGCGGGTGCTGGCCAATCAGGGCAGCATCGATTTCCAGTCGCGGCGTGATGGCGGTCTGGTGCTGGTAGCGCGCTTTCCGCTGCAGATCGACCGCCTTCCGGGTCGGGCGCCGCAAACGATCACGGTATGAGACCGTGCTCCCGTGCGTAACGCTGAAGCTCAATCGACGAGCTCACGCCGAGCTTCTTGCGGATCGTCGCCTGATAATTCGACGCGGTCTTAGAGCTGAGGTGCAGTCGCGCGCTGATGGCCTCTACGCTCTCGCCGCTGGCCAGCAGCATCAGCACCTCGAACTCGCGCGGCAGCAGCTCGTTGTGCGGCAGATTAGGTGTGTTCAGTTCTGCGAGATCGGCGCGCAACGCCGGCGCGACCGGACGCGCGCCGCGCATTGCTTGATGGATGGCGTCGATGATCTCGTCCGGCGCCATGCTCTTGGTTAGGTAGCCGCAAGCGCCGAGGCGCAGCGCCTGGTTTGCGATGGACGCGTTTTCGTGCATCGAGAAGATCATCACGCGCTGTGCCGGATAGCGGTTCAGGATGCGCCGCAGCGATTCAAAGCCGCCCTGGCCGGGCATCGACAAGTCCATGATCACGATGTCGATTGCCCTACTTTCCAGCTGAGCGTAGGCGTCTTCGCCGCTTGCTGCCTCGGCCGATACCTGCAGGTCGGGATCGAGCTCAATGTAGCGTTTGTAGCCGGCACGCACGACGGCGTGGTCGTCGACCAGCATCACGGTGGTCTTCCTCACGGAAGAGAGGCTTTGGGCAACAGTCATCATGAGCGACATGGTAACGAAAATGGCGTACAAAAAAACGGGCGATGCCAACGGCATCGCCCGCGGCATGTCGAGCCCACGGGGTAGGGTTGTCGGATACCTGAGAGAGAATCACCGGCTGGGAAGCAACCTGCCGGTGAGACAAACTATAGAAGCTGCTACAGAATTTATAAATAGGAAATCTTCCCAACTAGCCGGGAAAGTTGACTAGTGGTTGGCAGCCGGTCGTTGGGAAAAATTCCCAATCCTTTGCCAGGGGAACACGCTTACAATTTCGCCGGCATACGTACAACATGCCTGAGCGAACCGGATCGGACGGCCGGGGCGCCGAACATAATAAATATAAACCGAGGGAGAAAAAATGAAGCAGCTGATGCCGCGCGCTATCCGCGTGAGCGCCGTCGCACTTTCCGTGGCCGGACTGTTTGCCACGCCTGCGTTGCATGCGCAAGGCAAAGATGATGGCAAGAAGGAGAAGACGCTGAGGGAAGTCGAGGTGGTCGGCACATCACCGCTGCCGGGCATCGGCATCGAGGAGGACAAGCTGCCGTATGACGTGCAGAACGTAACGGCTAGGGACATTGAGCGCAGCCGCTCGCTGAACCTGACCGACTACATGGCGCGCAACCTCTCTGGCGTGACAATCAATGAAGTGCAGGGCAGTCCGTTCCAGGCTGACATCGCTTACCGCGGCTTCCGCCTGTCCGGTATTCTCGGCTCGGCGCAGGGCATGTCGGTGTATCTGGATGGTGTGCGGGTCAATGAACCGTTCGGGGACGTGATTAATTGGGACATGTTTCCCGAAGCCGCGATCGGCAATGTGACGCTGATCCCCGGCTCGAACCCGATCTATGGTCTGAACACGCTCGGTGGCGCACTCGCTTTCACCACGAAGTCAGGCAAGACTGCGCCGGGTACGTCGGTCAAGCTGCAGGCAGGCAGCTTCGGCCGCAAGCGCGTCGATGTGTCCCACGGCAGCCAGTCCGCGGATGGCTATCACCGCTTCATCAGCGCGACCGCATTCGACGAGAGCGGCTGGCGAGATTACTCGTCGGGTCGTCTAGGCAATGTGTTTGCAAAAGTCGGCCGCCAGCAAAATGACAGCAACTGGGAACTGTCGCTGCTGATGGCGCGCAGCAGCCTGCTCGGTAATGGTTTGCTGCCCAGCCGGAACTACGGTCCGGAAGGCGAAGACAGCCCGACGCGCAGCATGTACGAGAACAACCGTCGCTGGATCTATACGCATCCGGACAAGACGCGCAATGACCTGAATATGCTGACCTTCAATTTTCAGCGTCTGCTGAACGACAACACTGAGTTGTCCGCGATGGCCTATGTGCGCAACAGCAAGCGCCGCGCTTTCGGCGGCGATGCCGAGCGTGAAGCCGAGTCGCTGCCGGGGGTGTACGAGGATGAGGCCGTCATCAATTACAACCGCAACCATCAGAACAGCTATGGCACCAGCGTCAACCTGACCAAGCTGCTCGCGAAGCACCAGCTGACGATCGGTGCCAGCGCCGACGCAAGCCGTGTCCGCTATGGCGCCTCGCAGGCGGAATGCGAAGGTCTCAGCGCCAGTCGTGCTCCTGTGGAGTGTGAAGCGGCTGAGCCCAACTCCGGTGTCCGTGGCCGGACGACCTCGCTCGGCATTTATGCGTCCGACACCTGGACCATGAATGAGCGTACTTTCATTACCGCTGCCGCACGTTTCAATCATGCGAAGGTGGCTAACACGATCACCAACTATGACAATGGTGTCGGCACCAACCGACCGCGCGAGAGCTTCAACTACAACAGCTTCAACCCGTCGCTGGGTTTCAGCTTCAAAGCTGCGCCGGCAGTCACGGTGTTCGGAAATGTCGGACAGAGCAACCGTGTGCCGACCGTGATCGAGCTGGGCTGCGCGGACCCGAATGAGCCCTGCCGTCTGCCGACCGGCCTGCAGGCCGACCCTTACTTGAAGCAGGTGGTCGCGCGCACCGTCGAATTGGGTACGCGCTGGCGGCCATCCTCGGGCTCCGAGTTCACCGCCTCGGTGTACCGCTCGGAGAACAGGGATGACATTCTGTTCCGTGCCGTGTCGGTCAGCGGGCTCGGTTATTTCAGCAATTTTTCGCGCACGCGCAGGCAGGGCGTCGACCTGTCCGCGCGTACCGAGATCGGCCCGGTGAATCTCTACGCCAGCTATAACTATCTCGATGCCACCTACCAGGCAGACGCCGAGCTCTTCGGCGGCGAGCGCAACATCACCGTGCGTCCGGGCACACGTATCGCAGGCTTGCCCAAGCATACGATGCGTATCGGTGCCGACTGGCGCGTGCAGCCCAAGATGGTCGTGGGAGCGAACGTACTGGCGACCTCCAGTCTGGTCACGCAGGGCAATGAAGACGGCCTCATTGGTGAGGGCGAGCAGGTCAATGCCAAGGTGAAAGGCTATGCGATCATGAACCTGCACGCGAACTATGAAGCGAGCAAGGGACTCGACTACTTCATCCGCATCAACAACGTTTTCGATACCCGCTTCGAGACCTACGGTTTGATGGCGCTGAACATGTTCGATCAGCTTGGCAATCAGTATAGTTCTTCGGCCACGCCGCCGACCGTCAGCCGCTTCGTTGCACCCGGTGCGCCGCGCAATTTCATGGTGGGCGTCAGTTATCGCTTCTGAACTTCAAGCTTACGGGGAGCCACGCTCCCCGTAAGCATTTCTTGTCCGGGGTATGTCGCCGATCATTGGGAAATCTTCCCAAGAGGCTGAAATCCCGTCATTCCATCCGTCAGATCGGGAAGTTTTCCTAATGACGTCGTGAGATCCGCCGCAGTAAAGTTGGTTCGATTTAATTGAACCGATTATCTGATGAGGGTCGCATGCAACTAATAAGAAAAAAGCTGATCGCGGTAGCAGTGGGTTCCGCGTTTTCCGGTATGGCAGTACACGCTGCTGCTGAAGAAAATAAAACGCTACGTGTACTTCCTCCTGTGTCCGTGACGGCATCGAGCATCTTGCCCGGTAGCCTGCAGAATCTGCCCGGCTCATCCAACGTGTTGACCAGTGAAGAGATTCGAGAGCGCAATCCGTTTTCGATCATCGAGACTCTGCGTGAGATTCCCGGCTTGCATGTGGTCAGCGAGGATGTGGCTGGTACCCATCTGAACATCGGCCTCCGCGGCCTCAATCCACGCCGTAGTTCACGTACGTTATTGCTCGAAGATGGTGCGCCGACCGTGTTCTTCGCGCCGTACGGCGATCCTTCTTCCCACTACTCGACACCTCTCGACCGTATTGATCGTATCGAGGTACTGAAAGGTTCCGGGCAGATCCTGTATGGTCCTCAGACCATGGGCGGCATGATCAATTTCGTCACCCGACCTGTACCCACCAACGGAACGACAGGCAGCTTTCGCTTAAGTGGCGGTAACCGTGGCTACTACGATGGCCATTTTAATGTCGGTACCGGCACCGAGAATGGCGGCATCATGATTGACGTCCTGAAGAAGCAGGGCGATGGCATTCGTCGCGAACATGGCTTCGATTTGCAGGATGTAGCACTCAAAGGGACTTACCGGATCAGCAGTCACCAGCGTATCACCGGGAAGTACTCGAATTTTCAGGAAGATTCGCGCTTCAGCGAAACCGGTCTGACGGCTGCGGAATACCGAGCGAATCCGTTCCGTGCCATCGGCAGCCCGTCTGACTTGCGTAGCGAACGTTTCACGATGAAGCGCAATACGGCGCAAGTCATCCATGAACTGGACTTCAGTGATCGGGTGAAGTTGTCAACACAAGCTTATTACTCGAAAACCAATCGCACTTCGCGGCGCGTGCGGGAGTTTGAATATGACGACGATGCTTACGAGCTGGGTACGGAGCGCGCAATCCGCCCGCGCCAATACGAGTTTTTTGGCGTTGAGCCTAAGCTGCAGTTCAAGCACAACAGCTTCGGGATTCTGAGTGAGGCGATTTTCGGTGTCCGTTATCACGAGGAGCGGATCGATCGCAAGAAGTACGAATTTGAGGATAGCTTCATTGAGCCCGCTATCGGTGACGAGCGCCTCAAGCTGAAGGTCAAAGCCCTGGCAGCCTATGCGCAGAATACCTTCAAGCACGGCCCCTGGGCGGTTACGCCGGGTATCCGTTTCGAGCGGATTACATACGACAAGGCGCTGTATAGCGGCGATGCGCTCAATGTGCTGGACGACGCCTTGAAGCACTCAAAATCAGTCGCGTTGCCCGGCATCGGCTTCGCTTGGAACGGGCTGCCGTCGACGACGATCTTTGCCGGTGTTCACAAGGGTTTTGCGCCGCCGCGTCCGGACCGTGACGTCGGCAGCAGTGGACTCATTCCGACTCGTCCGGAGTTATCTGTCACGACCGAATTCGGCGTACGTACGTCGATGCTGCGTTCCGGTTATGCGGAGGCGACCCTGTTCAATATGAATATCAGCGACCTGGTTGTGCAGGCAGGTGGTAGCAACAACCTGTTCCGAAACGCTGGCCGCGCGCAGCACACCGGCCTTGAACTGGCAGGACGCCTTAACACTGGCGAGCTGCTATTCGGGCAGCGAAACAATGTCTTTGTCAGCACCAGCTATACCTATCTGCCCACCGCAAAGTTCAAGCAGGGCGGCACGCTGGCCGGTGAGGGCGAAGATGGCTACGGTACGTACGAGGCGGGTAACCGGCTGCCGTATGCGCCGAAGCACATGCTGACGATGAATCTATCCTACGAGCGGCCGGATGGCTGGCTTGGACGTATTGGCATGACCTACCTGAGTCGTCAGTTCGCCAATACGCAGAACTATCGTGGGACGTCGCCCGAAGGCTATACCGGCGATGTCGATCTGGGCGGTGGAAGCTCCGCGGAGCAGGAAGATGTCGGTCTGTTCGGCGAGATTCCTGCGCTGACCCTGTTTAATGCATCACTGAATTATTCGCCGGTCGGAACGAAAACGACCTGGTTCGCGACGGTAGAGAATCTGACTGACAAGCGTTATTTCAATTCGCGTACCAACGGTATCCAGTCAGGGCGTCCGCGTACACTCTTTGTCGGTGTGCGTTACAGCTTCTGACATCGTTACGTCCAACTCCGAAGGTAACAACGGTCATGTTGTTACCTTTTTTAGGCGCAGTCATGATTTCCTTTTCTTACGTTCTGGCGTTTTATGCGGCCATCGCCCTGATTTTGCTCATTGACCAGACAGGGCGGGAGTAGTTCCGCCGCCGGCAGTACTCTTGGTTCAGCGTATCTTGGCCGTGAAACTGCGCTGACCAACCAAGCTCCACGTGCCGTTCATCAAATGATCAATAGAGATACTTGCCAAGTTGGTGGGAATAATAATTCCGCCCCAAGCTTGATATCCGAGGGCATTTTCGTCGGCAGGATGGTCGTCTTGCTACCGAACTAACCAGAGGGGTTTTTACTTGACGATTCGTATGGCCTTGACGTCAATCTCGACCGAGCGCAGGAAATCCCTCTCCACCTCGCCAGTGATCTCGACCTTTGTCTTGTCATCGAAGGGCTCGGACGGCATGACGTCGTCATCGATCTCGATGCGGATCTCGCCGGTGGTGTCTCTGAACTGGTATTTTTCCCAGCCGACCTTTTTCACGACCTGTCCGGTCAGGGTCACTTGCTGATCATCCCGCCCGCGCTTCTTCACGTCGGCGACGGTGGAAATTGGCTCATGCTGCGCGCTCTTGGCAGCCTTGCTGCCCGGTCCCTGGTATTGCGCGTGCGCCGAGACGGCGATGCCCGCAGCCAGTGCGGCGATCAAGCTCAGAGTGATGCTCAGCGTTCTCATGGAACCTCCTGATTGTGTGGCAGAAAAGTTAATACTACTTTTTAGCATATTGACCGCCCCTGCAGCAATCGCTCAGGGTCTTCCAACAATTCTCCGGCACGACCCTTTGCTAGAATGGCAGGATTTTGCGAGCGCATGACTCGCGTATCCATTATTCCAACGGAGATAAGTCCATGTCCACCCCGCTGACTCTCGAGATCGACCAGTCGCTGGCCGTGATCACTTTCAACACGCCCGAGCGCGCCAATGTGCTTGATCTGGCGATGGCGCGTGCGTTTGCGGCGGCGGTCGAGCGCATCGCCGGCGATAAGTCGGTCCGCGCGGTGCTGATTACCGCGGCTGGCAAGCATTTTTGCGCAGGTGGCGACATCAACGCGTTTGCCGATAGTTCTCGGCCGCTGCCTGAGATCTTGCAGGAGCTGCTCGATCCGGTGCATGAGGCGATGAAGATGCTGACCCTGTTGCCGGTGCCGGTCGTCTGCGCCATCAACGGCCCGGTCGGCGGTGGCGGCATCGGTTTTGCGCTGTGCGGCGATATCGTGCTCGCGGCCGAATCGATGAAGCTGCGTGGCGGCTATTCGGCGATCGGCTTGACGCCCGACGTCGGCGGCTCGTGGTTTGTCACGCGCCGTGCCGGCGCAGCGAAGGCGAAGGAAGTCTTTCTGACCAACCGGGCTTTCCCGGCGGCCGAGTGCCGTACGATCGGTCTGGTTGATGCGGTCTATCCGGATTCGGAACTGCCGTACGCTGCGCGCAAGCTCGCACTGCAGCTCGCGCAGGGACCAGCACAGGCGCAGGCACGTATCAAGTCGCTGATCGAGGCGGCGCAGCACCACGGACTGCATGCACACTTTGATCTGGAGCGTGAATCAATGCTGGCCTCGGGCGGCACCGACGATGGTCGCGAGGGTATCCGCGCCTTCATCGAGAAGCGCGCACCGAAATTTCAGTAATCCGCTGCAGCGTCAGCGACAGAACACAAAGAACGAGGAGACACATGAAAGCCGTCGTATGCAAAGCCTGGGGCCTGCCTGAAACTCTGGTCGTCGAAGAACTGCCCGAGCCGCAACCGAAGGCCGGCGAGGTGCTGGTGGATGTGATGGCCGCCGGCGTGAATTTTCCGGATGTGCTGATCATCCAGAATAAATACCAGTTCAAGCCTGAGCTACCTTTCACTCCGGGTAATGAACTGGCCGGCACCGTACGCGCCGTTGGCGATGGCGTGACGGCACTGAAGATCGGCGACCGGGTGTTCGGCTATGTGCCGCATGGCGCATTCGCGCAGCAGATCGTTGCGCCGGCCGCCGCGCTGATCCGCATGACCGACACGATGGACTTCGATACGGCCGCCGCACTCACGCTCACCTACGGCACCTCACATCATGCGGTGGTGGATCGCGCGCAGCTGCAGCCCGGCGAAACGATGCTGGTGCTCGGCGCAGCCGGTGGTGTGGGTCTTGCAGCGATCGAGATCGGTAAGGCACTTGGTGCCAGGGTGATTGCTGCTGCGTCGACTGACGAGAAGCTGGCGGTCTGCCGCGAGCATGGCGCGGATGACACCATCAATTACAGCAGCGAAGACCTGCGCGAGGGCATCAAGCGCTGCACCGGCGGCAAGGGGCCGGATGTAATCTATGACCCGGTCGGCGGCAGTTATACCGAAGCGGCATTCCGTTCGATTGCATGGCGCGGCCGTCATCTCGTGATCGGTTTTGCGAACGGCGAGATTCCGAAGCTGCCGCTGAACCTGGCGCTCTTGAAGGGCGCATCGGCCGTCGGTGTGTTCTGGGGCGACTTCCTCCGCCGCGAGCCGGCACAACATGAAGCGGCCATGCAGGAGCTGATGCGCTGGCATGCGGCCGGCAAGATCCGCCCGCACGTGTCGGCCACCTATACGCTGGTGCAGACGCCGCAGGCACTGATTGACATGGCCTCGCGCAAGGTGACCGGCAAGATCGTGATCCGGACACGCGCATGAAGAGCCAGCCAAAAGTCTATGCGATCGAGGGCGTGATCCCGGTGATCCATCCGACCGCGTTCGTGCATCCGACGGCGGTACTGATCGGTGACGTCATCATCGGCCCCGGCTGCTATGTCGGCCCGAACGCCTGCCTGCGCGGCGATTTCGGCCGGCTGATCATGGAAGAGGGCGCGAACCTGCAGGACACCTGCGTGGTCCATGGTTTTCCGGGTAGTGATACCGTCATCGAAGTTGATGGCCATATCGGCCATGGCGCGGTGATTCATGGCGCACGCATCGGCCGCAATGCGCTGGTCGGCATGAATGCGGTGGTGATGGATGGCGCCGTGATCGGAGAATCCTCTATCGTCGCCGCGATGGCCTTCGTGAAGACCGGCATGGAGGTGCCGCCGAAGAGTCTGGTGATGGGCGCACCGGCGAAGGTGGCGAGAGAATTGACGGACAAGGAAATTGCGTGGAAGCGCAAAGGCACGCTGGAATATCAGCGACTCGCAGTGCAATGTCTGCAGGAGATGGAAGAAGTCGCGCCGCTGACCGTAGTGGAGCCGGATCGGCGTCGCTTGCGCATCGACAATCCTGCGGACATGGTCAAGCCGAAATCTGAACGGAACGACTGAACTTATGGATTACCAGACCCTGGAGATTGTCCGTGACGGCCATGTCGCTACGATCTGGATGAACCGACCGGACGTTCGCAATGCGTTCAATGAGCAATCGATCGCCGAGTTGTCGCAAGCCTTTCGCGCGCTCGATGGCGAGCGTGCAGTGCGCACCATCGTTCTCGCCGCGCGCGGCTCTGCCTTCTGTGCCGGTGCCGACCTGAACTGGATGAAGAAGATGGCTGCTTACTCCGAACAGGAGAATCGCGCCGATGCGCAGGCACTCGCTGCGATGCTGCACACTATCTACGGCTGCAGCAAGCCGACGGTTGCGCGCGTGCACGGCGATTGCTATGCGGGCGGGATGGGTCTGGTCGCTGCGTGTGATATCGCGATCGCCGCCGACGGTGTGGAGTTCTGCCTGTCCGAAGTGAAGCTTGGACTAATACCGGCGACGATTGCGCCGTATGTGATCCGCGCCATGGGCGAGCGCGCGGCGCATCGCTACTTCCTGACGGCTGAGCGCTTTGCTGCGCAAGAAGCGGCGCGCATCGGCTTCGTGCATGAATTAGTGCCGGCCGAAGATATCGATGCGGCCGTCGCTCGCCTGACGCATCACCTCACGGCGGCCAGCCCGCATGCACTGGACGAATGCAAGCGACTGCTGCGCGAAGTCGGTGGCGAATCGATCGATGCGACGCTGATTGCTGACACCGCGCGCCGCATCGCCGAAGTACGCGTATCGGCGCAGGGACGCGAAGGCATCCAGGCCTTTCTGGAAAAACGCAAGCCGTCGTGGCTGATGAATTAAGGTTTTGCATGTCTGACTCTTCGCCGCTGTTGTCTGGCTTGCAGCAAAAGCTGGAAGACCTCAAGCGGCAGCATTTGATCCGGCAACGCCGGCGTGTGGACACAGCGCATGCGCCGACCATGACGGTCGATGGCCAGCCTATGCTGGCCTTCTGCAGCAACGATTATCTCGGCCTCGCTGCCGACTCGCGCGTGGTCGATGCGCTGCGCGAAGGTGCGGCCCGCTATGGCGCCGGCAGCGGTGCATCGCATCTGATCTCCGGGCATTCGGCCGCGCATGCCGAACTGGAAGATCAGCTCGCGCGCTTTCTTGCGCCGCATGTGCCGTCCGCGCGCGCACTGTATTTCTCGACCGGCTATATGGCCAATCTCGCCGTGCTGTCGACGCTGGCCGGCAAGGATGCCGAGATATTTTCGGAAGAACTGAATCATGCCTCGCTGATCGATGGCGCAAGGCTCGCACGTTCGACCCTGCGCGTGTATCCGCACAAAGACCTCGCACAGTTGGAGGTGCTGCTGCAGCATAGCTCCGCGCAGGACAGGCTGGTCGTTACCGATAGCGTGTTCAGCATGGACGGCGACATCGCGCCGCTGCGCGAACTGCTCGCACTCTGTAAGCGTTATAACGCGTGGCTGGTGGTCGATGATGCACATGGCTTTGGTGTGCTCGGAGAGCATGGTCGCGGCGTGCTCGAAGAACTGGCGCTGTCGTCACCTCAGCTGGTCTACATCGGCACGCTCGGCAAGGCCGCCGGCGTGGCGGGTGCTTTCGTTGCTGCACATGCGACCGTGATCGAATGGCTGGTGCAGCGCGCGCGTCCTTACATCTACACGACGGCTGCGCCGCCGGCGGTGGCGCATGCGCTGCTGACCAGCGTGGCGCTCATCGCCGGTGACGAGGGCCGTCAGCGGCGTGAGCATCTGGGATGCCTGATTGCACGGCTGCGCGAACGCCTGCAGCTCAAACGCTGGCAGCTGCTGCCATCGGAGACACCGATACAGCCGGTCGTCATTGGCGACAATGCCGAGACCATGGCCACTGGCGCGGCCTTGCTGAAGCATGGCTTCTGGGTCGGCGCGATCCGTCCACCAACGGTGCCGCGCGGCAGTGCACGGTTGCGCATCACGCTGTCGGCCGCGCATACGCTGGCGCAGGTCGATGCGCTGGCCGATGCGATTCTCGCGATCGAGACGAATGAGGCCAATGCGACGAATGAGGCCAGCGCATGAGCGCAAGATTTTCCTGTTTCATCGCCGGCACAGACACCGGTGTCGGCAAGTCGCTGATCTCGGCAGCCTGCCTGCATGCACTCGTCAACGCGGGGGTGAAGGCGGTCGGCATGAAGCCGGTTGCGGCCGGCGCGGAAATGCGCGATGGCGAGCTGTGGAATGAGGATGTCGCGCTGCTGGCATCCGAATCGACATTGACTTTGCCGCGTGAACTGACCACCTCCTATCTGCTGCGCGAAGCCTGCGCGCCGCATATCGCGGCGAAGCTGGAGCATGTGCAGATCGATCCGGCCGTGCTGACCGACGCTTACCGGCAGGTGAGCGCGCAGGCGGAAGCGGTGGTGGTCGAGGGAGTAGGCGGTTTTCGGGTGCCGCTGACGGACGACTTCGATACCGCCGATTTTTCTGCTGCACTGCAGCTTGATGTTATCCTCGTGGTTGGCCTGCGGTTGGGTTGCCTGAGCCATGCGCTGCTGACCGCCGACGCGATTGCTGCGCGCGGTCTGCGGCTGGTGGGCTGGGTCGCGAACCAGATCGACCCGGCGATGCCGCATCAGGCCGATAATGTGCTGGCTCTGCAGGACCGGCTGGCAGCGCCGCTGCTGGGCGTGGTGCCGTGGATGGCTATGCCGTCGCCCGCTGCTGCGGCCGGCACGATTGATTTTTCCTTGCTTGAGTGTTGGCCGCAGCCGGCCCGCTGAGCGCTTCGTTTTTTGTATTGGGATTCCCGCATGTCGTCGCAAACCATCGAATTTTTTGCCGCTTCCAAGAAGGTCGCCGATATGGCGAAGGCGAACGAAACCTGGCCGGTAGACGAGGTCGCCGCGCTGTTCGAGCTGCCGTTCAATGATCTGCTGTGGAAGGCCCAGCAGGTTCATCGCACGCACTGGGATGCGAATGCGGTCGAGCTGGCGACGCTGCTGTCGATCAAGACCGGCGGTTGCCCCGAGAACTGCGGTTATTGCCCGCAGTCCGCGCATCACGACACCGGCGTGAAGGCCGAGAAGATGATGGCCGTCGAGGAAGTTGTCGCTGCTGCGCAGGCGGCGAAGGACGGCGGCGCGACACGTTTCTGCATGGGTGCCGCCTGGCGCGCGCCGAAGGATCGTGACATTGACGCTGTTGAAGAAATGGTGAAGGCAGTGAAGTCACTCGGCCTGGAGACCTGTGCGACGCTGGGCATGCTGAAGGAAGAGCAGGCGCAGCGGCTCGCGTCCGCTGGCCTCGACTATTACAACCATAACCTCGATACCGCGCCCGAGTTCTACGGCGAGATCATCACCACGCGTGACTATCAGGATCGCCTCGACACGCTCGGCCATGTGCGCGAAGCGGGGCTGAAGGTCTGCTGCGGCGGCATCGTCGGCATGGGCGAATCGCGCAGGCAGCGCGCCGGACTGATTGCGCAGCTGGCGAACCTGAATCCGTATCCGGACTCGGTGCCGATCAATCATCTGGTGGCGATCGAAGGCACGCCGCTGGCAGATCAGGCGCCGCTCGATCCGCTGGAGTTTGTGCGCACGATTGCGGTGGCACGCATCACGATGCCGAAGGCGCGTGTGCGTCTGTCTGCAGGCCGCCGCCAGCTCGGCGACGGCGTGCAGGCACTGTGCTATCTGGCCGGTGCAAACTCGATCTTCTACGGCGACAAGCTGCTCGTTACCGGTAACCCCGAAGTCGAGGAAGACCGCGCATTGCTGGGGCGCCTCGGCATGCGCGGCAAGCAGGTCTGACGCCTCTCTCTAACTGTTCAGCGCCTTCTGCAGATCGAACAGCTGGCCTTCTTCGTTTTCGATCTGCCGTGTGGCCAGTTCATTCAGCACCCGGAAGTCGTGTGCGTCCCGTGCTCGGTGAACCAGCTTCAGCGCCAGGTCATGCGGCAGTATCACCCGGCGACCCAGGGCCGAGACCAGCATGAGCACCAGATCCATCGAGGCCTCGCTCATGATTGCAGATGACAGCGGCGAATTGCCGAATCGTGTCAGATAATTGGGATCGGCACCATGCCTGAGCAGTACCTGCACCGATCGTGGCCGGTTTAGTGAAACTGCACCCATCAGCAGACTGACACTACCATTTTCGGACAGCATGTCGGAGTCGGCCCTGAGCAGCACTTCGATGCAGTCCGTTGCCTCGTTTGCCACCGCGCCCATCATGGCATAGTTCAGCCACAACCCCTGCCGCAGTACATCCGGCGATGCTTCTTTCAGCAGTACGGCCAGTGTCAGTGCATGATTACCATCGCAGGCCAGATTCCCCGGCATGCCTGATGCCGTTGACGCCTGAACCGCGCCGAAGCGGATCAGCAGTTTGGCAATATCGGTATGGCCATGTTTCGCCGCATGGTGCAACGGCGTCATGTCTTTCGGGTTGCGGAAATTCGGATTGGCGCCTTTGCGCAGCAGCAGCTTCACTGCGTCACGATTGTCCGATTCGATGGCGGCCGTCATCGCGGTGTGTCCGCCTGAGTGCCGGAAATCCACCAGGTTTTTGCTTGTCCGCTGGAGGATTTTCTTCACCAGCGAGGCATCGCCGTGCGTGCAGGCAGCAATCAGCGGCGTACTGAAACCATCGCAGGTATTGGCGCGCGCACCAATACGCAGCAGCCGTTTTGCCAGTGCGATGTCGCCGCCGATGCAGGCTGCGTGCAAGGGAGTGATTCTGGAACTGCCGGAGGTGTTCAGATTGATCCCGGGGACGCTGAGCAGATAGTCGACGATATCGGCTTGCCGCATTTCGATCGCGGCGACCAGCGGCGTGCATTTCAACACCTCGATCGACCGGTTCACCAGAGTCGGCTTCTCGGAAAGGATATTTTTGAGTCGGTCCAGATCGGCACCGACCAGTGCATCCTGCAAGGCCTGGGTGGATTTATCGACGAAGGGCCTGGAGCCATCGATCACCACGACCTCGTCGTCGGAGTCGCTGGCGTCGGGGAAGTGGCGCGTTTCGAGACTTGGCTCTGAGCTGAGTAGATCGGTATCAGACTCGTCGTGATCCCATGGATCTTCCTGCCTTGAGCGATTGCTTGTCCGGGCTCCGGATTCGTTGCGAGTTGGTGCCTGCGGTGTTGCCGGTATCAGCGCATCAGGAGGGAGGGTTATGCCCGACGTCGCGGGCTGAAAGGAGTGTGTGGCGTACATCAGCGTGTTCCCTGGTGAGTGGAAATGGGGTGGGCGAGACTGGCCCAACGCTCATGTGTACAAAACCCGATGTTCTTTATCCGTCCCCGCCGATTGCTTTGGCAGCACGATTATGGGGACAGGATTTGGTGAACGCAGCGTCATCCGGTCGCAGGCTCAGCACCATTGTGGTGAGTTGTCTCACGCATCGGATCGCTATATGCTTCCCATGGTTCGATGCGCATGAGCTCACCGGACTGCCTTCCCAACTTTCCTCTGTGATTCTCCGACCGCATGGACAACTCGATCAGCAAGGATCAGCGCTTCGCATTGTTCGATGAGGTCGCGCGTTACTTCAGCCTGCTGTCCGAACCCACGCGACTGAAAATTCTGCACGCCGTCTGCGAAGGCGAGCGCAGCGTCGGCGACATCGTCACGATGGTGGAATCCACGCAGGCCAACGTCTCCCGCCAGATCAACATGCTGTACCGGGCCGGCATACTCAGCCGGCGCAAAGAGGGCACGCAAGTGTTCTACCGGATCGCCGATGCGAGAACGATCGACCTCTGCAAATCCGTCTGCGGTAACTTCCTGAAGTCCAGCGCCAGCGTCTGGGACGCCTGAGCCGAGACCTGCCCCCGGTGAATGGTTGACATTCGTCAAACGCTGGACGCATACTACACTTAAATTAATCCGTAAGTATTAATATTTGCAATTACGGATTCCATAACAAAAATAAAAACAATAACTGTCGAAGTGGAGGGGAGGCCCGATGACAGACTCGTCCCAGCGCCGCGGGCGCATCCGGCGTGCGCCGGAAAATTTCATTGCGCCTGAACTGGTTGATGAAATCAATGCAAAAGGACTGGATGCCGAACGGCGTCGGTTCCTGAGAAACAGCTTCGTTGCGGCCAGTACGGGCTTGCTGGCGGCTACAGCCGTTCGTGCAGAGCCTGATCCTGCCGACGGCGATCCGAATATCCTGAATCTGCCTGAGCATTCGACCACACTGGGCAAGCCGGTGGTATCGACGCCGTATGGCCTGCCGTCGAAATATGAATCGGCGCTGCTGCGCCGCGAGTCGCCGGGCCTGACGCGCGTCGCAGCATCATCGGTATCGTTTGCGCCGCTGCAGGGGCTGTTCGGCATCATCACGCCGAGCGGCCTGCATTTTGAGCGCCATCATCAGGGCTGGCATGACATCGATCCGGAAAAGCACCGGCTGATAATCAACGGCCTGGTGAAGACGCCGAAGGTCTACACGATGGATGACCTGATGCGACTGACGTCGGTGTCGCGGATGCATTTCATCGAATGCGGCGCAAATACCGCAATGGAATGGGGCAATGTCGCCGTGCCATCGGTGCAGTACACGCACGGCATGCTGTCGTGCAGTGAGTTCACCGGTGTGCCGCTGTCGGTCTTGCTGGATGACTGCGGCATCGATCTCGCGCAGGCGAAATTCGTACTCGCCGAAGGCGCCGATGGTTCGAGCATGACGCGCACGATACCGATTGAGCGTGCGCTCGATGATGTGTTCATCGCGTGGGGCATGAATGGCGAGATGCTGCGACCCGAGAACGGTTATCCGCTACGGCTGGTGGTGCCGGGTATTCAGGGCGTGTCGTGGGTGAAGTGGCTGCGCCGCATCGAGGTGGGCGATCAGCCGTGGAGCTCGAAAGACGAATCGATACATTATGTTGACCTGATGCCTGACGGGCTGCACCGTCAGTACACCTCAATCCAGGAATGCAAGTCTGTGATCACCACGCCGTCCGGCGGTCAGGTGGTGCTGGACAAGGGCTTCTACAACATTACCGGCCTCGCCTGGTCCGGTCGCGGCAAGGTTAGCCGCGTCGATGTGTCGGTGGATGGTGGTCGCAACTGGCGCACTGCGCGCCTCGAAGGGCCGGTACTGAATAAGTGCCTGACCCGCTTCAATATCGACTGGGTATGGGACGGCAAGCCGGCGCTGCTGCAGTCGCGCGCGATCGACGAGACCGGTTATGTGCAGCCCAGGCAGAACGAACTGCGCGCCGTCCGTGGTACCCGATCGATCTATCACAATAATGCGATCCAGACGTGGCTGGTGGCAGAGTCGGGGGAGGTGTTCAATGTCCAGCTTGATTAAGTTCGCACCTAAGATCGCAGTCACCCTGTCGCTCGCCGCCGCACTGACACCGGCCATCGCCGATTACCCCGGCGTAGGTCGCCACGCGACACCGAAAGAAATCGCTGCATGGGATATCGATGTGCGGCCGGATTTCAAAGGGCTTCCAAAGGGATCGGGCTCGGTGTCACTGGGGCAGAAGGTCTGGGACGACAAGTGTGCGTCCTGCCATGGCACCTTCGGTGAACTGAATGAAGTGTTCACGCCCATCGTCGGTGGTACCACGAAAGAGGATATGGCAAGCGGACGCGTGGCCTCGCTGAAGGGCAACCGGCAGCCGCAGCGCACGACGCTGATGAAGGTGCCGACGATCTCAACCCTGTGGGACTACATCAACCGCGCCATGCCGTGGACGGCGCCAAAGTCGCTGACGGTAGACGAGGTGTATGGCGTGACGGCCTACATCCTGAATCTGGCTGACATCGTTCCGGACGACTATGTACTTTCGGATAAGAACATCGCCGAAGCGCAGCAGCTGATGCCGAACCGGAACGGCATGACCACGGATCACGGCATGCGTGATGTCGGTGGCAAGCCGGACATTGCGTCCGTCGCGTGCATGAAGGACTGTGCCGCCGAAGTGAGCATCCGTTCGACGCTGCCCGATGTTGCGCGACCGGCGCACGGCAATCTGCAGCAGCAGAACCGTTCGTTCGGCGCTGTGCGCGGCGCGAATACGCTGGAACCGCCGCTCAGCCGACCGGTCGGTGATGCGCGTCGCAACACGCTGGCCATGGCATCGAAGTCGGTTGACGCCGGCAAGCAGGCCGCACCCGATGCGGCGACACTGGCGAAGCAGATGGCTTGTCTCGCTTGTCATGGCATCGCCAACAAGATCGTCGGACCAGCGTTGACGGACGTCGCTGCGCGTTACAAGAACCAGGCCGGCATCGACAAGCAGCTGGCCGAGCGCATTCGTCATGGCGGGTCGGGCAACTGGGGCAGCACGCCGATGCCGGCGCAGACGCAGCCGACGGATGAGCAGCTGGCGCTGCTGGTGAAATGGATATTGAACGGCGCGAAATAAATTTAATAAATTAAGGCAGGGAGAGAACATGGACCATTCAAGACGACAGACACTGCAGACCCTGAGCGCATTTGCGCTCGCGGTCTCGACCGGACTGCTGAAAGTATCAGACGCATGGGCCATCGAGTGGCACGCGGATCTTTTCGAGATGAAAAGTACCGACGAGATCCTGAAAAAACTCGGCGGCGACTTCGCACCCAGTGTCGACGTGCTGATCAATGCACCCGAGATCGCTGAAAACGGCGCGGTCGTGCCGATCGGCGTGACCAGCAATATCCCCGGTACGGAGAAGATCGCGATCCTGGTCGAGAAAAATCCGAACCCGCTGTCGGCACGTATCACGCTGCCTGCCGGTACTGAACCGACGGTGAACACGCGCGTGAAAATGGCCGGTACATCGAACGTGCATGCGCTGGTACTGGCCGGTGGCAAGTGGCATGTCGCCACCAAGGAAATCAAGGTCACGCTCGGCGGCTGCGGCGGCTGATACGACAGACAGATCAACGGAGGAAAACACCATGGGAAGTCCGATGCGTATCCGTGCCGTACTGGCAGGAGACATCACGGAAGTGAAAGTATTGATCAAGCATGACATGGAGACGGGGCAGCGCAAGGATGCAAACGGCGCAGTCGTGCCCGCACACTTCATCCAGACGATCGTCGCGACTTGTAACGGCAAACCTGTCTTTGAGGCCGAGACCGGTACATCGATCTCGAAAGACCCGTTCATCTCGTTCAAGTTCAGGAACGGTAACAAGGGTGACAAAGTCGCGATCCACTGGGCTGATAACAAAGGCGACTCGCGTACCGACGAAGTGTCGATTTCCTGAAGACGGCATCGCGGCAGACACCGCGCAGGCAAAGGGGGGACAGGATGATCAGGCTGAAACCAAGAGTGCTGCTGTCACTGGCGCTGGCTGCAGGTTGCGCAGGCGCGCTGGCAGACTCGAGCACGACCGACGAGATCGCTAAATACCGGCAGCAGCTCGCCGATGGTAATCCGGCGGAATTGTGGGAGATGCGCGGCGAGGAACTCTGGCAGGTGAAGGCCGGCCCGAAAGCCGCAACGCTGGAACAGTGCGACCTCGGCAAAGGGCCCGGCGTATTGCAAGGTGCCTATGTCGAGCTGCCACGCTACTTCAGCGACGTCGGCAAGGTGATGGATCTGGAGCAGCGGCTGATGCATTGCCGGATGACGCTGCAGGGACTCAGCAAGGCCGAGGCGTCGGCACGGCCGTTCGGTTCGGCCGGCAATCCTTCCGATATCGAGGCACTGGTCGCATACATCACCGGGCAGTCGCGCGGCATGAAGATTCAGGCGCCGCTGCAGCATCCGGCAGAGAAGAAAGCCTATGAGATCGGTAAGCGCTTCTTTTATTACCGCGCCGGCCCGCATGACTTTGCGTGCGCGACCTGTCACAGCGACGACAACAAGCGTATCCGGCTACAGGAGCTGCCGAACATCACGCGACCGGCCGATGCGCAGCGTGCTTACGGTTCATGGCCTGCGTATCGCGTATCGCAGGGCGAGGTGCGCAGCATGCAGCATCGACTATCCGACTGCCTGCGGCAGCAGCGTTTCCCGGAGCCGGTATATGGCGCGGATCTGATTACAGCAATCAGCCTGTTCCTGGCGAAGAGCGCTGAGGGCGGCATCTATGATGCGCCGTCGCTGAAGCGCTGAGGAGAACATGATGAAAAATATCCTGATATCTGCCTGCGCTACCATGGCACTGCTGATCTTCCTGCCAACGATGGCCGAAGACGATATCGATGCCGCACTGCGCGCGATGATGAGCGCCGAGCTGCGCGACAAAGGACCGGCGACGGTGAAGCAGGTGATGAATCGCGACGAAGTCCAGCTGGCCTGCAGTGCGCCCGGCGGCAAGGTTCCGGCTGAGATCGCGAGCAAGATCGAAGCATCGCAGCTAGCGGCCGTGAAGTATCCCGCCAACGGCCATTTCCTCGGTGACTGGAAAGAGGGCGAGAAGATCGCGCAGAGCGGACGCGGGCTGCAGTCGTCCGACGTGGTCGGCGCGCCAAACGGCGGCAACTGCTATGCCTGCCATCAGATCCGCAAGGAAGAGATTGCATACGGCACGATCGGCCCGTCGCTGCATCAGTACGGCAAGCTGCGCGGCGATTCGGAAGCGATACTGAAATACACCTGGGCGAAGATCTATAACGCGCAGGCATTCAATGCCTGCTCAGCCATGCCGCGCTTTGGTCACCAGCAGATCCTGACCGAGCAGCAGATCCGCGATCTGATGGCGCTGCTGCTGGACCCGGCGTCGCCGGTCAATAAGTAAGCGTCGTCTCAGACGAAAACCGGTCTCCCATCATGTCACTCTCCCGTCGCGAATTTCTCCAGGTGCTGGGCGCTGCCGCGGCTGCCGGCATGGCGCTGGACAGCCGCAGCGTATTGGCTGCCGCATCTGCCACACCATCGGCCGACACGCTGTATGACGTACCTGCCTTTGGCAATGTCCATCTGCTGCATTTCACGGACTGCCATGCGCAGCTGAAGCCGATGTACTTCCGCGAGCCTAGCGTGAATCTGGGCATCGGCATGGCGAACGGCAAGGTACCGCATCTGGTCGGCGAGCAGTTGCTGCGCTATGCCGGCCTGCAGCCGGGCTCCGCCGATGCTTATGCGTTCACCTGCCTCGATTTTGAGAGCGCAGCACAGAGCTACGGCAAGGTCGGTGGCTTTGCGCATCTTGCGACACTGGTCAAGCGGCTGCGTGCAAGCCGGCCGGGAGCCTTGCTGCTGGATGGCGGCGATACCTGGCAGGGCTCGGGCACGGCGTTGTGGACGAAGGGACAGGACATGGTCGATGCCTGTCTGCTGCTCGGCGTTGATGTGATGACAGCGCATTGGGAAATGACGCTGGGCGACAAGCGCGTGCAGGAAATCGTCGAAAAGGATTTCAAGGGTAAGGTCGATTTCGTTGCACAGAATATCAAGACCACCGACTTCGGCGATCAGGTGTTTGCACCGTATACGATCCGTGAAATGAATGGCGTGCCGGTGGCCATCATCGGTCAGGCCTTTCCGTACACGCCGATTGCGAACCCGCGCTACCTGGTGCCGGAGTGGAGCTTCGGCGTGCAGGAAGAAAGCATGCAGCAAATGGTCGACGAAGCGCGCGGCAAGGGAGCTAAGGCGGTGGTTGTGCTGTCGCACAATGGCATGGATGTCGATCTGAAGATGGCTTCGCGCGTGCGCGGCATCGATGCGATTCTCGGTGGTCATACGCACGATGGTATGCCGCGCCCTGTGATCATTGATAACCCCGGTGGCAAGACCCTGGTCACGAATGCAGGCAGCAATGGCAAATTCCTTGCGGTGCTGGATTTCGACGTGCGCGATGGCAAGGTGCAGGACTTCCGCTACCGACTACTGCCGGTGCTGGCGAACTACCTGCCGGCCGACCCGGGGATGGATGCGCTGATCACGAAGATACGCGCGCCCTATGAACAGCAGCTGGGCGAGCAGCTCGCAATCACCGAGGGCACGCTGTACCGGCGCGGGAATTTCAATGGCAGTTTCGACCAGCTGATCGTCGATGCGCTGATGGACGTGAAGGGCGCCGATATCGCCTTCTCGCCGGGCTTCCGCTGGGGTACGTCGCTACTGCCTGGCAGTCCTATTCTGATGGAGCATCTGCTCGACCAGACCGCGACCACGTATTCATACTCGACCCTCACCGAGATGAAGGGCGAGATGATCAAGACCGTGCTCGAAGATGTGGCCGACAACCTGTTCAATCCGGATCCCTACTATCAGCAGGGGGGTGACATGGTGCGCGTTGGCGGCATGAGTTACACGATCGATCCGGCGGCGCGCATTGGCTCACGTATCCGGGATATGCGGCTTGGCGACCAGCCAATCGAGGCCGGCAAGACCTACAAGGTCGCAGGCTGGGCGCCGGTCGCCGAGGGCGCAAAGGGCGAGCCGGTCTGGGATGTGGTGGCCGGCTGGCTGCGCAGTACGAAGGTGGTCAGCGCGCGCAAGCTGAATACGCCGCGCATTGTCGGCGTTGAAGGTAATCCGGGTTTGCTGACCTGACGCGCTCCGGATTTCAGCGGAAGTTGCAGCCGAAGGGTTTGCGGGCCACGAGGCCCATTAATGCCGACTGGCCGCTGTGCTGCGTGCCTTCATTTAGCACCTCTTCATAGGAACGCAGTTCAACGATATCCAGGTCGCCAAACGCGTCCTGCATTAAGGACTCGGTATACAGGTGATCCGCATTCGGCGGACCGCCAGTCTTGTACTCAAGCTGCTTTGGCGTATAGCCCTGCAGCAGAATCAAGCCGTCGGGCTTTAGTGCCGACTTCATTTGTTTGAACAGTTTTGCACGTGTATCCGGATCGGCGAACTGAATGAAGATCGCTACAACTGCATCATACTCGCCCACCTTCCACGCAAAATCCTCGACGCCGCAAACCTGAAAATTCACCTGCACGCCGGTTTGCTGCGCGAGCTTCTTTGCCTTGTCGACGCCCACCGGCGACAGATCAAACGCATCGACGGTGAGACCGCGTTTCGCCACCCAGACACTATTGCGGCCTTCGCCATCGGCGACGGCCAGCACGCGCATGCCCGGTTGCAGCAGATCGGCATGCGTGGCCAGCCACGCGTTAGGCTCGGTACCGAAGATGTAGTCGTCGGTCGAGAAACGCTTGTCCCAGGTTTCGCGCGGGTTCGAGAAACCTTTGTTCATTGTTAGTTCGAGCCTTTGCTTGCCGGGCAGGTCTGGATACCCAGCAGTGTGTACGCCGGGCAGAACCGGAACAGGCCGGTGAAGAGGGGAACGATACCGATCCAGCCCCACGCGCCGATGGATCCTGTCAGCGTGAGTCCGATCAGAACTACGCCTGCGATGATGCGAAGTGCACGGTCAAGATTTCCGACATTGGCTTTCATTGAGGCCTCCTTGGGGTGGTCAGTGGGATGAATGCTGCTTGCGTTCGCGGCGCGGTGCATGCAGCAGGCGATCTGCCAATTCAAAGATCGCCATGCCACCGACCATCGCTGCGACAAAAATTGCTGCCTTCGCATTGCCGGTACCTAGCGCTGTCAGGGCCGGGCCCGGGCAGAAACCGGCCATGCCCCAGCCCATGCCGAACACGACACTGCCGCCTACGAGGCGCAGATCGATATCGCGCCTGTTCGGCAGACGCATCGCGCCGCCGAAAAAGTTCGCCGTGCGCTTCTGAGCAAAGCGGAAGGCGACCACGCCGACCAGGATGGCGCCGCCCATCACAAAGGCGAGGGACGGATCCCAGCTGCCGGCGAGGTCGAGGAAGCCGATCACTTTTGACGGATCGGTCATGCCCGCGAGGATCAGGCCGATGCCAAAAATCAGGCCGACGATGAAAGCGGAAACGGTATCGATATGGTGTCTCACAGTTTTCTCCGTATCAGAACAGGTGACGCATCACGAACACGACGGCAACGCCCGCACCCATGAACGCCAGCGTGGCAACCAGCGAGCGCGGCGACAGCCGCGACAATCCGCAGACCCCATGGCCGCTGGTGCAGCCACCGCCGTAGCGCGTGCCGATGCCCACCAGCAGACCTGCCACAAGCAGCGTACCGGTATCCGCATCAATCGTTGGTTCTGCGTACGGCATAAACAGGTAAACCAGCAGCGGTGCCGCGATGAGCCCGAGCAGGAAAGCGATCCGCCAGCGTACATCGCCCTGCTCCGGGCGAAGCAGACCGCCTAGAATGCCGCTGATACCAGCGATGCGGCCGTTGGCCAGCGCGAACAGCGCCGATGCGATGCCGATCAGCACACCGCCGATCAGAGAGAGGCCGGGAGTGAAGTGAAGCCAGTCGATCGTCATGTCAGTCCTTTCCTTTGCAATACAAACCATACAAAACGTCCAGAAGCGTTAGCACCTTGTTGCTTGCGATCCGGTAATAGATCTGCTTGCCTTCGCGCCGGGTTTCGACCAACGCTTCCTCCCGCAGCACCGCGAGCTGTTGCGACAAAGTGGGTTGCTGAATGTCCAGCAATTCCTCCAGCTCGCCGACACGCTTCTCACCCTGCGACAGCTGGCAAAGCAGCAGCAGGCGGTCGGGATTGGACATCACGCGCATCAGCGCGCAAGCCTCGTTGGAGGCGGCGCGCAGTGCAGGCAGGTCGAAATCGGCGGCAGATGTCACGGCTACGGGTGTCACGGTGGGTTCAGCGTCTATCAGATACCTACACTATATATCAAAACAAAATATATTTCAGTAAAGTGTTTTTGGCGAGAGAGGGTGATTGCCGGGCGCCGCCCGGACGACGGACACCGCTTGGGAGATCGTGCAGCTTCAGGGAAAGTGGGGAGGAACCAGACCGACGGGTTGTCAGAGGAAATTTATTAGGCGGGCATGGCAGTGTCAGCGGGCCATGCCCCGGCAGAAAAGATCAGATCACGACGGCTGTTTCCGTCTGCTGCAGGATGCTGATACCGGTCAGCCCGGAGATGACTTGCGGCTCCTGCGGGCTGGTGGCTGTGTTCAGCTCCGCGGCATGGACCACCTTCTCATAGCTGTTCCATGCCTGTTGTAGCTGCTGGTTG
>JACCDS010213784.1_pt1 | contig 37856 bp, 40 predicted proteins | sample 7446441 | NCBI WGS metagenome assembly JACCDS01 (sample SAMN15323445, study PRJNA562643) | freshwater metagenome | isolation source: river surface water | place: USA:Blue River Watershed | collected 2017-08-17
ATGGATGGCGATGGTGATCGCGATAAAACGGGCTGGATTTCCGCCGACCATGGGTTTCTCGTTATCGACAAAAACAAAAACGGCAAGATCGATAACGTGTCCGAAATGTTTTCGGAGCAGATGTCCGCACGCGCAAGCACGGGATTCGCCGCACTCGCTGAGCTGGATAACAAGCGCAATGGCCGTATCGACAAGAATGACAAGGCATTTGCCGATCTCCGCCTGTGGACCGACATTAATGCCAATGGCGTGACCGACACCGGTGAACTGCACAAGCTGGGCCGTTTCGGCATCCAGTCGATCGACCTGAATCGCATCGAAGAACGCAACCAGTATGACAACGGGAATATGGTGCTGAGCACCACCAGCTATACCGGCGTACGCAAAGGTATCAGCTATACCGGTGAAGTCGCGGAAGTGCTTTTCAATTTCGGAGATCATGCGCCGGTCGCTCATGTCTATTTGTCCGATCAGGCGACTGCCTTGCGTACAGCGGACGGCAAAGTCATCGAAGTGCTCAAGGACGCCGGTGCGCAGAAGGTCAATGCCTCACTCAGCGGTGTCAACGTGCTGATTGGTGGGGCGGGCGATGTGCTTAATGCAGGTAATGCAGGCCAGTCACTATTGATCGGTAATGGGGGCGCTACCCTGAATGGCAATGACGGATCGGTACATTTCATCGTGAATGGCAGCCAGAATGTCGTCAACACCGGCACGGGAACATCCTTCATCGAGGTCCACGGCGATGCCAACACGATTAACGCCAGCAAAGGCGAGGTCGATATCGAGGTCGATGGCAGTCGCAATAAGATCTCGATCGGTAGCTATGCCAAAGTGGATCTCGGCGGAACAGCCAATACCCTGACAGCGGTTGCGAAATCGAAAGACAGCGAGATCACCGTGTCTGGGGGCGGCCACACCATCCATGCCAGCAATGCGGATATCAGCATCGAAGCGGATGCCAGCGTCACGCTGAACGGCAAGAACAATGATATTTCGATGGCCGGTGATGCCACCCTCGCTGGCAATGCCAGTGGCGGCACGCTGACCGTGGCTGGTGACAACAATAAAGCCACACTGACCGGCGCATTCATCGCGGTCACCGAAGGTGCAGAGCTCAATCTCACGGGAGCCAAGCATCAGGTCGTGCTTGCAGGCGACGCCGAGCTGGTCATGACATCAACCGGCAAGGGCACCACCATCAGCGTGTTTGGCGAAGATAATCAGCTGACAGTGAGTGCGGCGACGATCACGCTCGATGAAGGAGCCGGCTTGGAGCTCACCGGGACGGGCAGCAAGATCACGCTGACCGGTGACGCCCGACTCGAGACTCAGGGCTACGGCCACGTGATCGAAGTGTACGGTACCGGCAATGCGCTGGATGTGGACCGCTCAAAGGTTTACGAGCATGCATTCGCGGACATGGAGCTGATCGGTGTTGGCAATATGGTGAAAGTCACCAGCGACTATTCGCCGGCCGTCACGACCGAGACGAAGGTACTTGCCGGCACCGAACGCGCGCTGCAACAGGCATGGGACCGATTCGACGCTACAGTCGATGCGGCATTCGGCACCGCTTGGGAGCCCCCGGTCGATGACGGATCGGTGCTTGTCGCCCTCACCGGTGTCAGCGGCGTGACGCCATTGACCAGTGAGCTCGCGATCGCCTGAAGGCCATGCAACGCGCTTACCGGCAGGCTATGGTTGTTTCACCGCCTGCCGGTAAGCGTGGTAACCGCGGGCGCGCAGCTCACAGGCGGGGCAGCGCCCGCAGCCATAGCCCCAGTCGTGCAATTCACCGCGTTCGCCCAGGTAGCAGGTATGCGTGCCGCTGCGTATCAGTTCCACCAGCGTCATGCCGCCGAGTTCTTCAGCGAGCTTCCAGGTGGCGGCCTTGTCCAGCCACATCAGCGGCGTTGCGATCGTCACATCGTTGGCCATGCCCAAGCGCAGCGCCGATTGCAGCGCCTGCAAGCTGTCGTTGCGGCAGTCCGGATAGCCGGAATAGTCGGTTTCGCACATGCCGCCGACCAGCAAGCCGATATCGCGCCGGTAAGCGAGTGCGGCGGCCAGTGTCAGAAACAGCAGGTTACGGCCCGGGACAAAAGTGTTCGGCAGACCGTTGGCCTGCATCGCGATGGCTGCGTCGCGGGTCAGCGCGGTATCGGACAGGCTGCCCAGCACGGACAGGTCGAGCAAATGATCGTCACCCAGCCGCTGCGACCAGTGCGGCTTCAGCGTACGCATCGCGGTCAGCAGCGCCGGACGTATCTTCAGTTCGATCGCATGGCGTTGTCCATAATCGAAACCCAAGGTCTCCACGCGCTCGAAGCGTTCGAGCGCCCACGCAAGACAGGTGGCCGAATCCTGTCCGCCGGAGAACAGTACCAGCGCGGCGTTGCTCATGGTCGCCTCAAGCTCATCGGTGCATCACCCTCATTCGCGCTTCATCGTTATTTCCGTTTCACCGATTCCAGCGTCTGATCAACGTAGTCGCCATTGGGTTCGGTAAAGAGTATGCGCACCGGAAACCATTCCTGCGATGGCGCAAACCAGACATCGACCCGGGTCTTTGACGACGCGTCTTCCGGCACATAAGACAGACGCAGGGTGTCGATCTCGCCGAATGCCGAGCGTAATCGTGTCCGCTCCTTGACTTCGAAAGTCCAGTCGTCACCGCCGCGATGGCCCGCAACAAAGAAGCGCCAGCGCGTATCGGTCGTGAAGTCGTCGGGGCGCGAGCGAATCATTGATAGCAGTTGCCACAGCACGCTGACACGATCCTGCTCGCCGCCGTGCAACGGACGTGACGCGCCATTTCCGGCAAAGTCGATCTCGCCCTTGACGCGATCAAAGCGCGCGACCGCGCGCCCTTTGCCCAGCCGCCGGGCCGAATAATTGTCCGGCGCGAGTCCCTGATCGTCGAAATGACCCTCACTACTGTCGGCGAGCAGCACGCCGGTCAGCAGCGTACGGGTTTCCAGCGTCAGCCGGTATTGCTTGTCGCTCCAGGTCCAGTCGATCCGGCTTTCGCCGTCGACGGACAGTCCGCGCACATCGGCGCGCGCCTTGTATTGCAGCAACGCTGCTGGCGGCGGCTTGATCGGTGCTGCGACCTCCTGCGTCGTAGCTGCCTGGGCGGCGCCGGCGGGAAAACCCAGCGGCGCGGCGACCAGTGATGCCAGCAGCAGCGTGCCGGCCAGAGTCTTGTTCAGTTCAGCTTTCATTTTTTGCCTGGATCTTCGTCAGTTGCATATCGATGCTATTGCCGTTTTTGTCTTCATGTCGCAAGCGTACTGGATACCAGTCGCGGTCCGGCGCGAGCCACAGGTCGAACTGCCGTTCAAAACTTGCCGACCCGGGGATCACAGACAAGCGCCATGCTGACACGCTGCCGCCGGATAGCGTGACATTTTCACGGCCGTTTACATAGATGCGCCAGGTATCGACCGCCTTGGTGCCGGCCACCATCATCTCGAACACCAGACCCGGCTCGAATTTGTCGGGGTCTCCTCGACCGAGCGATGCCAGTTGCCAGATCCAGCTGCCGCGATCCTGCTCGCCACCGCGCACTGCGGCGACAGCGGTCGATGCGGAGAAGCTGATTTGCTGGCGCTGCCGATGAAAATGCGTATTTGTTTCCGAACGGCCGATGCGTTTTTCAGCGTACAACTCCGGCACGATGCCGATCTTGCCGAGCTCACCCTCGCTGCGGTAGGTCAGCAGCGTGAAAAACAGCACACCAACTTCGACCGTCAGCGTGTACTTCTGACCATTGTGTCGCCACTGCATCGCCCCGTTGCCGGCAGTGCGTGTGCCCTTGCGAACGGCGACCACATCAAAGCTCAGGTCGACTGGCGGCGGTGGGCTGACACGAGTGAACAGCGCGGGTGCCGACGTATCGGCGATGCTGTCACTGGCATTTGCCGCAGTCGCCGCGTCCGAGGCATTCGCCGGCGTACCGGACGGCGCGAAGGGTGATGCCTCAGCGACGACGCTCGGCGCGCCGGGCTCCGGCAGGCTGTCGGCCGGTGGCGCCGGGTCGGCGGGCACGGGTACCGGTGCCGGCGTTGGCATGACGGGTACGGCAGCGACCGGCTCGCTACGCTTGACGGGGGGCAAGGTGGGCACCGCCTGCGGTAGCGATTCCGGTACCGGCGGCGGTGCTGGCTGCAGCATCACGCTGATCGTCGATTCATCTTCGTCGTCGCCGTCGAGCGTAATCATCCGTAGCTCGTTTTTCAGCCACTCAATCGCCGCCAGATGCGCGAGCACAGTGAGCAACAGCATCGCGACAACGATGCCGAGCCGGCGCTTCGCGAACGAGCTGCGGCGGATAAAGGCGGGGAACAGAGGCATCTCGCTAGTGTAATGGTTTGGCTGGTTCATGCATCGCTTGAGCAAACAGGGCGCAGGCTTTCGAAGCGCTCGCCTGCGCGGCACGATCTGCTACCCTAGCCGCATTCAGTTCCGATTTCGGAGGAGATCATGTCCGGCAATGATACGAACGGCATGCCCGGTGCGAACGCCATGGGCGACACAATGGAGTTCGTGAAGAACCTGTGGGCGTCGATGAAGCTGCCCGGCATGAGCATGCCCTCGCTGTCGCCGGAAGACATCGACAAGCAGATCGCCGATCTGAAGGCGGTCGAGTCGTGGCTGCAGATGAATATGAACATGTTGCGCAGTACGATACAGGCACTCGAGGTTCAGAGCGCGACGCTTAACGCTTTGCGTTCGATGGGACAGAGCTTCACGAATGCCGCCAACGCTGCGAGTGCGGCAGCGGCGCCGCCCTCATTTGACAGCATGCCGAATTTCGACTCGCCGTTCGGCACATCTTTCGCGTCGTCCGCGTCACCCTTCCAGCCGTCCGCTTCGTCGTCTGCTCCATCGTTCGACTCGCCGTTCAACAAGCCGGCGACGTCGGCCGAGCCAGCGGGCACCGAGGTAAGCGATGAGTCGACCTCAGCGGGCGCTGCTGGCGGGTTTCCGGATGCGGCGGCCATGGCAGCGCAGTTCGCCAGTCCGGCAGCCTGGTGGAACACGGTGCAGGAAGAGTTTTCGAATGCTGTCAGTCAGGCATTGACGCCGGAGAAGAAACCGGCTGGCAAGCGCCGCGCCACAGGCAAGTCGAAGACGGCGGCCAAGACCGGGACGAGGACAGCGACAAAGTCCCGCGCAAAAACAGGCACCAAGACCAGTACCAAGACCGGCACCAAGAACGCCCCAAAATCCGCCGCTGAATCAGCCGGGAAAGTGTCGTCGAAACCCGCATCGAAACTGGCATCTCAGACGGCACCTAAACCAGCATCGAAAGCGACAGCCAGCGCGGTCCTCAACGCGACTGCGTCGGCCGGTGCCCGCAAGCGCGCGCCGAGGTCCTGAATCAGCGGCGTGCTGCGCGCTTGAGCGCGCGCATCAGCGCGCCCAGCACCGGTAGTTTTTCGTAGAGTTCCTCGGCCGCGTCCCAGTAGTCGCGGTGAAAGGCCACGCGTCCGTCGCTGCCGAATTTCAGGTGGCTTGCGCCGCGGATGTACTGCTCGTCGCGCGCGAAGCGTTTCATGCGGAAGCGAAAATCCCAGGTCACGAAAGCTTCGTCATCCTGCAAAACGCTGCCGGTAATCACGAAACGCGGCGCATCGACCTGTTCGAACATGTGCGCGAAGATCTGTGTCACCGCCGACAGCCCGCGCACTTCGTTGAACGGATCCTTGAAGTACACATCATCTGTGTAGACCTCGGCCAGTCGCGGCAGTGTATGCGGGGCGATCGACTCGAAGCAGTCGATCAGCCGCGCCAGACGCGCGTCATCGCTCATAGTCCGGTGACCTTGTGGATCAGTGGGAAGTAAAGCCGGTAGGGTAACAGGCGTGCGAAGCGCAGCCAGTTGGTGAAGCGTTTCGGGAAATGAATATGGAAGCGGCCGCGCTCAATGCCATCGGCGATTTCGTGGGCGGCGCATTCCGCGCTGATCAGGCCGGGCATGGCGAATTCATTTTGAGCAGTCGCCGGTGTGGCGACGAAGCCGGGGTTGATCAGATAGACGCCGATGCCTTGCGGGCGCAAGTCAAAGTACAGCGACTCGGAAAGATTGATCAGTGCGGCCTTGGTCGGCCCATACACCAGCGCCTTCGGCAAACCAGAATAGCCTGCCACGGACGACACGATGCCGATGCTGCCCTCGCGCTGCGCGAGCAGTGTCGGCAATACCGCCGACAGGCAGCGGAATACCGCACGCAGGTTCAGGTCCAGCATGCGGTCGACGGTGTCGAGATCGATACAATCGGCGCGCATTTCGTTGTAGGCGCCCGCCACCAGCAGCACCAGGTCGATGCCCTGCCATTGTTCCAGCAAGCGATCACGTGCCTGTTCCACCTGGCCAGCCACGGTCACGTCCAGCGGCAACACTAGGGCCTGCGGATGCGCTTGCGCGATATCCTGCAGTGGCTGCTCGCGTCGCGCGGACAATGCCACATGCGCGCCCTTCTCCAGCAAGAGCCGCGCGGTCGCCGCGCCAATGCCGGTGGAGGCGCCGATGACCCAGACGCGTTTGCCGCGCCAGTCGCGGATGCGCGGATTCATCGACCAGCCGCGCCGGCGCGCCGACGCAGGCGCCTGCACGGCAGGGTTCGGCGAAGACTGCAAGGACATCATCCTGCCGCCCGCTTCTTGAATGACAGGGTGACCTCGCCGAGGCGGAAACCGAACTTGCTCATCACTGCGCGGTTGAGCATCACATTCTCATCCATCAGGTACATCCAGTCATCAAAGTTGACGTGATACACCCGACCGTCGACCGGCAGTGCGAGCGTGTACTTCCAGTTGAACGCGTTGCCGCCGATCTCACCGGTCGCTTCGCCGATCACATCCGACGCCGTGCCGACATAGCGGCCGTCGCTGGTCTTTTTCAGCGTCCATACACGTCGCTGCTTGGTGCCGTCCGAATAGGTGAAATGTTCGTCGAGCACGCCGGTGTCGCCGTCCCAGCGGCAATCCATTACGACCGTAAAGCGTTTGATCACCTTGCCGGAGCGATCCTGAAACATGCCCCATGCATCGACCGTACCGCTGAAGTAGGTCTTCAGGTCGAGCTTAGGCTGCTCGGCCGCGTAATCAGCGGCTTGCATCGTCGCACCGCATCCGGACAACAGCAGCAGACCGGCCAGCGCGAGTGCGCGCCATCGTGAGTTGCTCATGATCTTGTTTCCTTTTAAACGTCATGCAGAGGTGCCTTCCATAGCAATAGTGCTGCGCCGGCTTTCAGCGCGCACGGCAGCAGCGCGTACGCGACCGACAGTGCGGCCAGTCCGCCTTCATCGGTGGTGCCCGGTGCGTAGCCTAGCCATCCGAGTAAAGGTAGCGCGATGCCAGCGGCCAGCGCCAGGTTCATCTTTGTCATCCAGCTCCACAGTCCGAAGTAACTGCCTTCGTGCGCTCCGGCATGGCCGGCGTCGCCGATCACACCGGCCAGCAATGCCGGCGGCAGCGCAAGATCGGCACCCAGCGCAGCGCCTGTCGCAGCACAGACCAGCGCAAAGGGCAGCAGATCGCCGGGGCCCAGGGTCGCGGTCCAGGCAAAAGCCATGATCGCCAGTACCATCGCGTACAGCCATGCGCGCGCCTCGCCGATGCGGGCCGCCAGCCGCGACCACAGCGGTAGCGTGATGGCAGCAGCGCCGAAGTACAGCAGCAGGAAACTGCCCGCATGCTGCGGCAACTGCAGCCGGTCCGACGCGAAAAACAGGAACAGCGTTGCCGGTATCGCCGCTGCAATGCCATTGACGGCAAATATCGCGAACAGCCAGCGGAAACGCCGGCCCGCCAGCGGCGCGAGCCAGCCGGTGCCATGCGGCTCGCTGAGGGTGTACGCATCGCCGAAGATACGTCGGCCGTCTCCTGCCGCAGCGTGATCGCTGGCCGGGGCGCCGACGGCCAGCCTGATGCGCGGCGCGCGCCGCCACAGGAGAGCCGCCGTTGTCAGCAACAGCAGCGCGAAAACGATCGTCAGTGCGTCCATGCCGGCCACTGTCGGCAGGGCTGCCGCCAGCACCACACCGGCCAGCGCGCAGGCTTCGCGCACCGCGGTCAGCCGACTGCGCTCGCCACGTTCTTGCGTCAGGCTCGCGCCCCAGCTGTTGTGGGCAATCGTCGCTATCGAGTAACCGAGGTAGACCAGCACCAGGCTGGCGCCGAACCATGCGATCAGCGTGGCTCCGCCGGTATCGGGTGGATAGAACAGCGCGACGAAGCCGCCCAGCAGCAGCGGCAATGCCAGCAGCACGAAGCCGGCATGGCCGCGGCTCTGTCGCGCGCGATCGATCCAGCGCCCGAGCGGCGGATCGATGAATGCATCCAGCACGCGCGCCGCCAGCAGTACCGCGCCAACGGTCGCCAGCGGCATGCCGAGACTGGCCGCGTACAGCTGCGGCACCATCACATACACCGGCAGCGCCACCAGGGCGAGCGGCATGCCGAACAAGCCGTAGGCGAAGAGCTGGCCGAGCGAATACTTCATGACTTGCCCAGCAAGGCGGCGCGCAGCTTGGGCGCGGTGGTGCGTGGGTGCAGCCAGATCGCGAAAAAGGCCGGGCCGAAACCCGGATCGGCCACCTCGCCGATGGCCGCGCCATCCAGGAAGAACCGGGTTGCCTGCCCCGGCTGATAGAGGCCGATCAGTTGCGTGCCTTCCTGCACATTCGGGAACACTTGCTTCATCGCTTCCAGCCACGTGCGTTGCTGTTCGGCGTTGGCGAGGCCAAGCTTCTTCATTTCATCAGCACTGGCTTCGGCGATACGCTTGCCGTCGAGCGTGCGCGCATAGGTCAGTTCGAGTGCGAGCGCGCTACGACTCCAGGCTTCCGCGCTGAATGCGCGTCGATCTGCCCACAGCTGGGCGTCATACACTTTGAGCCCGAACCAACGGAAACTACCGCTGCCCACTACCGATGCCTGCGGCAGCAGATCGCGTGGCTGCGCAGCGGCAACCGGTGCGCAATATAGCGCGATGACACAGGCCAGTGGCATCAGCCAGCGGCGAAGCCTAGGCATCCGGTGACTCCCTCACTGCTTCTGCAGCGTGAACTGATACAGGTCGATGCTGCCTGCAAAAAAGCCGGCTTCGCAATACGCGAGATAGAACGCCCAGGTGCGGATGAAGCGCTCGTCAAAGCCCTGCGCGCGCACCGCGGGCAGCTGGCGCTCGAACGCGCGGTGCCATTCGGCCAGCGTACGCGCGTAGTCCGTGCCGAACGCTAGTTCATCGACGACGTCGAGCCCGTGCCGGCGCGCATGCGCGCGGAACACGGTCGGCGACGGCAGCATGCCGCCCGGGAAGATATATTGCTGGATGAAGTCGCTGCCCTTGCGATAGCGATCGAACAGCGCGTCATCAATCGTGATGGTCTGGATGCAGGCGCGACCGCCGGACTTCAGGCGACGCGCAATGCACGCGAAATAACTGTCCCAATAAGCTTCGCCGACGGCCTCGAACATTTCGATTGACGCGATCGCGTCAAATTCGCCCTCGACGTCGCGATAGTCCTGTAGACGCAGATCCGCCTGTGTGGCCAGACCGGCGTTACTCAGCCGCCGGCGCGCGAACTCGAGCTGCTCGGTTGACAGTGTCAGTCCGGTTACATGCGCGCCATGTTGCGCGGCCATCTCGGCAAAACCGCCCCAGCCGCAGCCGATCTCGAGGACACGTGCACCGTCAGATAGCTCCAGCTGCTCGAGGATGCGCGCATATTTCGCTTGCTGCGCCTGTTCCAGCGTCCATTCGGGCGACGTGAACAGCGCGCTTGAGTAGGTCATCGATGGATCCAGCCACAGCTGGTAGAAGCGGTTGCCGATGTCGTAGTGCGCGTGAATGTTGCGCCGGCTGCCGGCCTTCGAGTTACGGTTGAACACGTGACGCAGTCGGTACAGCAGACCGCCCCACCAGCTGCCGTAGATGACCGATTCCAGTCGTTTGCGGTTATGGATCAACACCTGCAGCAGTCCCGCCAGATCATCCGTTTGCCAGTCGCCGGCGATGTAGCTCTCGGCGAAGCCAATATCGCCGGATTTCACCGCGGCGATGCAGGGGTGCCAGTTTTTCAGGCGGATCGATATCGGCGTCGCACCGCTGCCAAACGACAGCATGCTGCCGTCGGGACAGATCACACGCAATGCACCGTACTCGATATGGCGCAGCATCTTCAGCACGACGCGAGCTTGCGTCGGAATCACCGCGGGCAGGCGGTCGTTTTGGTCAGTGCGGCTTGCACGCTGGTCGGCGCGCGGATGGACAAGCTGGGGCGGCCGATGGTGCGGGTGCTGGTCGGCGCCGTCGGGCTGGTCGAGCTCTAGGGTAGCGGAAGCGGTTTTGTTCATCGGCTCAGGGCTTTCGTGGGAGGCAGCGGCTTGCGGAAGAAGGGAACGCGTTTGGCGAACAGCTTCAGGGCCTGCCAGTGAATGCGTGCGATCACACCCAGGGTCATCATCGGATGGCGCACAAAGGCCAGCAGTGCAGCAGCGTCGCCGAGCGGGCGCAACACGCCGGATACGCTGGTGAGCAGCAGCGGGCCATCATCGTTGTGATAATCGATACGCGCGACGGTACGCTCGACCGGCTGTCCGCCTTCGTGACGGACGGTGCGCATGAAACGGAAACGGTAGCTGCCTTCGACATCGCAGAACGGCGATACATGAAAGACCTTGGTCGCCGCCAGTGGCTCGCCCCAGCGCAGCGTGCGGCCCTGGTCGAGCAGATAGCAATGGCGTTCGCCGAAGGTGTTGTTCACTTCGCAGACAATCGCGCGCAGGCTGCCGTCGCGGCGGTGGCAGAACCAGAACGATACCGGGTTGAATACGTAGCCGAGCACGCGCGGAAAGGTCTGCAGCCAGATTTCGCCGTCGGCATCGCAGATGCCCTCGCCTTTCAGCAGCTCGTCGATCCAGCGCAGCAGCGGCGTCTGTCCGTCGCCATGGTCGCGGTCGTGGAAAGACATCAGGTTAAAACGATTGCGCGAACACAGGTGGGTGCCGAGTGGCGCATCGCCGAGCGAGCGCAGCGGCAGCAACAGGGTGAACACGCCATAGCTGAAGGCATTGTGCGCCGGACGCACGCGTTCGTGCCGGACCTGGCCAACGCTGAGCATCGGTTTCGCCATCGGATCCATGACGCCTCCCGTGGTCAGGCCGCCCGCAGCGCTTGCGCTTGTCCGAGCTGCGCGATAGCAGCGGCCGCTGTCAGTCCAGAGATCAGGCCGTCTTCATGGAAACCGTAGCCTGTCCAGGCGCCGGCAAACCAGACATGGCGCTTGCCCTGCAGCATAGACAGCCGTCGCTGTGCGGCGATCGCGGCACTGTCGAAAACCGGGTGCGCATAGTCGAACTCGCCGAGTACGGTCGCCGGGTCCGGCGCATGAATCGGATTCAGCGACACGATCACTGGCGTATCCACCGGTAGCGGCTGCAGCTTGTTGAGCAGATAGTGCACGCAGACGCGCGGCTCGGCCGCACCGGCGCTCTCATAGTTCCACGCTGACCATGCATTGCGTCGTTCCGGCAGGCAGCGGGCGTCGGTATGCAGTACGGCGCGGTTCGGCTGGTAGGCGATAGCAGACAGCACGCTGCGCTCGTCCTCATCAGCGTCATGCAGCAGCGCCAGTGACTGGTCGCTGTGGGTAGCGAGCACGACATGGTCATACAGTTGTGCGCCGTGTGCCGATTCAACGCGTACCTGCTGCAGCGTGCCTACCGGAATACGCGTGATCGATTTCACCGGCGTCGACAGATACTTGTTGGCGATCGCACCCAACATCTTTTGCACATAGTGGCGCGAGCCGCCAGTGACGGTATGCCACTTCGGGCGGTTGTTTACCTGAATCAGTCCGTGGTTATGGCAGAAGCGCACGAAGGTCGCCAGCGGGAACGCGAGCATCTGCTCGGTCGGGCAAGACCAGATGCAGCCAGCCATGGGCAGCAAATACCAGTCACGGAATTCGGCGCTGTAGCCGCCTGCGTCGAGGAAGTGGCCGAGCGGCGTCTCGTCGATTACGCCGGGGCTCAGCGCCAGCTGGGTGGTTTCGCGGTTAAAGCGCAGTATGTCCCGCAGCATGCGCCAGAAGCGAACGCTGCCCAGATTGCGCTTTTGTGCAAACACGGTGCCGAGATTGGCGCCGGCCCATTCGAGCGTGCGTTGTCCGCTGCCGCTGGCGACCGGCATCTTCACCGAAAACGACATGTCCGTGGCCGTCGTATGTACGTCCAGTTCGCCGAGCACGCGAACCAGATTCGGATAGGTGCGATGGTTGAAGACCAGGAAGCCGGTATCGACGCCGAAGCGTTTGCCGTCCAGCGTGATGTCGACCGTATTTGCGTGGCCACCGAAATAGGCACCCGCTTCATACAAGGACACCTCATGTCCCTCGCACGACAACCGCCACGCGGCAGACAATCCGGAGACGCCTGCGCCGATCACTGCAATCTTCATTACATGCCTTGTCGGTCAGAATAAAAAAGCGCGATGCCCGTCGGAGTGAAATACGGGTTGGGGGGAAGATCGCCCCGACATGCCACCGGTCTGCACCGGGAGGCATCGCAGCAAAAAACTTGGGCCAGGCCGTGCAATCCAGCCTGCGGTGTTTTGCGAAGTGCGACTCACAAAACACCCATGACGTTGTTGCATCGACTTGCCGTACGGGCCTGACTGTCGGAGTTAGTGCGCCTGTGCGCAGCCGTGTTGTCAGAGGTACTAAAAGCCGTTATTGAGTAGCCAGTGCCTTTTCGATGGCGGCGACAAACTCTTTGTCGTCGGGGCGCGTCATGCTGCTGTAGCCGCCCACGAGCTTGCCATCGCGGCCAATCAGGTACTTGTAAAAATTCCAGCCAGGCTCTTTGGCACCGGCTTTTTTCAGGGCGGCAAACAGCGGATTCGCGTTCCGGCCTTTGACCGAGGTTTTTGAGAACATCGGGAATTTAACGCCGTAGGTGTTGTAGCAAAAATCGGCAATCTTCTTGTTCTCTTCCGGCTCTTGCGAGAAATCATTAGACGGGAAGCCGAGAATCACTAGCCCCTTGCCCTGATACTTCGCGTACAGTTTTTCCAGTCCCTCGTACTGCGACGTGAAGCCGCAATAGCTGGCGGTATTGACGACCACCGTGACTTTTCCCGCGTATTGGCACAGGTCCTGCGGTGCTTCATCCTGCAGGCGGCTGAACTGGTGGTTCAGCAGGGCGGGGCAGCTTGCGGCCTGGCTGACACGCGGCAGCAGGGTCAGCAGCGTCAGCAAAGCGAACAGGCTGACAAGCATCCACGGAGCAAATTTTCTGGCAGGAAGAGCGGCTATCTTCATTGCTGGAATACCCATAGGTTTTAATTTAGACTGCGCAGTCATTCTAGCGCATCTTGAGGAACTTTGTGACGTTGTGTACGGGCAAATATTCATGCTTTCCAAATCGTAAGAGTGCTAGTGCTTGCTACCGCCAAAAATTAACCGAATCGACAATCTTGCATGCGTGATCTGATATTGGTGCTGGGCGACCAGCTGACCTTGTCCAGCCCGGCGTTGGCCGACTTGGATCCTGCGCAGGACGTCGTGCTGATGATCGAAGCACCCGGCGAAGCAAGCGCGGTATGGTCTCACAAGGCGCGTATTGCGCTGTTCCTGTCCGCAATGCGTCATTTCGCGCAGGAACTCGCCGCCAACGGCTGGGCGCTGGATTACGTCGCATTGGATGCCGATGCGCCGCCGGACTTCGGCCAGCGTCTGCGCGATGCATTACGTCGCCATCGTCCGCGTTCGCTCAAATTGCTGGAAGCAGGCGAACTGCGGATGCAGCAGGCCATTGCTTCAGCCTGTGAGGCCGAAGGCGTCCCGCTGCATTGGGTCGACGATACGCATTTTCTGTGCAGCCGCGCCGAGTTCGCGCGTTGGGCGCGTGGCAAGCGCGAACTGCGCATGGAGTTTTTTTATCGCGAGATGCGTCGTCGCCACCGTGTGCTGATGGAGGGCGATGAGCCCGCTGGCGGGCAGTGGAATTTCGATACAGACAATCGCAGCCCCTACCCGAAGCGCAGCGGACCGGGCGCGATTCCGCCGCCAGCCGGTTTTGTGCCGGACGAGCTGACGCAGCAAGTCTTCGATCTCGTCGAGCGGCATTTCAGCGCCCATCCCGGGTCGCTTGCGCACTTCAACTGGCCCGTGACGCGTACACAGGCACTTGAGGCGCTGAGGGTCTTCATCGACACGCGACTGATCCAGTTCGGCAAATATCAGGACGCGATGTGGACAGAGACCCCGACCGGCTGGCATTCCCTGTTGTCGGTGGCCCTGAACCTGCATCTGCTCGATCCGCGCGAGGTGGTTGCCGCCGCCGAGCAAGCGTGTCAGCGCGGCCGCGTCCCGCTTGCCGATGCCGAAGGTTTCATTCGCCAGGTTCTTGGCTGGCGCGAATTCATCCGCGGCGTGTACTGGCTCGACATGCCGGCCATGCGCGACGCCAATCACTATGCGCATCAGCGCGTCTTGCCCGCGTGGTTCTGGACGGGCGATACCGGCATGGCCTGCGTGCGTGACTGCCTGCGGCAGACGCTGGATTACGGCTATGCGCACCACATCCAGCGGCTGATGGTGCTGGGCAATTTCGCGCTGCTCGCACAGCTGTCGCCGCAGCAGGTGGAGGACTGGTTTCTGGCCGTGTATGTCGATGCAATCGAATGGGTCGAGCTGCCGAACACGGCCGGCATGGCACTGCATGCGTGCGGACCGCGGTTCACCAGCAAGCCCTATATCGCCAGCGGTGCCTATATCCAGCGGCAAAGCAATTATTGCAACGGCTGTCGTTACAAGCCGACCGCACGCACCGGATCGGATGCTTGTCCGTTCACGACCCTGTATTGGGCTTTCATTGAACGTCATCAGCGTGAGCTGGCGGCTAGCCCGCGAACCGCGCTGATGGCCAAGAATCTAAACAAGTTCAGCGAAAGTGAGCGCTCAGCTATAGCCCGGCGTGCGGCCGACATGCTGGACGATCTCGAGTCACTTTGATAACGCATTGACGGCATGCAGCCCGGGGTCGGAGGAAGGTTCGCGAGTCCTTGCCAGGGAAACAAGATTAATCGTTCATCGAACAGTCATCTTAGTTTGAGACCCTTTATTGATAAAATCGCGACACTTTTCAATATCCACGCGGAACCTCCTCATGCTGTATCCCGAACTTTTCCGATCCCTTGAACAAGTGCGCTGGAACATGGAAACCGATATTCCATGGGGCCAGTTCGACGGTACGAAACTGACCGACGAACAGGCGCAGACGATCAAGATGAATGCGATCACTGAATGGGCAGCGTTGCCCGCCACCGAGATGTTCTTGCGCGACAACCGCGATGACAGCGATTTTTCTGCCTTCATGTCGGTCTGGTTTTTCGAAGAACAGAAGCATTCGCTGGTGCTGATGGAGTACCTGCGCCGCTTCCGTCCCGACCTGGTGCCGACCGAGCAGGAACTGCATAACGTGCGCTTCGAATTCGATCCGGCGCCGCCGCTCGAGACACTGATGCTGCATTTCTGTGGCGAGATCCGCCTGAATCACTGGTATCGCTGCGCAGCCGACTGGCATACCGAGCCGGTGATCAAACAGATCTACAAGATCATCAGCCAGGACGAAGCGCGTCATGGTGGAGCCTATCTGCGCTACATGAAAAAAGCGCTGGGTCAGTTTGGCGATGTCGCGCGCGCGGCATTCTCGAAGATCGGCGTGCTGATGGCGTCGGCGCGTCGCACTGAAAAGGCACTGCATCCGACCAACCTGCATGTGAACCAGTCGCTGTTCCCGAATGACACCGTGCAGAGCCGTCTGCCTGACCCGGTCTGGCTCGAAGCCTGGCTGGACAATCAGATCAAGTTTGACGGAGCGTGGGAGCAAAAAGTCGTCGATCGCATCCTGCACAATCTGTCGCTGCTATTCGAGCGTAGCTTTGGCACCGTGCAAGAACTGAACCGTTATCGCAAGGAAGCGATGGCGCGTCTGCAGCCGCAAACAGCCTGAACCTGCGGCATGCTGTCCCGTTGCGGGTGGCATGCCGTACATGAAATCTCTCCAGAAAAAACGCTGTCCGCCGGACCGACTCTCGTGGCGCGTATGCAAGGCGCGTGTGCCGGCCAATGACATTGATTGATCTGCGGTCGACCATGTCGAAATGACGCGGGCGGGGCCGTGATTCACAGACCTCAGAATGTAGGATCGCGATGAAACGACGTACTTTCCTGAGCGGCGCGCTACTGGCCGCTGTGTTGCCGTTGTCGGTGCGGGCGGCAAAGAAACCGGTGATCACCGTCTACAAGACGCCGACCTGCGGTTGCTGTCATGAATGGGTCGCGCACCTGCAGCAGAATGGCTTCGAGGTCGTCGCGCAGGATGTGCCCGATACCGCACCTTATCGCAGCCGCTTTGGTGTGCCGAAAGCACTCGGCTCCTGCCATACCGGCGTGATCGATGGCTATGCACTTGAGGGCCACGTGCCCGCTGCCGATATCCGGCGGCTGCTGACTGAACGGCCGAAGGCGCGCGGGCTGGCGGTGCCGGGCATGCCGGTTGGCAGCCCGGGCATGGAAGTCGAGGGTACCCGTCGCGATGCGTACGATGTCGTGCTGTTCAGCGACGATGGTCGCCGCAAGGTCTGGCGGCACTATCCGGCGCGTAAATAAAAGCCAAAGGCAGGTGAGAGGCAGATAAAAGGCAGGCAAGAGGCAGCCAGGAGACAGGCGCTTCGCCTGCCGTGAATCCCGGTGGCGAGTCTCAGTCCTGATTTTCAGTCGCGAATCTCAGCCTCGGTTTTCAGCCCCGATTTTCATTCGTGATGATGATGGTGATGCATGTCGCTGTCGCCATCCTTCTTTTTCTTCATCGGCATGCCCATCTCGATCACGCTGACGGTGGTGTCGATTTTGCCGGCCTTGCGGAAGTTCAGCGTCAGCGGGAAGCTGTCGCCGACAGTCAGTGGCTTTTTCAGGCCCATCAGCATGATGTGCGCGCCGCTGCCCGGCTGCATCTCCAGCTTCTGGCCTGTTTTCAAGTCCAGCTGCGGCAGCGCGCGCATCTTCATCACGTCGCCTTCCATCGTCATTGTGTGAATCTCGACCTTGCTCGCCACCGGCGAGCTTGCCGACAGCAGCGCGTCGTCGGCGCCCTTGTTTTCGATCTGCAGGAAGGCGGCGCCATTGGCCTGTTTGCCGACGGTTGCCCGCGCGACGGCCTTGTCGATCTGTATGGACTTCGTGTCCTGCGCGTGCAGCAGGCCACTGGCGAGCAGCAGCGGCAGGGCGATGTAACGGACCAGGGGGCGGCGCAGGGTCATGATGTTCCTCTTGGCATGTAATGAATCTCGTAATTATAGGCTGCTGATCCGGCTTCGGATTTGACCTCAGCCGCTGTTCTGACCGCTGACTCGCTGTGCGATCCAGCCCGCCATGTCGATCGCCGCCGGGTTCATGATCCGCCGGCAAATCCCTGCTGCCGCCATGCCTCGAAGACGGTAATGGCGACAGTATTCGACAGGTTCAGGCTACGGTTCCCCGGCCGCATCGGCAGCCGGATACGTTGCGACGGTGGAAAGCTGTCGCGCAATTCGGGCGCCAGTCCGCGCGTTTCGGAGCCGAACACGAACACATCGCCGGGCGCAAAGCGCAGATCGGCAAATAGGGACGAGCCATGGGTCGTGAACGCGAAAATGCGCGCCGGATCGGGCTGCAGCGCATCCAGGAAGGCCGACCAGTCGCGGTGCACGCGCATTTGCGCATACTCGTGATAATCGAGGCCCGCGCGCCGCATGCGTGCATCGTCGAGCGGGAAGCCGAGCGGTTCGACCAGATGCAGCTGCGCGCCGGTGTTAGCGCACAGGCGGATCACATTGCCCGTATTGGGCGGTATTTCGGGCTCGACCAGTACAACGTGAAACAAGCTTGTCTCCAGAAATCAGCGGCATTCAGCGCGGTGGAGTTCGCGCAAACACCAGATTGGTCACGCTCGCCGCGCCATGGCGCTTCAGGCAGGCCGCGAGCGCGTCGAGGGTATGTCCGGTAGTCATCACATCATCGACCACCAGCACGCGTTTTCCGGCGATTGCCTGACGGTGAATCACGGCAAACGCGCCGCGCATATTATCCCGCCGGTCCGCGAGTGCAAGCCCGGATTGCGGCAGCGTATCGCGCACCCGCACGCAGGTCTCGCTGATCAGCGGTAGCCGCAGCGCGCGTGCCAGCGGCCTGGCGATTTCCTGTGCCTGGTTGAATCCCCGTTCAGCCAGTCGTTCGGCCGACAGCGGTACGGCGATCAGCAGGTCGCCAGCGACCGCCAGCGCGCCTTGGTTCGGCAGCGCAGCATCGACCTGCCGGTCGCTGCCTTCCGGCAGTGTCCCGGGCAGCGACTCCAGCAGCCATTGCGCGAATGCCTGCGCCAGTGGCAGCTGCGCACGAAACTTCAGTGCCTGAACCAGCAAATCCACCGGCGGTGCATAGCGCGTCGCTGCAAAGCTCGCATCGAAGGCCGGCGGGTGCGTGAGACAGCGGCCGCACAGCAGGGCGGGCGGGGTAACGGCGCAAGCGCATTGACGGCAGTGAGCGCTTGCGTGGCTGATGCCCCCGGCGGCGCCGAACTCAGCGCCTGCGCCATCCGCTGTGCCACTGGCCGCGAGGCGACGGCAGGCGGCACAGACCGCCGAGCTGGCCGCCGCGCCGCAAAGTGCGCAGCAGCCCGGCAGCAGCCGTGATGGCAGCACGGCCAGTGTCATCAGCATGGCCTGCAGCTGGCGCAGGCGGGACCGAAACTGCCGACCGGGCTGGATCATGGCGGCTCCTGGAAGGGCGCTGGGGTACACTGCTGGCCATTCTTCCTGCGCCGTTGCGCCTGAGCGCTGTCATGCCTGTCATCCCGAACGACTCTGACCCAGATCGTCGCATCGCGCCGATTTCCGTTGCCACCGTGCGTCGGCTGTTCTTGCGAACGGCGCGCTGCGCCGACTCGCAATTCCTGCGCCGGGAGATTGCGGCACGGATGTTCGAGAGGCTCGGACTGATACGGCTCCAGCCTCAGCAAGTGCTCGATGCCGGCTGTGGCGAGGGCGACGACCTGCTCGGACTGCAGCAGGCCTTTCCGCTGGCCCAGCTGATCGGCGTGGATGCATCGCCAGCGATGCTGGCCGCTGCGGCGGCATCTGGCGAGCAATCGCGTTCGCGTGCGCAGAAGTTGATCGGCCGCTTTCTTGGTCGCCGTCCGCAGGGCATGCATGCGGCCGCCCTGGCCTGCGCCGACTTTGCCCGCCTGCCGCTGCCACGCGCCAGTATTGACCTGTTATGGTCCAATCTTGCGCTGCACTGGCATCCGCAGCCGCATCAGGTTGTCGCCGAATGGGCGCGGGTTTTGCGGACGGACGGCCTGCTGATGTTCAGCTGCTTCGGTCCCGACACCTTCGCCGAACTGCGCGACGCGTTCGCGGCCAATGGTCTGCCCGGGCGTGTGCTGCCCTTCGTCGACCTGCACGATTATGGTGACATGCTGGTGGCTGCCGGCATGGCCACCCCCGTGATGGACATGGAAAAGCTGACCATTACCTATGCGTCAGTCGACAAACTGCTCGCCGACGTGCGGGCGTTCGGCGGTAATCCGCTGGAGGGGCGGGCGCGCGGCCTTGACGGCCCTCAGCGCTGGCAACGGGTGCGGCGCACCCTCGAGGACGCGCGCGATCCAAACGGAGATATCCGGCTGACGATCGAGGTCATCTACGGACATGCATTCCGCCCCTTGCCGACCACAACCCATCGCGGCGAAGCTATTGTCCGCTTCGGTCCGCAAAAGCGATGAATTCCGATGAACTTTGTGTTTTTATTTTTTTAATTTCGATGCTCTTCCCTGACGGGGATATGGTCTTTACTTGGCGGCATATATTCTTTCCCCTTATACTCTACGGGTTTTTCTTTGGCTCGCTGCTAAATAGTATTCAGACAACCGGTATGCGCAAATGGCGGCACGTGAGTGGATTTTGAAAAGAAATTGCTCGATGTCACCCGCGCAGCTGGCTCGGGCCTATGCGGCGCTTTGCGTCGCATCGCTACTGGTTGCGAGCTATTTTGCGATCCGTGGTGCATGGCTGGTGCCGGTGTTTTCGGCGCTGGAGCTGGCGGCGGTCGCTGTCGCTTTCCTTTATTTTGGTCGCCATGCGACGGATCGTGAGCATGTCGCTTTGAGTGATAGCGGCCTGCTGGTAGAGCTGATACAGGCCGAGCGCGTGTGCCAGTTCCGAATGGATCCGCACCGCACCCGGGTAGCCTTGCCTGCCCTGCGGCACGGGCTGATCGGTCTGGAGTCGAACGGCGGGCGCATCGAAGTCGGCAGATTCGTCAGCGAGCGAAAGCGGCGCGAGTTTGCTCGAGAACTGGCCAGGGAGCTTAACGGATACCGGGCAGGCCCCCGGGGCTGGTAGTAATCGAAAAGTTAACAGATTTTAATCAGGCATTTGAGGACAACATGAACTACGCGAAGCGCCTAATCCACACGTTGTTGGCTGCCGCCGGCTTGCTTGTTGCCGGCTCGACGTTCGCAGTCAATGACATGGTCGGCGGCCCTGCAGTGCGCCAACTGAACTTCCAGACGCCGGTCACGGCGATCGCGGCCGACATCTACCAGTTGCACATCTGGATGATCGCCATCTGCGTCGTAATCTTCGTCGCCGTTTTCGGCGTGATGTTTTACTCGATCCTCAAGCATCGCAAGTCGCTGGGCCACAAGTCGGCCAGCTTCCATGAGAGCACCGCCGTCGAGATCGCCTGGACCGTCGTGCCTTTCCTGATCGTCGTGCTGATGGCCCTGCCGGCCACCAAGACCGTGGTCGCCATGAAAGACACCTCGAACGCCGACATCACCATCAAGGCCACCGGCATGCAGTGGAAGTGGGGCTACGATTACATCAAGGGCGAAGGCGAAGGCATCTCCTTCCTGTCGGCGCTGTCGACCCCGCGTGACGTCATCCAGAGCAGCGGTCCTAAGCCGGACAACTACCTGCTCGAGGTTGACAATGAGCTGGTCGTCCCGGTTAACAAGAAAATTCGTATCGTCACCACCGCTAACGACGTGATTCATGCGTGGGGTGTGCCGGCATTTGGGGTGAAGCAGGATGCGATCCCTGGCTTCGTGCGCGACACGTGGTTCAAGGCGGAGAAAGTCGGCGTCTACCGCGGCAACTGTTATGAGCTGTGCGGCAAGGAACACGCATTCATGCCGATCGTCGTCAATGTCGTCAGCGACGAGGACTACGCGAAGTGGGTCGCCGACAAGAAGAAGACGATGGCCGCCAACGCCGATGATCCGAACAAGACCTGGACCGCGACCGAGCTGGCCGCGCGTGGCGAGAAAGTTTATGCAGCCAACTGCGTGGCCTGCCACCAGGCCAACGGCGCAGGCGTTCCGGGAGCCTTCCCGGCACTGGCCGGCTCTGCCGTGGTGAATGGCGCGCAGGACGGCCAGATCGGCATCCTCTTGAACGGCAAGAACGCCATGCCGGGCTGGAAGTCGGTACTGTCCGATACCGAAATCGCTGCCGTCATCACCTACACCCGCAATTCGTGGGGTAACAAGGCTGAAGACAATATCGTTCAACCCGCCGAAGTCCTGGCTGCGCGCAAGTAACAAAGAAATCAGGGAGAACTAGATGAGCACTACACTAGATCACGCACACGGTCACGCTGACCACGCGCACGACGATCATCACCCGCACGGCTGGCGCCGTTGGCTGTATGCGACGAACCACAAGGACATCGGCACCCTGTACCTGTGGTTCTCGTTTGCGATGCTGCTGACCGGCGGTGTACTGGCGCTGGGTATTCGCGCTGAACTGTTCAAGCCGGGTCTGCAATTGTTCCAGCCAGAGTTCTTCAACCAGCTGACCACGATGCACGGTCTGATCATGGTGTTCGGCGCGATCATGCCGGCCTTCGTCGGCTTCGCCAACTGGATGATCCCGCTGCAGATCGGCGCATCCGATATGGCCTTTGCGCGAATGAACAACTTCTCGTTCTGGCTGCTGCCGCCGGCCGCGATCCTGCTGGTCGCGTCGTTCCTGGTTCCGGGCGGTGCCACCGCTGCGGGCTGGACGCTGTACGCGCCGCTGACGAGCCAGATGGGTATCGGTATGGACCTGGGCATCTTCGCGATGCACATCATGGGTGCATCGTCGATCATGGGCTCGATCAACATCGTGACTACGATCCTGAACATGCGCGCTCCGGGCATGACGCTGATGAAGATGCCGATGTTCGCATGGACCTGGCTGATCACTGCCTACCTGCTGATCGCTGTGATGCCGGTGCTCGCGGGCGCCATCACGATGACGCTGACTGACCGTCACTTCGGCACGTCGTTCTTTAACGCGGCTGGAGGCGGTGATCCGGTGATGTACCAGCATATTTTCTGGTTCTTCGGTCACCCCGAGGTCTACATCATGATTCTGCCGGCGTTCGGCATCATTTCGCAGATCATCCCGGCCTTCGCACGCAAGCAGCTGTTCGGCTATGCATCGATGGTTTATGCAACGGCGTCGATCGCGATCCTGTCGTTCATCGTCTGGGCGCACCACATGTTCGCTACCGGTATGCCGGTGACTTCGCAGCTGTTCTTCATGTACGCAACGATGCTGATCGCAGTGCCGACCGGCGTGAAGGTGTTCAACTGGATCGCGACAATGTGGAAAGGCTCGATGACTTTCGAGACCCCGATGCTGTTCGCCGTCGGTTTCATCTTCGTGTTCACCATGGGTGGTTTCACTGGCCTGATCTGCGCGATCACCCCGGTCGACATCCAGCTGCAGGACACCTACTACGTCGTGGCGCACTTCCACTACGTGCTGGTCGCGGGCTCGCTGTTCGCGCTGTTCGCCGGCTTCTATTACTGGGGCCCAAAGTGGACTGGCTTCATGTACAACGAAAGCCGCGGCAAGTTCCACTTCTGGAACTCGATCATCTGGTTCAACGTGACCTTCTTCCCGATGCACTTCGTGGGTCTGGCCGGTATGCCGCGCCGCTACGCTGACTATGCGGCGCAGTTCACGGACTTCAACATGATCGCGACCATTGGCGCGTTCGGTTTCGGTCTGACTCAGGTGTACTTCCTGTTCTTCGTCGTCATCCCGTCGATCCGCGGTGGCAAGAAGGCGGAAGCCAAGCCGTGGGATGGTGCAGAAGGCCTCGAGTGGACTGTGCCGAGTCCGGCGCCTTTCCACACCTTTGAAGTGCCGCCGACCGTCAAGTAATTCGGCAAGCGAGCTTCACAAGCCGGCGGCTGTCGCCGCCGGCGGAAATGAGAAACATGTCTGACAAAAAAAGCCCCGCAAATCTTCGCACTGCGCTGGTCCTGCTGTCGGTGGTCGTCGTCTTCTTCATTGGCGTGATCATTAAGCAGACCGTGCTGAAGTGAGGCGGAAAGCATGAGCAACACCGAGCCGTCGCGCGAGCAGCGCAAGGCCCGCCGTAACACCCGGATGTTGGGCAAGCTGGCCGTCATCGCGCTGCTGATGTTCGGATTTGGATATTCGCTGGTCCCGCTGTACAAGAAGATCTGCGAGATCACCGGTATCAACGTGCTGGCTGTGCAGGAGACGCTGACCCCGAAAAAGGGCAACACGCAGGTGGACACCAGCCGGACGATTACGGTGGAGTTCGATGCGAACACCAGCGGTCCGATGCGCTTCCGGCCGGCGGTGGGCAGCCTGCAGGTTCATCCGGGCGAGATGGCGCAGGTCGTGTACGACGTCGTGAATACGCAGGACCGCAGTATCGATGTGCAGGCGATCCCGAGTTACGCGCCGCAGGAGTCGGCGAAGTACTTCGAGAAGCTGGAGTGTTTCTGTTTCCGGCAGCAGACGCTGGGACCGAAGGAAGCGCGGCAGATGCCGGTGAGCTTCTACATCGACCCGGCGCTGCCGAAGAACGTGAAGACGATCACTTTGTCGTATACGTTCTTCGAAGTCGGACTGAAGGGCAAATCGAACTGAGGCAAGCGTGGAAGATCTGAGACTGGCGTCGCGACGGAAAATGTCGTTCGGCGCGACGGTGAAGGCGGTACTGTGGTCGTTTTTCGGCGTGCGCAAGAAGAGCGCCTACGAATCCGACACCGAGCGGCTCAATCCGGTGCATGTGATCGTGGCCGGCATCATCGCCGCAGTGTTGTTCGTGCTGGGTCTGTTGATGTTGGTGAAGTGGGTAGTCGCTCAATAATTTTTATATATCGTAATCAGGGGAAGTAGATGAGTACACAACAAGGCAATGCGCCCTACTATTTCGTTCCCGGACCGTCCAAATGGCCGGTGCTCATGGGTGCAGCTCTGCTGGTGGTGATGGCAGGCGCATCCGCTTGGGTGAATGACGTCAGCTGGGGCAAGCCGGTCAATTTCATCGGCATCATCGCCGCGCTGTTCGTGCTGTACGGCTGGTTTGGCGACGCGATCTCCGAATCGGAAGGCGGTCTGTACAGCCAGCGTATCGATACCTCGTATCGCTGGAGCATGGGCTGGTTCATCTTCTCCGAAGTGATGTTCTTCGGTGCCTTCTTCGGCGCGCTCTTCTACGCTCGTGCCATCTCGATGCCTTGGCTGGCCGATATCGACCACAAGCTGCTGTGGCCGGATTTCGCCGCCAACTGGGGTAACACCGGCCCGGCCGGTCTGGTCGAGAAGTACGAGACCATGGGCCCGTTCCCCATCCCGACGATCAACACCGCGCTGCTGCTGGCATCGGGTGTGACGCTGACCATCTCGCACCATGCACTGCGTGCCGGCCAGCGTGGCAAGACCGCTTTCTGGCTGTTTGCCACGATCGCACTGGGCGCCATCTTCATGGGCTTCCAGGCCTATGAATACATGCACGCCTACAGCGAACTGAACCTGAAGCTGACCTCGGGTATCTACGGCTCGACCTTCTTCATGCTGACCGGCTTCCACGGCTTCCACGTGACGATGGGCGCGATCATGCTGTCAGTGGTGCTGTATCGCCTGATGAAGGGCCACTTCACTGCAGACAACCACTTCGCGTTCGAAGGCGCTGCTTGGTACTGGCACTTTGTTGACGTCGTCTGGCTCGGCCTGTACGTCGTCGTGTACTGGCTGTAAGCCGTCGTACATGAAAAAAATGCCGCACTTCGGTGCGGCATTTTTGTTTGGGCAGCGGCAGATGTTCAATAAAGAATACCGGTCGGCTGTATCCACCCAAGACGGTAGGCCACCAGCAGCAAAGCAAACAGCAGCACTGAAAAGCCGACGCGCAGCGCAAGCGCGTGCACGGTACGATTGCTGCGACCCTTGTCGCGCATCATGAAGACCAGTGCAGAGCCCAGGCTGGCGATGATCAGGATGAAGGCTACGGCCACGAGTATTTTCATCAGATTTCCTGTGTGGACGGCTGCCACCTCGGCACCGTTTTGAAATAAAGCAGCGATTGTAATGCGATTGATGTGATGCGATTCACGTTCCGATTCCGCTGGATTCCTTTCGTTGCCGCTATGGTCGTGGCGGCGATCGGCATTTCGCTGGGCAACTGGCAGGAGCGCCGCGCCGCACAGAAGCTTACGTGGCAGCAGCAGATCACCGAGCGCGCCAACCAGGCACCGCTGCAGGCGGTCGATATTGCGCCGGGTTCGCGCCCGCCAGAGTTTCGCCGCATTGTGGCGAACGGTGAATTTATCGCCGACTGGCCCATCTATCTCGAAAACCGGCCCCTCGATGGCCGTGCCGGATTCTATTTGCTGATGCCGTTCCGGCTGGCTGGCAGTCAGCAAGTCGTGCTGGTGCAGCGAGGCTGGTTCGCGCGTGATCTGCGCGACCGTGCGCAAATTCCCGCGATACCCACGCCAGCCGGCATGCTGCGCCTGAGCGGCCGCGTGCGTACCGATACCGGGCAAGTGATGCAAATCGGCGAGCGGGTGCCGCCATCGCCTGGCAGCATTCTGCAAAACCTTGCGCTGCCCGATTTTGCCGCCGCCAGCAAGCTGCCGGTACACGCTTTTATAATCGAGCAGTCGAGCGATACCGGCGACGGCCTGCGCCGTGACTGGCCACTGCCGAGCTTCGGAATCGATACCCATCATGGCTATGCGTTTCAATGGTATGCACTGGCAACCGCCGCATTGCTGTTCTTCGTCATTACCGGATTCAAACGTGCAAGCAACTGAAGTCAAACAAGCCAAGCCTGCCAAGCGCAGCCACTGGATGCTCTATCTGGTGCTCGCAGTTTGCGCGGCACCACTCGTTCTCTCCTACTTCACTTACTACGTCATCAAGCCGGAGCGCCGGAATAACTACGGCGAACTGATCGATCCGCGCCAGTATCCGATCCCCGATCTCGGCTCAGTAGCGCTCGATGGTCAGCCGGCTTCGCTGAACGATTTCCATGGCAAATGGATTCTGCTGCAAGCCGATGCCGGCGCCTGCGAAAAGCGCTGCTCAGACAAGCTGTACTACCAGCGGCAGCTGCGCCTGACTCAGGGCAAGGAGCGCGAACGTGTCGAGCGCGTCTGGCTCGTCACCGACAACGCGCCGCTATCAACCGTGTTGATGAAGGAATATGACGGCACGCGCATCCTGCGCGTCGATGCGAAAAAGCTCGCGGCCTGGCTGCCGCTGGACGCCGGCACGGCGGTCGAGGACCATCTGTTCGTCATCGACCCGCTCGGCAACCTGATGATGCGTTTCCCCAAGGATCCCGACTACAACAAGGTGAAGAAGGACATCACCAAGTTGCTCAAGGCCTCCAGCATAGGCTGACACCATGCTGCTGACACTGGCCCTGAAGGCGCTGCTGCTGGCGCTGATACCGCTGACGCTGGTCTATCTGTCGCGCGGCAGCGACCGCTACCGCAAACTCGCCTGGACGATGGTGTTCTTTACCTTCGATCTGATCGTTTTCGGCGCGTTCACGCGCCTGACTGACTCGGGGTTGGGCTGCCCGGACTGGCCGGGCTGCTATGGCGAGGCCAATCCCTTCCTCGCGCACCAGGAAATCAGTGCCGCCGAGGCAGCGTTGCCAAGCGGTCCGGTCACCGTGTTCAAGGCGTGGATCGAGATGATCCACCGTTATCTGGCGATGGGCGTGGGAGTGCTGATCATTGCCACCCTGATCGTTTCGCTGCGGCTGTGGCGGCGCGAGCGGCTGGCCCGCTATCACCCGGCATTGCCCGCCGTGCTGCTCGTGTGGGTCTGCGTGCAGGGCGCATTCGGTGCATGGACCGTCACCCTGAAGCTGCAGCCGGCGATTGTCACCATGCACCTGTTGCTCGGCATGGGCCTGCTTGCCTTGCTTGTCTGGCATGCAGCGCGTCAGTCATCGGCGGTGTCCGCTGCAACTTCATTGACGCCGGTAATGCGGCCGCACGGAGCCTCCGCGCTGCGACTGCCGGCCGCCATCGCGCTGCTTATGGTTTTCATGCAGATCGCGCTCGGCGGCTGGGTTAGCACCAATTATGCGGCGCTGGCGTGCGGTGGTTTTCCGTTGTGCCAAGGCGTGTGGCTGCCGGAACTCGACTGGGAGCACGGTTTCTCGCTGTGGCGTGAACTCGGTCGCACCCGCGCCGGAGATTACCTGCCGTTCGGCGCGCTCGTCACGGTCCACTGGGTCCATCGTGCATTCGCGCTGGTGGTCGTGGCGGTGGTCGCGCTTGTGGCATGGCGCGCAGCGCAGCGCTCGGACACCGGCAGGCTCGGCCGCGGGTTGCTGCTGCTGATCCTGCTGCAATTCATGTCTGGCATCGCCACCGTCGCGCTCGACTGGCCGCTGACCCTGGCCGTACTGCACAACGCTGGCGCCGCCCTCTCGGTCCTGCTGCTGACCGTGTTAAACTCCCGCCTCGCCTCTGGCGCGGCAAACAAGGCGGCGGAGTCCCGTCACCATTCGATACCTGCGTGAGATAGACCATCATGACCGCACTCACTGCGCAGCCCGGCCGCGTTGCCCAGTACTGGGCACTGACCAAACCGCGCGTCACTCAACTCGCTGTCTTTTGTGCCGTGATCGGCATGTTCCTGGCCACGCCGGGCTTGCCCGACTGGCGCCTGCTCGTCGCCGCTACCCTTGGTATCTGGCTGCTCGCCGGCGCTGCCTTTGCCGTCAATTGCCTGGTCGAACGGGAAATCGATTCGCGGATGGCGCGTACGGCACGGCGTCCACTGGCACGCGGTGAGATTACCGTGCCGCAGACCCTCGCGTTTTCCGGCGCTATCGGCGGCCTTGGCATGTGGGTGCTGTACACCTTCGTCAATCCGCTGACGATGTGGCTCACCTTCGCGACTTTCGTCGGTTATGCGGTGATCTATACCATCGTGCTCAAACCGGCCACACCGCAAAACATCGTCATTGGCGGCCTGTCGGGCGCGATGCCGCCGGCACTCGGCTGGGCGGCGATCGCGAATGACGTGCCGATGCAGGCTTGGTTGCTGGTGTTGATCATCTTCATCTGGACGCCGCCGCATTTCTGGGTGCTGGCCATGTACCGTCGTGACGACTACGCGCGTTCCGGTCTGCCGATGCTGCCGATTACGCATGGCACCGCGTTCACCGGTTTTCATGTGTGGCTCTACACAATCGCGTTGTTTGCCACGTCCTTGCTGCCGTTCGCAGTACGCATGAGCGGTGTGCTGTATCTGGCCGCAGCGGTCGTTCTCGGTGCGGTCTACCTGCGCTACTCGTGGCTGGTCTGGCGGCATTACAACGACCTGATCGCCCGCAAGTCCTTTACCTACTCGATCATCTACCTGTCGTTGCTGTTCGCGGCGCTATTGGCCGACCATTACATTCCGTATACCCAATGAGCATGCGCAAGCTGCTGGCCGTATGGATTTGTGTACTGCTTGGCGTGCTGGCGCTGGCGGGCTGCGACGGTAAGCCACCGACCCCGAAGGCATCGTTTGCCAGCACCGACATTACCGGCCTGGATTACGGCAAGGCCCTGGCACTGACCGACCACACCGGGAAACCGCGCACGCTGTCCGACTACAAGGGCAAGGTGGTCGTGATCTTCTTTGGCTATACGCATTGCCCGGACGTTTGTCCGACCACCCTGGCCGAGATGGCGCAGATCCGCAAGCAGCTCGGTGCCGATGCCGACAAACTGCAGGTGCTGTTCGTGACGCTTGACCCCGAGCGCGATACGCAGGAGTCGCTTGCCGGTTACGTCCCGGCCTTCGACTCGAGCTTCGTCGCCTTGCGAGGCGACGCGCAGGCGACGCAAAAAGCGGCAGCCGACTTCAAGGTTTTTATGCAAAAAGTGAAGGCCAGGGACGGCGACGGTTACACCATCGATCACACCGCAGCCACCTATGTGTTCGATCCGCAGGGGCGTGCACGTTTGTTTATCCGGCATGGTCAGGATCCGGCGGCCGTGCTGAATGACATTCGTCAGCTAATCGCCGGCGCCTGACGACGACCGCGGCACCGGGCCTGACGAACTAAAAGCGCCCCGAAAGAAAAATGCCGGTCAAACCCTGAATCGTGAGACGGTCTAGTGCGACGCTGGGTCCCAGCTTGCGCTGGGACGACGAGTTGGGGGGGTAGATGGGTCAAGATTGGTAATCCAGTTAAGGCCCGAAGCCGAATTAAGGCTTGAACACGACCTACGGCCGGAACACGACCTACGGCCGGAACACGACCTGCGGCCAGAACACGACTTAAGGCCGGATCCCAATTAAGAGGCGACACCCCACGAAACGTCGTCCCAGCGCAAGCTGGGACCCATGCTCGTCCGAAGGTGAACGGTTAATTCAAGGCTAATTGATCTGCTTGGAGCCAGAGGGGTGCTCAGGGCATCGTGGCAGCGCTGCGCCGATCATGCGTAAGCAGCCAGCGCCGCTTTCATCTTCTTCATCGCGGCGACTTCGATCTGGCGGATGCGCTCGGCCGATACGCCGAATTCTGCAGCGAGTTCATGCAAGGTCGCACCGGAACCGTCGTCGTTCGCCAGCCAGCGCGACTCGACAATGCGGCGCGAGCGCGCATCGAGCTGCGACAGTGCCGCCTCCAGGCCTTCGGACTGCAGGCGGTCATACTGCTTCGCCTCCAGCATCTTCAGCGGTTCCGAGTGCTCGGCCGACAGATATGAGCTCGGCGAAAACTTCGCGTCGTCGTCATCGTCGTTCGAACCATCCAGCGCGATGTCGCGGCCGGACATACGCATTTCCATCTCGATCACTTCTTCGCGCTTCACGTTCAGCGATTGCGCGAGTTCATCCACCTGTTCCGGCGTCATCGCATCGAGGCTGGTCTTGTGGCTGCGCAGGTTGAAGAACAGCTTGCGCTGTGCTTTCGTGGTCGCGAGTTTCACCATGCGCCAGTTGCGCAGGATGAACTCATGGATCTCTGCCTTGATCCAGTGGATTGCATAAGACACGAGGCGCACGCCCTGCTCCGGATCGAAGCGCTTGACCGCTTTCATCAGGCCGATATTGCCTTCCTGGATCAGGTCAGCGTGCGGCAGGCCATAGCCGAGGTAGCCGCGCGCGATCGACACTACCAGACGAAGATGCGACATCACCAGCGCCTGGGCGGCGGCGAGATCGCCTTCATCGCGCAGTTTGCGGGCCAGCGACGTTTCTTCCTCCTGCGACAGCAGTGCCAGACGGTTAACGGTGGAAATATAGGCATCAAGGTTGCCGACATTCGCGGAAAAACCGGGAATGAGTGCCTGGCGACCGGCCGGCACAAGGGCAGACGATGCGGACATAGCAGTCATAGTTTCTCCTGAGTGGGACTGGAAGGGCGCAGCCAGCTCCGGCAGGCCCTGACACCGTCAATATTAGCACTCTCAAACGGAGAGTGCTAATTCCTTACAAATGTCACATTTGCCGGGGGGTGTTATGAAAAATGAAATGGTGGCGGAAGCCATGCCTGAAGCGCGGGCGCCGCAGCGACTGGTAGTCGAATGCAACGACCGCCGCGATCGGATGGCATGGATGTCGTGAACCAGCGACCTTGGCAGGTTTCCGACCGGCGGCCAGCTTGCCATCGGCCTGACGAGACGGTGCTAAGCCGCCGTTCGCAGCGCGCGCCTGACCGACAGCGCCGCCCCCACTACACCCAGCGCAGTGCTGGCGCCCAGCAGCGCGGCGATGGACGCCGGATCCAGCGGTACCAGCCGGAAATTCGAGCCGTACAACCGCGCGAGATCGCTCACCGAGGTGTTGAGCAAGCCTAGTCCACCCGCCACCGCCAGCAGCGCAATACCGCCGGCGCACAGCCCAAGCAGGCCGCCCATGTAGTAAAACGGACGAGAGACGAAGGCATCAGTCGCGCCAACCAGACGCATCACGCTGATCTCTTCATGCTGCGTGACGACCTGTAGCCGTATCGTATTGAAAACTACGGCGAGCACCACGCCGCACAGTGTGCCGGCCAGCAGCAGCAGCGCACTGGCAGCGAGATCGAGCAGTGCCGCCAGCCGCTTTACCCACGCAGCGTCCAGTTGCACCGTCTCGACGTCGTTGAGTTCTTTCAGGCTGGCCGCCAGTTGCTCGATCTGTGCTGGCGCCACCGCCGGTTCAGCGCCGACCACGCGCACCACATAGGCGTCGGGCAAAGGATTGCCGCCGAGTGCATCGACGACCTCGCCCAGGCTGGCACGCGACTTCATTGAGGCCAGTGCCTTATCGCGATCGATGAATTCCAGCTTTATCGGCACACCGGCGCGCCGCGCCGCATCGCGGATCTCGCCGCCCACGGCGCGTACGCGCTCCGGCGCGGCGGCGTCGTTCATAAAAATACTGATTTCCGGATCGACCGCGAGGTCGCGCGATACCGGGCGCAGGTTTTCCAGCAGGGTGAGTCCCGCCAGCGGCAGGATCAACGCCAGCGCGATGACGATCACATTGAAGCTGAAACTACCCGGCATCTTGCGGATGCGCGCAAACGCAGCCGCCAGCGCCAGTCCGTGGGCTCTCAGCCAGTTCATGCGCCCACCCCGCTTTCGGCGTCATGCATGGCGCTGACGCGGCCCTGGTCGAGCTGCACTACGCGATCGGCATTCTGCAGCAGCCGATCGTCATGGGTCGAAATGATGCAGGTCGCGCCTGCGGCGTTGAAGGCTTGCAGCATGTCGGTGACCAGCTTGCCGCTGGCGCGGTCGAGGTTGGCGGTGGGCTCGTCGGCGAGGATGATGCGCGGACGGTGCACGATCGCGCGCGCGATCGACACCCGTTGCTGCTCGCCCCCGGACAGCGCCTGCGGGCGCAGACCGGCCTTGTCGCCGAGTCCGACGCGGTCGAGGGCGACCCGGGCGCGCTGTTCCGCTTCCTTCACGGTCGAGCCGCTGACCAGTAGCGGCAGCATCACGTTCTGCAGCACGTTGCGGTCCTGCAGTAACTGGTGCTGCTGAAGGATCAGGCCAAGCTTGCGGCGCAGGTAGGGCAAGGTGGCGCGGCTCAGCTTGCGCATGTCCTGGCCGCTGACCAGCAGCACGCCGGCGCTCGGACGCTCGATGCCGGCGATCAGCTTCAGCAGTGTCGATTTGCCGGCGCCTGACGGGCCGGCCAGATAGATCAGTTCGCCCTCGGCGACTTCCATCGATACGTCCGACAGTGCCGTGACATTGCCCGGATATTTCTTGGCGACGTGAGAGAAAGAGATGATGGACATGGTATGCGTGATCAGCCGAGCAGCGCGTCGACGAATTCGGTCGCGACGAAGGGCTGCAGATCGTCAATGCCCTCGCCGACGCCGATGAAATATACGGGAATCGCGCGCTGCTTGACAATCGCAGCCAGCACACCGCCCTTGGCCGTGCCGTCAAGCTTGGTGATGATCAGGCCGGACAGCTGCAGCGCGTCGTCGAAGGCTTTGACCTGCGTAAGGCCGTTCTGACCGGTGTTGCCATCGATGACCAGCAGCACTTCATGCGGCGCGCCGTCCATGCCCTTGCCGATCACACGTCTGACCTTTTTCAGCTCGTCCATCAGATGCAATTGTGTCGGCAGACGACCGGCGGTATCCACCATCACGACATCGACGCCGCGCGCGCGACCGGCCTGGACCGCGTCGAAGGCGACCGCCGCCGGATCACCGGATTCCTGCGCAATCACGGCCACGCCGTTGCGCTCGCCCCAGATGGTCAGCTGCTCGCGCGCGGCGGCGCGAAAGGTGTCGCCGGCAGCCAGCAGTACTTTTTGACCATGCGACTGCATGTGCTTGGCCAGCTTGCCAATGGTGGTGGTTTTGCCGGCGCCATTGACGCCGGCAATCATCATCACCAGCGGTTGTTCGCGACCGAGCACCAGCGGCTTTTCCAGCGGCTTCAGCAGTCCGACCATCAGTTCGCGTAGCGCGGCCTTCACCTGTGGCGCTTCGGACAGCTTGTCGGCCTTCACTTTCTTCTTCAGTTCGTCGAGCAGGTACTGCGTTGCGTCGACGCCGGCATCAGCCATCAGCAGCGCCGACTCGAGCTCGTCATACAGGTCATCGTCGATCTTCGTGCCGGTGAACAGCGTGGCAATACCGGACGAGGTGCGTGACAGTCCCGCCTTCAGTCGGCTGAGCCAGGATTTTTTTGCCTCGGGCGCGGGAGCTGGCGCCGGTTCGATCACGACCTCGGCAGGCGTTGCCTGAGCAAGGGCATGTCGTACTGCAGGCGCCGGCTCAGGCTCCGGTGCCGTTACCGGCGCGGGAGCGGCCGGCACGGTTTCGACGACGGGCGGAGGAGGCGCGGGCTGTTTTTTCTTGAAAAAACTAAACATCCGGGATGGGGGTATTCGGGGGTTCAGGGGGCGCGCAGCGGCGGATGGCAGCAACAGATAAAATCGGGCGCACTTTTCAGTTGTTTAACCCGAGACCATCCATTTTAACAGAGCCGAGAACATGATCTTTCGAGTTGGAGCCTCCCTCCAAAGGCCGCTGGCCGCGTTGAGGTCGTCTTGCCGTACGTCGGCATGGCCCGTATCGTTTTCGCTGATCAAGACCAGCCGGTGGCTGCTGTTGGCCAGCGTTTTCAGCCTGCTGCCTGCAGCGGCCGGGGCAGTCTCCGGCACCCAGGAATTCCGTCTTGAGAATGGCCTGAAAGTCATCGTGCGCGAGGACCGCCGCGCCCCCACCGTGGTCAGCATGGTCTGGTACCGCGCTGGCAGTATTGACGAGCAGAACGGCACCACCGGCGTCGCGCATGTGCTTGAACACATGATGTTCAAGGGCACGCAGAAGCTCAAGCCGGGTGATTTCAGCGCACGCGTCGCCGCACTGGGCGGCCGCGACAATGCATTCACCAGCCGCGATTACACCGCCTATCACCAGCAGGTGGAGAAATCCCGGCTGGAACAACTGTTCGAGCTCGAATCAGACCGCATGCAGAACCTGATCATGGATCCGGCCGAGTTCGCCAAGGAGATCAAGGTAGTCATGGAGGAGCGCCGGCTGCGCACCGAGGATCAGCCGATATCACTGCTGATGGAGACTCTGTACGCGACTGCTTACACCGCCAGTCCCTACCGTAACCCGGTGGTCGGCTGGATGGACGACCTGCAGAACATGACTGCCGCCGATGCGCTCGCCTGGTACGAACGCTGGTATGCGCCGAACAACGCGACGCTGGTAGTTGCCGGTGATGTCGACGCGCAGGAAGTGCTGCGTCTGGCCGACAAGTACTTCGGCGCCATACCGCCAAAGACGCTGCCAAAGGTCAAGCCGCAGCAGGAGCCGAAACAGCGAGGCATCCGTCGCGTGACCGTCAAGGCGCCGGCCGAGAATCCTTATCTGGTGATGGCCTACAAGATGCCCAGGCTGCTCGACGTCGAGAAGGATGAGGATCCCTATGCGCTCGAGGTGCTGGCTGCCGTGCTGGATGGCTATGACAACGCGCGCCTGCCGGCGAAGCTGGTGCGTACCGAGCGCATCGCCAACTCGGTCGACGCCGGATACAACGGCACTGCACGCGGTCCGGTGATGTTCATGTTGTCGGGCGAGCCCACGCGCGACACCTCGCTCGAAAAGTTCGAAGCTGCGCTGCGTGCCGAGGTCGAGCGTATCGCGAAAGATGGCGTGTCCGCCGACGAACTCAAGCGCGTCAAGGCGCAGCTGATCGCCGGCCAGATTTACAAGCGCGACTCGGTGTTCGGGCAGGCGATGGAGATCGGCGCAATGGACATGATCGGCCTGTCCTACCGTGACATCGACCGCATCATCGAGCGCCTGTCTGCCGTCACCCCGGCACAGGTTCAGGCGGTTGCACAGAAATATTTTTCCGACGACCAGCTGACTGTCGCGATTCTTGCCCCGCTGCCCATGACCGCGCAGGCGGACGGCAAGGAGGCCGTGTCCGGCCTGCGTCATTGAGACCCTGAGTCCTCGGGTCCCCAACGGAGAAACATCGATGCTAAAGAAACTGATTGTCATCACACTGCTGACTGCCAGCAGTCTCGCGCAGGCCGCACTCGACATCCAGCACTGGACGCTGGACAACGGTGCACGCGTGTATTTCGTCGAGAACCACACCATTCCCATGCTCGATGTGAACGTCGAGTTCGATGCCGGCAGCCGGCGTGATCCCGCGGGCAAGTCCGGCCTGTCGTCGCTGACCAGCAGCTTGCTCGCCCGTGGTTTGAAAGAAGCCCGGCTGACGGATGGCAGCGTCGAGCCGGCAATGTCGGAAGCAGAGATCTCGACGGCACTGGCCGACATTGCCGCGCAGCGCGGCGGCGGCGCAGGTAGCGACCGCGCCGGCATGTCGGTGCGTACGCTATCGGACCAGGCCACGCGTGGCGAAGCCATCCGGCTGCTGGCGAGGCTGCTGGCGCATCCGGCCTTCCCTGAGGATCTGGTCCGGCGCGACCAGGCGCGTACCGTCGCTGCGATACGCGATGCGCTGACGCGTCCGGAATCCATCGCCAGCAAGGCTTTCTGGCGGCTCGCGTACGGCAACCACCCGTATGGCGCGGAGGCGACCGTCGAATCGGTCGAGACGATCACGCGTGAGGATCTCGCGCAATTCCATCGCACCCACTATGTAGCCAACCATGCGGTGGTCGCGATGATTGGCGACGTCACCCGTGCCGAGGCTGACGCGATCGCCCGCGAACTGACGCGCCGGCTGCCGCAGGGACAACCTCTGCCGGACTTGCCGGCGGTGGCCTTGCCGATCGGCGCGGAAGAGCGCATTCCTCATCCTGCGTCGCAGTCGCACATCATGCTCGGCATGCCGGCGCTGGCGCGCAATGATCCCGATATGTTCGCGCTGACCGTTGGTAATTATGTGCTTGGCGGTGGCGGTTTCGTGTCGCGGCTGACTCGCGAAGTGCGCGAGAAACGCGGCTTGTCCTACAGCGCCTACAGCTACTTCAGCCCGATGGCGCAGTCGGGGCCCTATACGGCCGGCCTGCAGACACGCAAGGATCAGTCCGACGAGGCGCTGAAGGTCGTGCGCGACACCATCGAAGCTTTCCTGCGCGACGGTCCGACGGAGGCCGAGTTGAAGGCGGCGAAGGATAATCTGATCGGTGGTTTCGCGCTGCGCATCGACAATAATCGCAAGATCCTCGACAACATCGCTGCGATTGGCTTTTACCAGATGCCGCTCGATTATCTCGACACCTGGACGATGCAAGTCGAGAAAGTCACCGCTGCCGACGTGCGCGCTGCCTTTGCGCGCAAGCTGGCCATGGACAAGATGGTGACGGTGGTGGTCGGCAGCGAACCGATCAAACCCTGAAAGATCCGAACTTGAAAAAACAGAACGCCGCACCACCGCGGCAAGTACGCATCATCGCCGGCGACTGGAAGCGCACGCCGTTGCCGGTCGCCGATGTCGATGGCCTGCGCCCCACGCCCGACCGCGTACGCGAGACCGTGTTCAACTGGCTGGAGCACCTGCAGCATCGACGCTGGGATAACCGCCGCTGTCTCGATCTGTTCGCCGGGACCGGCGCGCTCGGCTTCGAAGCCGCCAGCCGCGGTGCCGCCGAGGTTGTGATGGTCGAGTCACATCCGGCCGCTTTGCGGCACCTGAATGCGACGCGTGACAAACTCGGTGCGACGCAAGTGACAATACGGCGCGGCGATGCGCTGGCATGGCTGACAGCCACCACAGCGCTGTCCGGTAGCTTCGACCTGGTGTTTCTTGACCCGCCGTATGGGCGGAATCTGCTGCCGCAACTGTTACCGGCATGCCGTCGCTTGCTGGCCCCTAGCGGGCTGATCTATGCGGAATCCGACCAGCCATTCGCGGAGGGTGAAGCCGAGTGGCTGCAAGGCTGGACCATTGTGCGTGCCGACAAGGCCGGGCAGGTGCATTACGCTCTGCTGTCTGGGGATGATGACCGGACGAATTAGGGCATAATGCGCGTCGTTCGCGGGGGAAATTACGTGCCGCGCAAGAAACTTTGAAGGACAGCCCATGGTTACAGCCGTATATCCCGGAACCTTTGATCCGCTCACCCGCGGGCATGAAGATCTGGTGCGGCGCGCATCGGGTCTGTTCGACAAGCTGGTCGTCGGCGTCGCCGATAGCAAGGCCAAGCGCCCTTTCTTTTCTCTGCAGGAGCGTCTCGACATTGCGCACGAAGTGCTCGGACATTATCCGAATGTGGTTGTCGAGAGCTTTTCCGGGCTGCTGAAAGATTTCGTGCGCGCGCACGATGCCCGCGTGATCGTGCGCGGCCTGCGTGCTGTATCCGACTTCGAATATGAATTCCAGATGGCCGGCATGAACCGCTACCTGCTGCCCGATGTCGAGACCCTGTTCCTGACCCCGTCCGACCAGTATCAGTTCATCTCCGGCACCATCGTTCGTGAGATTGCCCTGCTGGGCGGCGATGTGTCGAAATTTGTCTTCCCGTCAGTCGAGCAGTGGCTGCACAAGAAGATCGCCGC
>JACCDS011919728.1_pt1 | contig 37856 bp, 35 predicted proteins | sample 7446441 | NCBI WGS metagenome assembly JACCDS01 (sample SAMN15323445, study PRJNA562643) | freshwater metagenome | isolation source: river surface water | place: USA:Blue River Watershed | collected 2017-08-17
ACGGTATTGGCTACCCTGCCAAAAAATTGAGGTGTTGTACAATAGTTTTCAACTAGTACACAACACCTCAATAATCATAAAACGTATATTAGTTCGTTTTACCGGGATATACTTTTAAGGCTGCTTCTAAGCAATCCATAGCAATATTGATATCCTGTTCGTTGAGCACGTAAGCTAACCGCACTTCTTGCTTACCCAAACCCGCAGTACCATAAAATCCGGTAGCCGGCGCCAACATAACAGTAGCGCCTTTGTGGGAAAAACTTTTCAAAAGCCACAAGCAAAAAGCATCGGCATCATCTACCGGCAGCTTTGCCATAGCGTAAAAAGCCCCGCCTGGATTGGGACAAAAAACACCTTCCATAGCGTTTAAACGCTGAACAATGGTATCGCGTCTACGCTTATATTCTGCCTTGGTTGCATTAAAATAATCTGATGGCAGGTCTATTGCCGCTTCTGCTGCTATTTGAGCAAATGAGGGAGGGCTAAGCCTTGTTTGGGCAAATTTCATCACAGCATCCAATACCGCAGGATTTTTTGATACCAACGCCCCAACTCGAGCACCACAAGCACTGTAACGCTTACTGATACTATCTATCAATATTACATGCTGCTCCAACCCTTCTAAATGCATGGCACTAATATGCTCGCCTTCATAACAAAATTCGCGATAGGCTTCATCGCAGAACAAATACAAATTGTGCTTGATAACAATTTGCTTCAATGCTTCCATTTCTTCTGCTTTGTACAAATAGCCGGTAGGATTGTTGGGATTGCAAATAACGATGGCCTTGGTGCGTGCCGTAATTTTTTTCTCAAATTCCTCAATCGGCGGTAGGGCAAACCCATTTTCTATACTTGCAGTAATAGGTACTACCTGTAAGCCCGCTGCTAAAGCAAAGCTGTAATAGTTGGCATAAAATGGTTCGGGGGTAATCACTTCATCGCCACTATCCAAGCATGCCAAGAACGAAAACAAGATGGCTTCGCTTGCACCGGTGGTGATAATTATTTGACGGTAATCTATTTGAATACCTGCCTGATAATAATAAGCCGCCAATTTTCTACGGTAACTTTCATTACCGGCACTATGGCTATACTCCAACACCTTAAAGTTGCTGTTGCGCACTGCATCGAGCATGGGTTGGGGCGTTTCTATATCAGGTTGACCAATGTTTAAGTGGTACACTTTGGTGCCATTTTTTATGGCAGCCTCGGCATAAGGCACTAGCTTTCGTATGGGCGAAGAAGGCATCAATTGCCCCCTCTTACTTATTTGCAACATGTACGTTTGGTATTGAAAAATCTGCTAAACGAGTGTTTTGCGTTCAAAGACACTCCGCATAAATGAAAACAATTATCTTAATCGGTTGGTACTTTTTACCAATTGTTCATCTTTCCATATGCCCCTAAGGGCCAAGGCAAGCCATAATGGAATGCTGAATGCCAAAAGCGATGTTAAATTGATATTACCTTCAGCAAAATGTTTGGTTTCGGAAAAATATAGCACAATGTTCAGTAACGCTACAACTACGATAGCACTTACTACCAACAGCTGTCTTTTGCGGTCTTTGAACAAAAAAAGCGCCACCAATGATGCAACACCAACTGCTACCGTGAGTATCAATAACCAAATGCTACTCATGGCATTGAGTAATACAAATTGCTTGGTATTGGTAACGGTATCTAACTGATTGCCACTAAAAAATGGAACTTTCAGGGTTAGAAAAGCTGCTACCGATGCAAGTAGCAGCCATATAGATTGAATGCGTTGTATCATAATGGGTTTTCTTTAACCGATATACATTTTAGCCCAATTCGGGATAAAGTTGAAATTGGCTCATAAATTCGTTTACTTCTTTTTTAACACCACTAACAATGGCGGCATCATCGGCATTCATCAATACTTTATCGATGGCATTTACCACAAACTGCATATCGCTTTCCACCAATCCTCTTGTGGTAATGGCTGGCACACCAAAACGAATACCACTTGTTACAAAAGCGCTTTTATCGTCGTAAGGCACCATATTTTTATTAGCCGTAATATCGGCCAATACCAATGCTTGCTCTGCTTTTTTACCACTGATATTTTTGTTGCGCAAATCAATTAACATAAGGTGGTTATCGGTACCGCCACTGATAATTTGGTATTCTTTATCGGTAAATGCCTTGGCCATTGCTTGCGCATTTTTTTGCACTTGATGGGCATATTTGGTAAAATCGTCGGTGAGAATTTCCCCAAATGCAATTGCTTTTGCAGCAATAACATGTTCTAGTGGACCGCCTTGCGTACCTGGAAATACGGCCATATCTATCAAATTGCTCATCATGCGAATATTGCCTTTGACATCTTTTAAGCCAAATGGATTTTCAAAATCTTTACCCATCATAATTACGCCACCACGAGGGCCACGCAATGTTTTGTGGGTAGTAGAAGTTACAAAATGACAATGTGGGAACGGGCTGCTGAGCAATCCTTTGGCAATTAAACCTGCAGGATGGGCAATATCTGCCAATACAAAAGCGCCTACTTCGTCGGCTACTTTTCTAATGCGCGCATAATCAATATCGCGGCTATAAGCACTAGCTCCGCAAATAATTAATTTAGGTTTTACGGCACGCGCTTTTGCTTCGAGGGTTTCGTAATCTATGCGGCCTTCTTCTTTGGTTACACCATAAAAATGGGGTTGGTATATTTTACCACTAAAGTTAACAATGCTGCCGTGTGTAAGGTGACCTCCCATACTCAAGTCTAAACCCAAGATGGCATCGCCGGGCTGCAATATTGCCAACATGAGGGCTGCATTTGCTTGGGCACCGCTGTGGGGCTGTACGTTGGCATATTCAATATTGAACACTTGCTTCAATCTATCTATGGCCAATTGTTCGGTTTGGTCTACTATTTCGCAACCTCCATAATACCTACGACCCGGATACCCTTCGGCGTATTTATTGGTTAACACACTGCCCATTGCCTGAATTACTTGCAAACTTGTAAAGTTTTCGCTGGCAATTAATTCAATGCCGTGGCGTTGGCGCTCTAACTCTTTGTTGATTAAATCGAAAACGAGGTTGTCTCTTTGCATGACTTAATAAGAATTTTGTACGGTAATTCCCGTATTGTTTTGATTTGAAGCCGCAAAAATAGTTGTTACAAGATAGTTTACCATTTTTTGTGTCATAAACTTTCGGAAACCCACACAATTTATGTTACAATAGTACTTACTAGCTCTACCATTCTTGATATTGGGAGATGTTATTGCTCCATAGTGGTACTGCCTTTGAATGGTGCCAACGCCCATGCAGACCAATAGTAGTACCGGCCCTTGGCTCATAAAAAAAGCCGTCAACAATGCAATACACTGTTGACGGCTCTGTAAAAAAGGTTGAAAAAACAATTATTTGATTCGTTTAGATTCACTTTCGATACCGGTGCTTCGTTGACGCGCTGCTTTTACTTGATTGTTACCAAAACGGTAACTAAAGTTGAGGCGCACGGTACGACTTTCCCAAGTACCACCGCCATTGATGACCATTCCGCCAAAATTGTTGTTGGCTTTCCAAGGAGCGGTAAACAAAATATCGGTAACGCTCAATTTTAAGGTGGCTTTCTTTTGCAACAATGCTTTTTGTACACCTAAATCAATGCCTCCTTGCGGACGGGTACGCCACGTAGCACCCCAAATGCTTGGCCCATTGTACCATCCGCTTATTTCGGCTTGGTAATCGTGCCCTAAGGTGAATGTATGCTGCATGTACGCGCCATACATAGGAATATTAACACTTACCTTGTTGCTATTGATTTGTCCTTTGAACATTTGATAGTTGTACCAAAAGTTAGCATAACCATTCCACCATTTTTTTATTGGCAAGGGACTACCAATGTTAAAACTGAGTATTTGTTGGGTGGCTAAGTTTTGTTGCTGCACAAAAGTAGCATTGCTGTTGGTGGTATCGGTAACTTCGGTGGCATAGTCTTTTACATGACTGTACCCTACAGTGGTGTTTAAAAAGCCCATTAAGGTATGGGTTAATTCTACATTGTCGGTATATTGAGGGCGTAAAAAGGCATTCCCTTTTTGATAGGTTAGCTCATCTAATTTGTTTTCGAAGGGATTCAAATCTTGATAAGAAGGCCTATCTATACGGCGACTATAGGTTAGATTTAAGGTATGCTTGGCATTGGCTACATAAGTAAGGGCTGCGCTAGGAAATAAATCTAAATAATGCCTGTCCACTTTATCGTCGGTTTGTGTTTGGCCATCGGCACGGGTAAGTTCGCCAAGGCTATTGGTTTGTTCAGCACGTAAACCTGTTTGTATGCTCCACTTTTTAGACAATTGTGTTTGATAGTTTACATAAAAGGCATTTACATTTTCGGTGTATTTAAATCCGTTGCTACGGTCGAGCAATTTGCTAGGCACACCCGCTGCATTGTCTTGAAAAAAGTCGAAGGTGTTGGTAGTTTTTACATAACTCGCTTTAATGCCGTAGCCCAATTTCCCTTTTCCCAAGCGATGTTCGGCATCGGCTTTGAAGGTATAAATATCAATATCGGTAGGGGTATTGTTTCGATAAATAAAACTGTACAATAGGCTGCCATTGGCATCGTAATAATAATTGGGTTGGTAGCTGTTGCCTTTACCTCTAAACAAACCGTAATCGGCATCAATGTTTACTTCGTTACCACTAGTATCGGCAAAACGATAGTTGAGGTTAAGGTTGGTATTGGTACGCTTACCGGGTATGGTATTCTGGGCCTGTAAAGTTTTTACATACGTATTGTTGCCATTGCCCACGTAATAAATAGGAGTAGCACCGGAACTGGCAAAATCGTTGTTGCTAAAGTTACCGGTTGCAATGATACCTACTGTACTGTATTTGGTAGCAAAATAATCGGCACCTACTTTGGCATTAATGCTTTCGTTTTTGCTAACGTGTACGCTACTTTGGTTAAAGAAGGTATCGTTTTGTGTGCGTTTTAAAAACATGGTATTTTCGTAATTACCCACATTGGCGCTTAAATTGCTAAACAAGTTGACTTTTTTATCGCGATAATTTAGGCTTACGGCAGCATTGCCTTTGGGCGTTACACCTTGTACAAATCCGAGGCTTGTATTGCCATTGGTGCCGTATTTTTTGTTTTTCTTTAGCCGAATATTAATAACCCCCGCATTGCCGCTAGCATCGTATTTGGCACTAGGATTGCTAATCATTTCAATAGCTTCTATGTCGTTGCTGTTGATACTTTTTAGGTAGTCGGCCAAACTTTTGCTATCTAGTTGGGTCATTTTTCCATCAATATAAATGCGCACCCCGGTTTTGCCTTTCATGCTTATATTGTCGTTGTTATCGACCATAATGCCCGGGCTTTTTTGCAACAATTCCATGGCGTTGCTACCGGTAGCATTAATACTGTTTTCAACATTAAAAATGGTTTTATCGGCTTTTACTTCAATCATGGGCTTTTTGCTTACCACAGTTACTTCCTTTAATTGGGTAGCTTCGGCTACAAGCAACACGTTGGGCATGCTTAGTTGCGTACTGCCCGTTAATTCAATGGGGGCCGATGTTTGTTTGGCATAACCTACAGCTGAATAACTAAGCAAAAATTTGCCCACTAGCTTGGTGGTTATTTCAAAGCGCCCTTCTTCGTTGGTAACATCTGTTTTTACTAGACTGCTATCTTTCAATTTGAGTAAAGAAACCGTAGCAGCTTTGATCGGTTTTTTTTGGTTGTCGGTTAGTTTACCGTTAATGGTACTTTGAGCTATGCTAAACTGAAAAGCGAGCAGCAAAGCGCAAATGGATAGAATACATTTCATGCTTGTTTGTTTGGTTGTATGGTTGGTACGAAATACGGCTTAAAATGTTACAAAATAGTCGGCTAGTTGGTACAAAAGGTAGTAAACAGCACATGAAAGGCAAAAAAACATAGTATTAGGGGCAAGAAACAGCAGTACCATTGTGCGGCTATTGTTCGGGCTGTTGGCAGTAATCCTCGCCACCAATCGCCCGTTGGTTGTTGGTGTCTGTGGGTTACTGCTGCCCATCCCGCTGCCTTTGAACTATAATACATCAGGCATCAGATAAAAATGGTTAGCAGCTAAACAACCCTTCCAATTGACAATTAAAAATTATTTCATTCTATCATTTATTCAATATATCTTGCTTTCAAATTCAACATAATGAAAAAAATATTTTTTGGCTTTTTGGCACTTGTAGTACTTTCTATTGGTTGTGGCACCAAAGATGCTACAGAACCCTCCTTAGCTTTAACCAAAGAAAACATTTTGGGTAAGTGGACGCTCAACGACCAACGCGTAAAAGTTAGTGTATTAGGGTTTGCACAAGATACCACTGAAAAGTTCGATGCCAGCTCGTACTTCGATTTTAAAAGCAACAACAAAGTATATGTGTATGGCAAATTGCAAGGCGATACCGCTGCGGCTACGCTAGATTCTATTGACTACAAAATAGAAAACAATAAATTGACCCTTTTAATGCCCAATTTATTTGCCGAAGCATTTCCTACCGAAGCACCTAACGAAAGCCAATTTTCGGTAACCATACTTACCAATAAGAAACTACAATTAAGTACCGAATTCAAAATACCTCCATCCGATTCTACTATTGCAGCAGACTTATCGTTTTGGATAAATGCAAGTAGATAATCGATAACGCACACTATACATTCTACAAGTGATTACTTATCTAAGAGGAGGCTATAGAGGAAAGTGCTTTGCATTCCTCTATAGCCTCCTCTTTTACGTTTGAGCATTTAGTTATTTGTTATGTTGCTGTGGTTTTTAACAGCCCAACAGGTGTTTCGTACGCCCAACAATTAGCCCCGATAGCAGCGGCTACACCGCTGAGGCTTTGTGTTTGGAGCTTTGTGGCGGAGTAATAGCGGATAGCGGGACCGCAGCCCAATAAAGTTGTCATTTGCTCAGCTTCTAAAAAAGAAATATTGTGAAGATTAAACCTATTTTGAAACAATCATTACTTATCTAAATACAAAGTTCCAACCGAATAGGTTTTGGCTTCGCCGGCAATCAATACCCTTTCTTTGAGATGCGTGCAAAACAATTTTCCCACTCTGCTGGACAATTGATAGGCTATTAGTTCCGTTTTGTTGAGTTGCTCCGCCCAATAAGGAATTAAACTACAATGGGCCGAGCCGGTTACGGGATCTTCTATAGCTGCTGCATTAGGCACAAAAAAGCGAGAAACAAAATCGCTCTCTGTTCCGCGAGCTGTTACTATAACACCACCTGTTCCCAACTGCACTTCGTCGAACAATGCCCTATTGACTGCTATATTGCGGATATCGGCCTCAGAATCGTACACCAACATGTAATCACGAGCTTTCAACACCACTTTGGGCTGTATACTCAATGCTCGAGCAATTGTATTTGGCAGCGTAGTTGGTTCGGGCATACGTGTAGGAAAATTGAGTACATACAATGATTGGTTTCGGGTAACAGTGAGTGTGCCGCTAAGCGTTTCAAAATGTAGGGTTTGTGCCGTATTGTGCAATTGTGTAACAATGCAATGTGCCGCTGCCAAAGTAGCATGACCGCACAAATCCATTTCTATTTCGGGCGTAAACCACCGTAAATGGTATCCGTTTGGTGTTGGCACAAAAAAGGCTGTTTCGGCTACTGCATTTTCGCTTGCTATTTGCAATAAAGTGGCATCGGGCAACCACTCGGTTAAAGGCACTACACAAGCGGGATTACCTCCAAAAACATGGTTGGTAAACGCGTCAATTTGGTACAATGGTAATTGCATAACTACTATAAATGGTGGAGAAAAACGAATGTAACTTGATTAAAGTTGTTGAATAGTGAAGATAAAGTAAAGGGGTTTATCTTGGTATACTGCCCTATCTTTTACCAAATATTATTGTGTGCTATTGAGCATTTAAGGCACACTTTATCTATATTGCAACTCTTTATAAAAGCACACAAGCCATGAGCACTAAAAAAAATACTTCTTTACCTCCTTTGTTCAACAATAATAACTATGTATGGATGGCCATTGGCGCCGCTATCATTGCTGTAGGCATGTTTTTAATGAGCGGTGGTAAAAATGAAAATCCCAATGTTTTTGACGAAAATGTAGTGTACAGTACGGTACGTATTACGGTGGCACCTATTTTAATTGTAGCAGGTTTATTGGTACAAGTATTTGCCATCTTTAAAAAATCAAAATAAACCCATTTGTATATCAGTAAATAGCGATGAAAATTCATCGCTATTTTAATAATTAGCCCAAACCAAACTTTATGGATACTTTAAAAGCCATTATCATTGCCATTGTAGAAGGCCTTACCGAATTTCTGCCTATCAGCAGTACGGCGCATATGAAAATTACCAACCCGTTGATTGGTGTACAACCCGATGCCTTTACCGATATGTTTGAAGTAGTGATACAACTTGCAGCCATATTATCGGTAGTAACTATTTATTGGCGTAAGTTTTTTGATTTTAGTAAGTTGAATTTGTACATCAAACTGATTATTGCCGTAGTTCCGGCACTTTTGTTTGGTGCTTTATTAAAAAAACACATTGACGCAGCCTTGGACAACTTGGTATTTATTGCCATTGTGATGATTGTAGGGGGAATTGTTTTGTTATTCATCGACAAGCTATTTACCAATAACCACCTAGCCCAAGAAGAGGACATTAGCAATAAAAAAGCATTCATCATTGGTTGTTTTCAGGTATTGGCCATTCTGTTTCCGGGCTTAAGCCGTAGTGCCGCTACCATTATAGGCGGTATGAGTCAAAAGCTAACCCGTGGATTAGCCGCTGAGTTTTCTTTTTTCCTAGCAGTGCCAACCATGTTTGCGGCAAGTGCCAAAAGTATGTTGGATGTATACCAAGAACACCCGGAAGTGTTGGTGAAAGACAATTTTATAACCTTGGGTATTGGGGCTGTGGTGTCGTACATAGTGGCTTTGTTGGCTATTAAATTTTTTATCAGCTATTTGCAAAAGCACGGATTTAAAGTATTTGGTTGGTATCGTATTGTTTTGGGCATTGCTGTATTGGCCCTTATTTATACCAATACCATTCATTAAACTCCACTTTTCAATACCCCATTATTGTTTTAAGCCAACAATGTATGCAAACCGCCTCTAAAAAAGTAATTAATGGTTGGGCCATGTACGATTGGGCCAATAGTGTGTATAGTTTGGTGATGACCGCCACCATTTTTCCAGCTTACTATGAAGCCGTTACCGGCGATGGTAATGATGAAAGCCTGAACGACAAAGTATCTTTTTTGGGAGGCACCTTTGTTAATACCTCTTTGTACGACTATGTTTTGGCTATTGCCTTTTTATTAGTCGCCTTCACAAGCCCAATACTATCGTCAATTGCCGATTTCAGAGGTAATAAAAAATTGTTCTTGCGCTTTTTTTGTACTATGGGCAGTGTAGCATGTTGCAGCTTGTATTTTTTTACCGGCAGTAATTTGATTGTAGGCTTAGGCGGCATTTTGGTTTCTTGTGTTGGCTTTTGGGGTAGTTTGGTTTTTTACAACTCATACTTACCCGAAATTGCCGCACCCGAAGATAGAGATGACATTAGTGCAAAAGGCTATGTACGAGGCTATATTGGCAGCATGGCTTTGCAAATCATTTGTTTTGTTTTTGTATTAATGCCCGAAAAATTTGGCATCAGCAAAGGGGAAGCTTCGCGCTTATCTTTTGTATTAGTGGGTACTTGGTGGTTTGGATTTGGACAGTGGGCAATTGGCCGTTTACCTGCCACTACGCATACCAATACAGCGGTTAGTAGCAATCATGGATTGTTATTTAATGGTTACAAAGAGTTGTTAGTGGTTTGGAAACAAGTTAAAAAACTGCCCGTACTCAAAAACTATCTTGGCGCTTTTTTTTGCTACAACATGGGGGTACAAACCATTATGTTAGCCGCTACCATGTACGGCAAAAGCGAACTCAATATTCCTACTACCAACTTGATAGTTTCAATATTGATTATCCAATTGGTGGCAATTGCAGGTGCCTATTTAATTGCAAAACTATCAGACAAGGTTGGCAACTTTAAAGCGTTAATCTTTACCGTTAGCATTTGGGTAGGTATCTCCATCTTTGCGTATTGCGTACCTCGTAACGGCATTTATTTGTTCTATACCTTAGCCACAATTGTGGGTTTTGTAATGGGTGGCATTCAATCGCTTAGTCGTAGTACTTACAGCAAATTGATGCCCGAAACAAAAGACACCACCTCTTTCTTTAGCTTTTACGACGTAACCGAAAAGCTATCTATTGTATTTGGCATGTTTAGTTTTGGAATTATTAACGAGTTAACTGGCTCGCAGCGAAATTCTGTTTTAACCTTAGGTACTTTTTTTATTCTTGGCATTGTGCTATTGATGCGCATTGTAAAGCAACAATCCAAACAACATTCATAGCATTCGCGAGTGTAATGTGCTTATTGTTTATTACTTTAAACTAATGGCGGCACTGAGGGGATATCTTAAATTTTGATAGTGCATCATATCCACTTTAATGCTACCTACCACTATTGGGCTTTCAATTCGCAGTGGTACGTGGTTTTGGTCGTCACTAACCCAAACGGTCATTTTCTCACCCCCTTGAAAAATGGTTCCTTTTACAAGTAAGGGCTTAAACTTAATGGCCCTGAATTTTCCGTAGCGGGTTTTTACAATTTCTTTTCCTAAATATTTAATATACAAACCATGCACTTCGTTGTCTAAAAACATACTAAAAGGTATTTTGTCGTCAGGCTTGTATTTAGAAAAGTCTATATTTCTTGCATAATAAATGCTACTCAATACATCCTGAATACAATTAGGTACCTTAAAAGTGCCTTTTGCTGAAGTGGCCGTATTAGCTTGTCTATTAAAAGTAACATTTTCATTTATCTTATATCCGCCTTCGTCTACAATACGTAAAAACTTATAGGGTTGTAAGGTATTGGTGTCGATAAAACTTTCGTATTTATCGCGCACTTTAAAAATCCAATCGTAGCTGCTATTGCTATTGCCTAAACCCACAATGTGGTACACCGGCTTATTGTTGAGTGGTTCTATGTTGACAGAAAAATTGGCACTTCCTGCATTTACATACAAGCCTATCACATTGTAATAAATATTAAAGCCAATATTTTCCCCATTGGTAAACGCAGTATTTCGAATACTGCAAAACTCATCCCCAGCCAAAGCCCCTACCAATATGGGCAAAGTAAGCAGGCAACTAATTATTTTTTTCACGCCAAAGATTTTTGTTTAAAAATGCGAATGGTTAGTATACAAATACTGCCAACAATGGCAGGCACAATTAAATTAATCAGCCAAATACCGGCACTTGTGGCAATAATGCCTACCAAATTGTTGCTCAACATACCAAAAAGTGTTAGGCTTATCTGCCCACGTACACCTAGCTCCCCAAGGGCTATACTTGGCACAATGGCCAAAACCAAAAACTGTATACCCACCAAAGCTGCGGCTTGCCACCACACTATTTGTACACCAAATACTTGTAACAACAATAAGTATTGCAATGTAAACACCAAGTATCTAACAAAAGACAACCGTAATATTCGCAACAAATGCCGGGATTGCAGCATTGCTAATTCCTCAATAAAAAAGTGATACTTACGAATCCACGATATTTTTTCGGCCAATAAAGTCAACCACGACAAATTGTAATAAAACAGCAATAAAACTACTGTAAACACACAAACCGACATTGTTAAAATTTTGTAACTGTATACCGGTAATTGTTGTAGTTGTTGCAAATGATGGGCTATGTTGTTTTGCATCAGCAATAATCCTACGCTTCCCAAGATAAACGTAACAATCAACTGACTAATATTGGCTACCATTAGCAACATTACGCCGCGCAGCCGATTACCATCTTGTAAGTAAAGAATGCACCCCGCATACTCGCCTACCCTATTAGGGGTGTTTAGTGCCAACGCCTGACCGCTAAAAATGGCCTTAAATGCCTCCCCTATTGATATTTGCTGCACATTGTGTAGCAACAATTGCCATTTGCGGGCTTCAATTCCCCAATTAGCCAACATTAAACCTATTACTGCACCAAACTTCCACGCTTGCGGCCCTGTGAACGAAGCTACAATGGCCTTCCACGAAGCCTGTACATGCTGCTGTTGCATTATTTGCTTGTATATAGCTATACTTAGCCATACAAACAGCAAAGGCCCTACTACATAATTGGTTACTATTTTTATTCTTTTGCTTGTCACTAGGCTATTAAAAGGAATTGTTACAAAGAAACAAGTAATATGCCACAAAATAAAAGATAGTGAACAGATACGGAATGGTTGATTGCTGAAAGGCCAAAAGCTTCAATGATTACCCTCATTTTAAGAAAACCATCACTTTTTCAGCCAAATGTTTAGGCTAAATGCGTCAATCATCTGCCACAACAAATAACCGCTACACACACTATTTTGCAGTATTATTGCACCGAAACTGCTTCTAATACATGCAACCAAGTAATATCATCATGGGCATTGACCCGGGCACACAATTAATGGGCTATGCCTTAATAAATATAGAGGGCAAAAATCCAAGGGTGTTGCTGATGGATGTATTAAAACTTACTCAACACAAAGACATTTACGAACGCTTAGAAAAAATACATACCCAAGTAGCCGAACTAATTCGTTTGTATAGGCCTACCACATTTGCTATTGAAGCTCCTTTTTTTGGTAAAAATGTACAAAGTATGCTCAAACTTGGGCGCGCACAAGGGGTGGCAATTGCTGCAGCTATGCAAGCCGGTATTGGCGTTACGGAATACAGCCCAAAAAAAGTAAAGCAAAGCATTACGGGCAATGGTAATGCCGACAAAGAACAGGTATGGAAAATGTTGCAACGCACCCTTAATATTGAGGAAAAGCCGCAATATTTTGATGCCACCGATGCCTTGGCAGTGGCACTTTGTCACTATTATCAAACATCATCGCCTTTGGGCAACACAAGCAAAGGCTTAAAAGGTTGGGAAGCCTTTATTGCCAAAAATGCCGATCGGATAATTCAAAAATAGCGATTCCGAAGAGCGTTATTTTGAGAAAAGTAGTATTGGAGCATAATATTATACAAATCTTCAGCAACCTGATCATGACAATCTACGAGAAAATTGGAACGGGGCTCATTTTTCTATCTATTGCAATGTTATTATTTGGTATTAACATATTTACCTATCAAGGCGATTTTTACCAATTGGTCAGCCAATTGGGCATGTATTGTTTTTCACTTTGGTTACCTACTTTGATTATTGGTTTAGTATTAATTTTAAGCAAAATTAACAAGCGGTAACAACCATCTTTTATCACACTACTTAATTAAATTAATCATTGAGCAACAATCGTTGTGCGCATCTACACTAGAAATGCTCAATTATTTGGCTATTGCCGCAATAATTTGCTGTTGGATAGCCTCAAATTCTGCGGGTGAAAACGCTATTTTGGGATTGAGCAAATTAACGTCGTGGGTAGTATTGGTGGGAATTAAATGCACATGTGCATGGGGCACTTCCAAACCTACCGTAATTATGTTTACTCTGTTGCATGCAAATAGGGTTTCCAAAGCCTTGGCTATAGGTTGGGCGAAGGGCAGTAAACCGGCAAGAATCGTATCCGGCAAATCGAACAGTTTGTCTACTTCCATTTTTGGCACTACCAACACATGTCCTTTTTGTACGGGAAAAATATCTAAAAAAGCAATAAAATTTTCATTTTCAGCTACTTTGTAGCAAGGTATTTGTCCGGCTATAATTTTAGAAAAAATGGTCATGTTGCTGTTTTTTGAGTAATACAAATGTAATTAAACGACTCGCTTTTGTTATCAAAAAAAAACCTGCAATAACCAATTAGCTATTGCAGGTTGTCATTATAGGGAGGAGAAACTAAATACTAATTCCCTCTACTTTAAATTTCAAAATACCTGTTGGTGCCGAAACTTCGGCAATTTCGCCTACAGCTTTACCAAGCAATCCTTTTCCAATAGGTGAGGATGCCGAAATTTTACCCGACTTTAAATCGGCTTCTTTTTCACCAACAATTTGGTAGGTTACTGTTTTTTTAGTTCCCAAATTAGTGATGGTCACTTTGGTCAATACTGCCACTTTGCTAGTATCTATACTTGCAGGATCTACAATTTTGGCATTGGCTATAACACCTTCCAACTGTTTTATTCTTGCTTCGAGCATGCCTTGTGCTTCTTTTGCGGCATCATATTCGGCATTTTCTTTTAAATCGCCTTTTTCTCTCGCTTCGGCAATGGCTTTGGATGCAGCCGGACGATCAATGGATTTCATCCGTTGCAACTCTTCGCGCATTTTCTCGAAGGTTTCCTTGGTTACATATTCACTCATACACATTTTGTTTAATGAGATACAAAAAAATACAACGCCACATTTTATTGCGGCGTTGCAGTAACTACAAAGATACTGCTTTTAGCAAAAAATTGAGTTAATTGAAAAAAATTAACGTGCTCTACCATTTTAAAGCCGATGCTTGTTAAAGAATGTATGGTTACTATACCTACGAATAGGTTGGAGGCTTCGTATTGGCACTATTGATGAATGGTGCCAACGCCCATGCCGCCCAATAGTAGCAATAGTGCTTGGCCCATCACCCTTTGAAGGCTATCGCGTAGCCGCTGCTTCGCCAATAAAATGCCGACAGTGGGTAAATTAGTTTTGCAACCGAATTCCCTTGCGAGGTGTTACTTTTGGTAAGGCTATTGCTTTTGCATAAACAAAAAATTACATCATGAAACAATTAAGTGCCGTCATTTTACTCTTGATAGCAGTACATGCTACCGCTCAACAGAAACACATAGTAAAAGGTAGAGTTGTGAATGCCGTTAACGGCGAAGGAATAGCCTATTCGAGCATTACCAACTTGACATCGCACGTAACAACCATTGCCTTACAAGATGGTTATTTTGCCATTGCTGCACACAAGGGACAATTACTGTCAATTTCTTGCATAGGATTTAATTTTGATACTGTACGCGTAACCGAAGCTTTAACAACCACCGACACATTGGTTGTTTCCGTTTTGCCACTTGCAAGCAAACTGAAAGACGTGGTACTGAATGCCAAATGGAGTGCTTATCAACTAGATAGTATGGAGCGACGCAAAAATTATTTTGGCACACGTAGCAGCCACACCCTCACAGCAATTTCCGGGGCTAATTCAGGTGCAGGCATTGGCATTAACCTAGACCGCTTTTATGGTTCAGAAAAAAAGAAACGCCGCTGGATTGAACTGTTCGAAAAAACGGAGCAAGAAGCCTATATTGACTACCGATTTTCGCCGGCACTTGTACACAAGTATACAGCTTTTTCGGGCGAAGCCTTACAGCAATTTATGCAGCAAAACAGGCCTGATTACAAGTGGTTGCGCCAACACAAACAGGACGAAGACCTTCTTTATTACATTAACGACCGCTTGAAAGCAGCCAAAAAGTCTAAGTAAAAGTGTACTCCTTTCCTCTTTTATAATCGCAGATAACTAGATTGATTTTGACAAGTCAATCTAGTTATCTGCGGGGGGCGTATTTCCTGCGCCGCCATTTGCTTTATCTACTTTTTCTCTAAAACGATGTCTGTTAATTAGGGCCTTTCGGATTTCGTTGCCAAATTCCATTTCGGCTAAAAAAACTTTGTTAGCTCGTTCATCGCTACCGAGTATTTTTTTGAATTCAGCACTGTGCTTCTTTTTTATTTGCAGCGCCTTTTCTTCGTATTGTAATACATTTTCTTTATTCTGCTTGCGTACGGCTTTCAGCTCGTCGGCATAAGCATAATAAGCAGGCCAAAATTTTTGTGCATCTTCGGAGGAAAGTGCCAACTTTCGTGTTAAATAGGCAATTTTTAGTCCTTGTACATTGGGCATAACGCCGGTAGCATCGGAAGGAGGCTGTGCAAAAGATATTTGAGCAGCACTTAACATCATTGCTATTAGTAAATATTTCATACCTATATATTGTTTACGTATCATCTAATTCTGCGTTTAGCCACCCTTACTCACTTTGTGTTTGCTTGTAGCCAACTCGTTTTCCTTTAAAAAAGCATTTAGCTCTTCATCGGTACACATTTGCAAGTGTTCTTGCAGGTTAAACAAGGCATCTACCGGAATATTGGCCATATCGTGCATATCGGTATTGGCTGGCAAGGCACTTTCGTTCAGCAAGTAATTAGCTAATTCGGCATCGGAAAGTTGGTTGATCCGCACACCTATTTCTGCTTTTGCCACTTGCTGATGCTGTTGCACTTTTTGGTAGCGCCAAATACCCGCCAATAACATGATGGTAACAAGGCAAGCAGCAGTAGCATACCACCACCGAATGGATGTAGCAAATGATACAATTGTAGCTTGGGGGTTTGTTTTTGGCGTGTGAACAAGCACCTTGGCTGGCACCGAATAGGGCATTTTTTTGGGCACTTGCGCCAATAAAGGAGCTATGAGTGTCAACTCGTCTTCAATTGCCTGATTGATGGCAGGTTCAGTTAAATGGGTGGACAATTGCGGATAAAGTTGGGCAAAATAATTATTGGGCACCGTATAAGGAACTTTTTTGGGAGCCTGTAACAACATTTCCTCCGGGAACAACCGATTTGCCAATGTTGCATAAAAATGTTGGAAATAAGTTTGCGGTATGGCATGCGGCATGCGGTTACCTATATTAGCTAACTGTGGCGTTGTTTCTTTCAATTCTTGGTATATCGAAGTATTGCTGTTCATAGTATCCTTTTGTAGACTTGCACAGATAGCCGCGGTTTAATGCTGTAACAGATAAGTTTCAATTTTTTTTGCGGCATGGAAATAGCTTGCCTTTAATGCACCTTCGCTAGTTTCCAAAATACGGCTCATTTCTTCGTAGGGCATTTCGTCGTAGTAACGCAAATTGAATACCAATTTTTGCTTTTGTGGCAGGGTTTGTATGGCCAATTGTAATTTCCATTCCAATTGGGCGGCATCAAAGTTGGTATCAGCTTTTACTTTGTTGGTAAGTGCAATTGTTTCGTCGTTCCACTCTACTACATTTCGTTTCTTTTGTTGTTCAATAAAAGTTAAACATTCGTTGGTAGCAATGCGGTAGAGCCAAGTGTACAATTGACTATCTTCTCTAAAGTTGTGTAGCGATCGCCAAACTCTTATAAACACGTTTTGCAATACATCGTTTGTATCGTCATGGCTAATCAACATACGTCGTATGTGCCAATATAATTTTTCTTGATACATCTGTACCAATTGTTCAAAAGCTTTTTCTTTTGTTTGATCTTGTTTAAACAATCGGAGTAGCTCGCTATCGTTTGCCTGCATGGAGGTGGCTTTTGGGGGGTGTTAGATGGTCTAAATGTAAGAAAGTTTAATCCAGAAAGCAAGAGGGGTCAAAAGGGCATAAAAAAAGGGCCAGGATAGACATCCAGCCCCGTTTTAAAATCCAATATCCTATGAAAAACCGTGTCAAATATACAGCACTATTTTTTAAAGAAACCTATTTAACGCACATTTATTTTATTAACACACCTTGATATCTTAACTAAATACCAGATTTACAAATTACTTTACAAGAAAACAAATTTGTAATTTTTTGGTGCCGCTTCTATTTGTAATTTTATCTTATGGTAATTTACTTCAGTCAGGCATCTGTTACACAAAAAGTACGCCGCTACCATTTACTTGGCACCTTGCTTTTGTTGGGACACCTATTGGTTGGCTGTAGCAAAAAAAACACCCAAACTTTACCAACCGCTTACACCCGCTTTATCATACTGAAAGGGGCACATTATGCCAACTACGACTCATCCAAACTTATTACGACCGCCTATAGCGAGCAGCGCTTTTGGGTAATTTTTGATAGCACAGCCATTTACCAAAATGTATTGACAAGCAACCAATTTGACATCAATAAACTCTATGGCTTTGCAGACAACAACGCATTTCATCAAGCCTTTAGTGCCCGATTTGGTTGGAATTGGCTCAACAACAAACTGCATTTATGGGCATATGTATACAACGATGGTCAACGCCTTGTGAAAGACTTAGGCAGTTTTCCACTTTATACGCCGCTCAATTGCAGCATTAAAGTTGATAGCAATACGTATGTTTTTGGAATTGATAACCAAAAATGGACAATGCCCCGAACAAGCAATACACCAATTGCCAACGGATACAAATTATTGCCCTATTTTGGCGGCGATGAGCCTGCTCCTCATGACATTGTTATTTTAATTAACGAAGAGTAATGCTCGTTTTATGCGTTTATGGCTTCATTTGTATGGTACCTTTCGGGTATTGAGCAACGACTACCTTTCGCTATTGCGCTACCATCCAATAATACACCAATAAAATACAAATACAATTCAACAGGTTCTGTTAATTTAGTGCCCTAAATTGATGCATAATGGAACTAAATGCCGAAATACAAAAAATACAACGCAAGTTTATACCAACTGATTTTGTGATCACTACTTGGGAATCGCTTTTGCCTTTCTTTGACCAATTGGCAAAGCAAGAACTCACTAGCAAAGACGTACTTTTAGAGTGGTTGCAAAATGTAAGCGAACTAGAGGCTGTAGTAAGCGAAGATGCTTGTTGGCGTCAAATAAAAATGACTTGCGATACCAACAACAAAGAACTAGAAGCCGCATTTACCTACTTCTGCATGGAAATTCAGCCACACCTTCAATCGTATGCCGACATACTGAATCGAAAATTAATTGCCTGCCCCTATACCAACGAGCTAAACCCTGAAGAATTTTTTATTTATTTACGTAATGTAAAAAAGAATATTGATTTATTCCGCGAAGCCAATATTCCCATTCAGGCCGAACTAAATGTGATGCAACAGCAATTTGGTGCTATTTCGGGCAAAATGACCGTTACAGTAAACAATCAGGAATATACACTTCAACAGGCAAGCAAATTTTTAGAAAATGCCGATCGCAATCTCCGCAAAGAAGTGTATTATAAAATTCAAGAACGTCGCTTACAAGATACCGATCAACTACACCAATTGTATTCGCAATTGGTAGCCAAAAGACATCAAATTGCGCTCAATGCCGGATTTGCCAATTACCGCGATTATAAATTTGCCGAACTTGGCCGTTTTGATTACACAAAAGAAGATTGTTACCAATTTCATGAAGCCGTAAAACTGCACGTATTACCCTTAATTGATACTATTTACGAACGCAAAAAACAACAATTGGGATTAACCGAACTAAAACCATGGGATACCGAAGCTGAACCCGAAGGTGTGAGTCCGTTAAAACCTTTTACCAATGGCGAAGATCTGTACAACAAAACGGTTTTGTGTTTTGAACAATTGCATCCTTTTTTTGCCAATTGCTTACGCAAAATGAATGCCCTTGGTCATTTTGATTTGGAAAGTAGAAAAGGCAAAGCTCCCGGAGGCTACAACTGTCCTTTAGCCGAAAGCGGTGCTCCTTTTATATTTATGAATGCCGCCGGCACAATGGCCGATGTAACAACTATGGTACACGAAGGCGGGCATGCCATTCACTCTTTTTTATCGCACCATTTACCACTAAGTGCTTTCAAAGAGTACCCAATGGAAATTGCAGAAGTGGCAAGCATGAGCATGGAGTTATTCAGCATGCAATACTGGAATAGCTTTTTTGATAACGAGACCGACTTGCAACGGGCCAAAGTACATCAACTAGAACGTACCATTACTATTTTTCCATGGATAGCCATAATTGATAAATTTCAACATTGGGTGTACGAAAATCCCTACCACACTATAGAAGAACGCACCATCCGGTGGGATGCTATTTTACAAGAATTTTCTACGAAAAGCATTGATTTTACTGGCTTAGAGCAGTTTAGAAGTATTGCTTGGCAGCGTCAATTACATTTATTTGAAGTCCCTTTTTACTACATCGAATATGGTATTGCGCAATTAGGTGCTATTGGATTATGGAAACAATTCAAGGAGGATGAACAAAAAGCCTTGCACAACTACATTAAGGCACTTAGTTTAGGCGGCACCAAAACACTACCCCAATTGTACGAAACCGCAGGATTAAAATTCGACTTATCTCCCAATCACATAAAAACCTTAATGGAATTTGTACATGCCGAGATGGCCCAATTATAAACAACCTAGCCGCAAATTCAACCTTCCTAAGGAGCAGTGCTATCGAATGACTGCTCTTTAGGAATTATCAATTGAATAAATAAACATAATAATCACCATTTAACTTATTAATCGCACACATACATACATCAAATAGGATGTAAACAGGTATATAATAAGCTGTATTTTGAAGCACAAGCTAGTACCCTTATTGGAGTACTAGCTTGAATAACTACGCTTTATAAAAAATATTTTTCCTTTTTTACATTATTTTATTGCTTTTAGCAATAATTGTATTTCTTTTGTTAAATAATTGCAACCACACAATTATATTTGCGCTTCCAAATCCGTATTACAACGTGTTTTAAACACATTTTAGCCTCTAACGTTTTTTGCCACAATGGAAATAAATGTACTGTTTTGCCCAACAGTTATTTGTTTGAGCCTCTAACACTTGCAACTTGAAAAGCAAACGATTGCTAGCCATATCGGAAACTTAGTTCCCCCTATTCTTACAAAATTTGAAGTTTTCGTAGATATCAATTCAGATTTGAATAATTGATTCCACTTTTGGCACCATCTCTAGGAGAATAATGAGCAAAAAAAGGGCTCCTCTGTAGAAACAGAGCAGCCTCTAACGATTGCTTGCCATATGAAAAAAAGATAAAATTATGTTTGTGTGTTAATAATCGAGAGTTGCTTTTTGAAGTTTGCTATCCTCTCTTTTTATTAACAATGTAAAAGTACGGCACTGAATTGATGCAGTAAAGCGAAGTTTTGTTTAAAAATGAGATAGTAAAAAGCAAAATAAAAAGTTAAAATGCTTTGCCGTCAAGGGTTTTAAGGCATTCACTTAATGATACCCAACTGATTTTACCCATTTTCAAATCCATCATTTTCACCCGAAAGGGTGAGAAAAAGTACAGTTTCGCAATAAATTATTAAAAAAAAACGTCAATTAAACACTTATATAAATAATCAAAAGCGTATTTGCATACTTTCCTCTATATTGGTGCAATGGATACTAACCAATTATTATCGATTGTAAAATATATTTCCCTTCTGGTAAAATAATTTATTGCCATTACCAATAATTGTATTTCTTTTATTAAATAGTTGTTTTTTAAACTATATTGTATTCTAAATCCTTATAACGAAGTGGTTTACCACTTTTCAGCCTCTAACGTTTTCCACACCATTTAAAATTAAATTAAACTGTTTTTACCCTAAAGTTACTTGATTGAGCCTCTAACACTTGCAACATGAACAGCAAACGATTGCTAGCCGTATCGGAAATACGATTCTCGCTTTGATCCACAAAATTTTTGAAGTTTTGTGGATGCCTATTCAGAACAGAATGCATCAATGCCTTCCTTATTAGAATTATTCGGAAAAGAATTTTTGTTTACATACAACCAAAAAAAAGGGCTCCTCTGTAGAAACAGAGCAGCCTCTAACGATTGCTTGCCATATGAAAAAAAGATAGAATTATGTTTATGTGTTAATAATCTAGCGTTGCTTTTGAAATTTGCTATCCTCTTATTTTATTAACAACGTAAAAGTACAGCACACAATTGATGCAGTAAAGTGAAGTTTTGTTTAAAAATGAGATAGTAAAAAGCAAAATAAAAAGTTAAAACGCTTTGCCATCAAGGGTTTTAAGGCATTCGGTTAATGATATCCAAACAATTTTTGAGCATGTTTATATCCATTATTTTCACCCGAAAGGGTGAGAAAAAGGGGCAATTTCGATAAAATCTAAGGTAATAGTCTATCGCCTTTTTAAGAAATAAAAATGAAAATGGTGATATTTTACGCTAAATACTGCTTAAAGCAAACGTATCTTTTACCCTAATGCCTTTTTCGGTGAGTTGTAGTGTACAGCATTCGTGTATAGGATCGTGTTCCAAATATAGGATGTAGTTGTTGTTCAAGGCGGTTTGCAGAAAACCTTGCTTTTCTTGGAGTGTAATGAGCGGAAACATATCGTAAGCCATTACATACGGAATAGGTATGTGGGCAATAGAGGGCAACAAATCGGCCATATACACAATTGTATGCCCTTTGTACTGTATTTGTGGCAGTAGCATAGCGTCGGTATGACCAAAAGCAAAACGAAAATTCAATTGTGGCAAACTGCTAGTATTCACCAATGTTCCATCTCGATGTACAGGTAGCATTTGTAGCTGTCCGGTTTGGTGTATTGGTAAAATATTTTCGGGTAGAAAAGAAGCTTTTTCTCGGTCGTTTGGTTCTGTAGCCCATTGCCAATGTGCTGCATTGCTCCAAAAACGCGCGTTTGGGAAAGCTGGCTGCCATCCATTACTGCCTTGTTCTATGGCACCGCCACAATGATCAAAATGTAAATGGGTAAGCACCACATCTGTTATATCCGCTGCATGAAACCCGAGTGCTTGTAAACTTTGCTGCAATTGGGGACCGTGAATATGGTAGTGCGACAAAAACTTGGTGGATTGTTTATCGCCAATACCGGTATCAATCAAAATAAGTTGGTTACCATCTTCAATTAACAAACAACGCATGGCCCAAGTACACAAATTGTTGCTATCTGCGGGGTTTAACTTATGCCATATGCTTTTAGGCACTACACCAAACATAGCCCCTCCATCTAACTTAAAATTGCCTGCATGAACGGTATATAGTTGCATCTACTACTATTTTAATGGGCTTTCAGCGATGCTAAAATGTTAGCACACTCCAACTACGCACAAATTGCGCTTGGGGTTCCAACAAATGCACACCCTCTTTTTCCAACAATTGTCCACTTGCATCCACACTATCTGCTATACCGCACCAAGGTTCTATGCACACGAAAGGCGCATTTTTGGCACTCCAAATACCCATATACGGAAAATCTTGGTACTCAAGGGTGATGCCGTGGATGGTTTTATGGCTTTTGATACTTATTTGCGTGCTTTTCAATTGTTTGAACACAAGCGCATCTTTATAAAATAAGTCTTCTGTGAGCGGTAGTTGTGCAGTATTTTGTAAATACGGTGTTGGATCTGCGTCAATAAGACCGTCATGGGTTAAAGGCCACAACGGTGCAGTTTCCGGCTCGTTAAATTGCAAGAAGTAATCGCTAAAAACCGTATCTGGTGCTAGGGGTACATTGAATGCCGGATGCGCACCTACTGAAAAAGGCATAACAGTAGTACCGGTATTTTGGATTTGATAAGTAACAACCAATTTGTTTTGCAACAATTGGTATTGGAGATGAAAGGTAAACTGGAAAGGATACACAGCCAATGTATCAGGCGTATCGGTAAGCGACAATGTGATTGTATCGGCGGTGTGTTGCACTACTTCAAATGAATGATCGCGCGCAAAGCCGTGCCTTCCTAAATGATAGGATTTGTTTTCGTATGTGTAAGTATTGTTTTTTAGTCCACCTACAATAGGAAACAAAACCGGGCTTTTTTTACCCCAAAAATCAGCATTGCCGCTCCATAAATAGTCGATGCCGGTAGCCTTATTGTAAATGCTTTGCAACTCGGCGCCTTTGCTTTGCACTGCTACTTGCAGATGGTCGTTAAAGATGGTATACATAGTGATGGTGAATAAAAGATTAAGCTTCCTCAACTACTTTTTCGTCTACGGCGTTAGCCAATAAGCGTGCACTCCATTTTTTCAATGGATTTTGACGGGCTTCGATGTAGCCGTTGCGACGTCGAACAATATCAATTGCTTCAAAAGCTGCTGCCAATAAGGAACTTGCATCGGCTTTGCCTTTTCCGGCAATATCAAAAGCTGTTCCATGGTCGGGACTTGTACGTACCACATTTAAACCAGCCGTAAAATTAGTTCCCTCACCAAGCGCTAGCGATTTAAATGGTATCAATCCCTGATCGTGGTACATGGCTAGCACTGCATCAAATTTTTCGTAACTACCGCGAGCAAAAAAAGCATCGGCACTGTAAGGGCCAAATGCTAATATTTGATTTTTGGCTTCTTTAATGGCGGCTTTAATAATGGTTAATTCTTCGTTGCCAATTAATCCTTCATCGCCTGCATGCGGATTGAGCGCTAATACGGCAATCTTGGGTTTTTCGATGGCAAAATCTTTTTGTAAGCTGTGGTTGATGATTTTCAGTTTGCTCACGATGGCCTCCTTGGTAATAAATTTGGCAACATCGGCTACTGGAACATGTTCGGTAACCAATCCAATGCGCATATTTTCGGCTACCATGAGCATTACAACATCTTTAGCTCCAAAAAAATCTTTTAAATAAGGCGTATGGCCGCTGTACTGAAAAGATTCGCTTTGTATGTTTTTTTTGTGTATTGGGGCAGTAACAACCGCATCTATGAAACCATCTTTGAGGGCTTGGGTAGCTTGCTGCAAAGATATTAGTGCGTACTTACCTCCGGTTTCGTTTAGCTGACCGGGTGTAATCACCACGTCTTCGTCCCAACAATTGAGTACGTTTACCTGCTTGGGATTTAATTTGTTGAGTTCGCGTGTTTGGTGAAAGCTAAAGTTGTAGTCGGGCAGGTTTTTCCTATAAAACTGTACACACTTGCTGTTGGCAAATACCACAGGTGTACAAATATCTACTATACGATTGTCGCTAAGTGCTTTGATAATTAATTCGATGCCTATTCCGTTAATATCGCCGCAAGTAAACCCAACGACCGGCTTTTGCAAATCAGTGCTCATGAACCATATTTTTTAAGGGCGTGAAGATACATCTTTCTGTATTAGTATGCTGTTAGCAGATTGCCGAGCGCCAAAGCGCTACAACATGACCAAATTGCCTTTGTGACGAAACCAATCTGCCATGAACCAATACTTATAGATGAACGTGGGGATGTGATAGGGAGCACATCTATCTTTATGCTGATGAAATGACACCCCCGTTACAGCTCCCTTAAAGTGCTGCAGCGGGGCTAGCGTGAGGGATTGAAGCGGTTACCCCACAGCCGACATCCTGAAAGGTGGCGGCGAGGAGTATGAGCGAAAAGCCCGACCCGAAGGGGCACGCCCAAAAAAAATAGACAATAGCTGTGGTAACCTATAGATGAAAAAACAAGCCGAATTGGTAAGTTTTTCTGTTTTCGCAACCCGAAATTACTAGCTTTAACAGGTTTTTAAACAAAGCAATACGCTTTTGTTTTACATTTAGGCGGTATACTTTTGTGTGAACGTAAGGCATAAGGGTGTGCTGAATGCATTACATTCTATTACCTTCATTTAACTTTTGCACCATGATAACAAAAATATCGGAAGGGGTTAAAATTAGTGTGGAAACCTTTTATCAACCAGATTATAGCAATCCGGTGGCGCATGAGTATATGTTTGCCTATCGAATTACTATTGAAAACAACAATTCTTTTACACTAAAATTGCGCAATCGGTATTGGTTAATTACCGATAGCAATGGCGAAAAACGTGAGGTGGAAGGTGAAGGTGTGGTTGGACAACAGCCGATTTTGCAATTTGGCGAAAGTTTTCAATACGTAAGCGGCTGTAACCTACACACCGAAGTGGGTAAAATGGAGGGGTATTACGTAATGGAAAATTTACATAAACGAAGCACTTTTCAGGTAGCTATTCCCCCCTTTGTATTGCTAGCTCCGGCCAAACTCAATTAGGCATATCGTCAAAAGCGCACTTTACAAGTGCCTATTGAAGCATGAAAAGGTAATACACACTCACTTTTTCTGTAAGCTGAGTAGCAATACCGGCAGTAGTAACAAATTGGTTACGGTACCCACAATTAAGGTTAAAGAGGTAAGCCAACCCAAGGCAAATGTGCCTCCAAAACTGCTGAAGCAGAATATTACAAAACCTACCACCAAAACTAAGGAAGTATAAATAATGCTAATACCCGTGTGGCGGATGGTTTGTATGAGCGTGGGTTGCAATTGAAAATTGTAATGCGGCAATTCCTGCTTGTAGTTGATTAAAAAGCGAATGGTAACGTCTATGGCTATGCCAAGTGCCACACTAAATACCAATACCGTAGAGGGTTTGAGCGTAATGCCAAGCCAACCCATAATGCCGGCAGTAATGACCAATGGAATCAAATTGGGAATAAGCGAACAAATTAAAATACGGAAACTGCGAAATAAATACAGCATACACAAGCTGATGAGTAAAAATGCCCAAAAAATACTATCGCGCAGGCCCCTGATAATAAAACTAGACCCTTCTAAAAACGTAACACTTGTACCTGTAAAGGTTATTTGATAGTTGGCTGTATCGAAAATAGCCTTGCTTTTAGCATCTATTTCTTCTAGCAATAGTGGCAATTGAGCGCTTCCAATATCTTTCATATTGACACTGATACGCGCTACTAGCTTGTTACTATCTACAAATCGATTCATCAAGCGGGTAGCAGCATTTTCTTTTTTGGCACTTGTGCCGTTGTTGCCGTCTTTGTTTTGCAAGTACGTACTCAAAAAAAGCAAATCACTTTCGCTAGGAAGTGCATAGTTGTTAGAGTCGCCATCGTAGTAAGCCTGTTTGGCAAATTTCAGGCCTTCCACAAACGAAATAGGTTTGGCCGTTTCGGGGCGCGCCTCTATATAAGCCGCTAACGAATCCATTTTATTGAGGGTAGTAATAGCCCGGTTGCTACGCAATAGGCCTTTTTTCTTTTTGGTGTCTACCATTATTTCCAAAGGCATAACGCCACCAAAATTTTGCTCAAACCATTTCAGGTCGGTATAAATTTTATCTTTTTTGGGCAAATCGTCCACAATAAAGCCTTCGCTCTTTAGCTTAAACAAACCCACTACAGCAAATAGTGTAACGGCTATGGTAACGCCATATACCCATTTGGCATTGTGAAAAGCCCATTTTTCCACTTTCAGCAATACTTTTTCGAGCATCCGATTGTCTAAATAGCGCACATGTTTGGCGGCCGGTACCGGTAAATAGCTCAATACAATGGGTATAAAAAACAACGAAATGCCAAAGAGCAACATGATATTAATACCCGCTACTAGTCCAAACTCTTTTAGCAAGGCACTTTTGGTTAGGGCAAATACAGCAAAACCAATAGCTGCGGCAATATTGCAAAACAAGGTAACAATGCCCATACGGCCTACCATGGTGATCAATGCTTTTTCTTTGTTGCCGGTATCTTTGTAAGCGGTATGGTATTTATTTAAAAAATAAATGCAGTTAGGGATACCAATTACCACCACCAAAACGGGAATCAATGCCGTAAGCAAGGTAATGTTGTAGCCAAAACATACCATTGTAGCCAAGCTCCAAACAACGCCCATGCCAACCACCAACAAACTCATGATTACTGCACTGATACTGCGAAAAAACACAAATAGGGTAATGGCCGAAAGGACAAAAGAAGCCAACAGAAACAAATTCATTTCGGATTTGATGCGGTTGCCAATAATGGTGCGTAAATAGGGTAAGCCGCTAATATGGGTACTAATACCGGTACTTTGTTCAAAGGCCGATACCGGTGCCAAAATAGCATCAATTAAACGGGTACGGCTTTTGCTATTAATGGTGTCTTTATTTACCGATACACCCAATAAAAAGCTATTGGTTTCTTGGTTGTACAACAAACCTTTGTAAAAAGGAAGCGTTTGAAACAATGCCTTTGCGCTATCTAATGCAGCCTGACTGCTGTAGGGTGGATGAAATATTTTTTGGGTAGTAAACTTTTGTTGAGCCGTGTCGTTTACAAGATTTACAATATCGGCGGGGCTCAATACATCTAGTACGTCTTGTACTTTTTTCAGTTGCACCCCCAATTGGGTTACGGCATTAAACACCTTGGGTGTATAAAAATCTTTGCTTTCAATACCAATTACAACGGTGTTGCCATCGTCGCCAAAACGTTTTTTAAATAATTGGTAGTCAATGTATTTTTGGTTGTCGGTAGGAATGGCCCGGGTAAAATCGTAACCTAGTTTTACTTTCGATGCTACAAAAACTGCTAGCACGTTCAACGCTATTAATACGGCCAATATAGGAAGACGCTTTTTTAAAATAAACTGTCCTAAACGATACCACATCCTTATTATTGTTTGAAATAATGTAAATAATGAGGCTGCAAAGAAAAGAATTATTAAGCGGTATCGCTGATAAAAAATACAACACCCCGCTACAGCAATACATTAAACAAAACAGTGAAGCAAAGTGCGGTTGCAAAAGGCGCGCCTTAACGCTGATTGGTTGGCACTTTTAAAGGTTTCATTGGTAGCTTAATTTGCCTTTTTGATAGATAAAACCACGATTCCATTGCTGAAAACATCGTTTTGACTAAACAAAACCCCATTAAACTATATAAAACTACGTTTTAAGCCAATGGACTCCACTTTTGAACGAACAAAATACGGTTAGGGGTGCTTCAAATGGCAATTCAGGTACTTCGAACCACCTAGCAGTCAAATACTGCCAATTGTTTCCAACTATTTACACGGCAAAAAAGTGCTCGGCATATATGGAAACCTTCTTTTGGTTATTTGTATAGATTATACCATATATTATACAAACCAATAGCCTATCAACTGACTCACAATGCCCACTACCAACCCACTATAAATTTCAGTAGTGGTATGGTTGCTTACAATTAATCGGCTGCTACAAACAAGGCCGGCAAGAACTACGGTAATAGAAATAGGGATACCCAAAGCAGTATGATAATAAAAAGCAATCAACAACATTGCAGCTACGGCACCACCCATTGCAATACCGTGCAAACTAATTTTAATGAAGTTGTTGATAACGCTCCCAATAATAGTGGCCGTAAATATGCCAAAGTAAAAAAACTTTAATGCTGCCGGTTGATCGGTAAAGCTTCTGCTCAAATAATACATCCACCAATAAAAAAACATGGTAATGGCATACGGTATGATACGTTCTTTTTGTGTACGCAAAAAAATGCTGTCGCTAAATTTTAATCGCCACAACAAAAACACCGCAAAGGCCGGAAAAAAAGCCGTAAGCCAAAAGGTACCAAATAGTTTCATTTTCAATTGCCATTCGGTAATGCCTGCAAACTCGTACGGAAATTGGTACATCAAAAACAAAAAAAGGTAGGTAGGTATAAATAGCGGATGCCATACATACGATACCACTTGCGCACCTATGCGCCACAATTTGCTAGCGAGAGGTGTGGGTGAATGGGCCGTTTGGTTCAACATGTACAAGAATATGTTTGATAATATGAATTACAAAGCTTTGCGTAACCGCGCAACCGGAATGTTCAATTGTTCGCGGTATTTTGCCACCGTTCTGCGTGCAATGTTATACCCTTTTTCGTTCAGTTGGTCGGTCAAAAATTCGTCGCTCAGTGGTTTGCGCTTGTCTTCTGCCTCAATTAGGTCGGTCAAAATCTTTTTCACTTCGCGCGTACTCACCTCTTCCCCACTATCGGTACTAAGGCTTTCGCTAAAGAAGAATTTTAGTCGGTAAGTACCAAATTCCGTTTGTACAAATTTGCTGTTGGCCACACGGCTTACGGTACTAATATCAAGTCCGGTGCGTTCGGCAACATCTTTCAGTATCATGGGTTTCATGGCCGTAACATCGCCCGTAGTAAAAAAATCGTACTGATGCCGCATAATGGCATTCATGGTACTCAGTAGGGTATGTTGCCGCTGCTGAATCATTTCTATAAACCACTTGGCGCTATCTATTTTTTGCTTAATAAACAGCACTGCTTCTTTTTGTCGCTTGTCTTTTTTAGCACCTCGGTCGTACTCTTGCATCATGGTTTTATAGCCCTCGCTAATACGCAGGTCGGGGGCGTTGCGGGCATTGAGCGACAGCTCCAAAATACCGTTGTTGTTCACAATATAAAAATCAGGTACAATATAGGTTTCCGCTTTGTTAATGCTTCCTACATTGCCTCCTGGCTTAGGGTTCAACTTAATGATTTGGCCAATAGCCTCTTTCAATTGGTCGTCGGTAATGTTGAGTGCCGCCTGAATTTTGTCGTAGTGTTTTTTAATAAATGCCTCGTAGTATTTGCTCAGTATTTGTATAGCTAGCTGAACGCCAATGCCTTCTTGCTGTTTGCGTTGCAATTGCAGTAGCAAGCACTCTTGCAAGTCGCGCGCACCAATTCCTGGAGGGTCAAACTGTTGTATTTGTTGTACTAATCGTTCTATTTCTTTTTCATCGGCAATAATGTTTTGTCTAAAGGCAAGATCGTCGGCAATAGAGCTCAGTTCCCTGCGCAAATAGCCGTCGTCGTCTAGGCTACCCACAATTTGTTCGGCTACTTTAAACAAGCGTTCATCTAAGTCTAACATACCTAGTTGGTCTATCAGTACATCGTAAAAGCTGCTTTCCAACTTCATGGGCAAGGTTTGCTTGTCGTCCATTTCCGGATAGTTGTCGTCCTTCATTTTGTAGTCGGCAATTTCACCATCATCGTCCACTATGTATTCGCTAACATCCACATCGGCGTATTCTTCATCACTGCCTTCTGTTTCAAATTCGTTGTCGTCGGTGCTTTCAAACTCATCTTTTAGTTCGTCGCCGTCATTGTCGTTGCCCTCCGACTCCATTTCTAGTGCCGGATTTTCTTCCAATTCCTCCTTAATCCGTTCTTCCAAATTGGCGGTAGGTATTTGCAACAATTTCATCAACTGAATTTGTTGAGGCGATAATTTTTGCAACAATTTTTGCTGTAACGACTGGCTTAAACTCATAATCCTAAAAGTGTTAAAGTAGGTACCATTTACCCATGCTTTTTACAAGAAGTAGGGCGTGCCCCGCTTGGGCGGGTCGGGCTATTCGTTCCTAGTCCGCGCACCTTACAGGTGCTGTGGGCTATCCACTGCTATCCCTCACGCAGTTCCTCCACCCTTAGTTATTCCGTACTTTGAAAGCAATAGTTGCCAACCAATAGCAAGTAACAACGTTAGAGGGCTGGTAAATTTATCAATAAAAAACACATTGGGCAGCATTTATTCCACTGCCGCCGCTGCTGCAATTTTAGTGAGAAAAGCCCATTTAGCAAAAACCTTGCCAAGAGGCCTGTGGTAATGTTTAAAGACCGTCCATAAAGAAGGGGCATTTCCACCAATTCGCTATTGTTTTAGGCTGTCTGTTTATGTGCTCGTGTAGGGCATTCCGCTCTTCCAGACCTTCGCTTGCGGCATTTCGAAGTATAGATCAAAGGCATCTCCCGATGCCATCATTGGTAACAGCGGCATTTGCAAAATTGTAATACAACCCACCCTACAAGCGTATGATTTGTTGGGTGGGTTTTTGTTTTACCATATCCACGTTAATACATTCATATTTTAGGTTTACCAACCATTTAATTACTTAATTTTGGCGTAAGTATGGTATTATGAGTGCTTTAGAACTAAAAGTGTATGATATTTTTAAATAAAGGTTTTCGGAGCAAGAAGCAGCAATGGTAATTGAGTATTTTGAAACAAAAGCGAAGGAAAAAACAGAGGAGAAAACGCAAGTTTTTCAAAACCTACAAACGAAAGATTTAGAAAATCTCAGAAAAGAAATACATACCGTTTTTGCAACCAAAGAGGATAACTACAAACTAAAATCGGAGTTAATAGAAAAATAGAAACCTCTAAAACCGACATTGTTAAATGGATGTTCGCATTTTGGATTGGCACAATTGGTATTGCACTCGTTTTTTATCTGCTAAAAAAGTAATCCGTTTTTAGTTATTGAAAATCCGCTCTTCAAATGTTCGCTTGCGGCATCTCTCAAGTATATAGATAAAAGGCATCTCGCTATGCCATCATTGGTAACAGCGGCTTTCGCAAAATTGTAATAAAAACCACCCAACAAATGTTGATTTGTTGGGTATTTTTTAGTCAACCGCTAAGCGTTCAACCCTAAAAACTAATTTTGAAAAAAAATATGGAGCCGCCGATGATAGAACTTGCCCCCCAAGCACTTACATGGACGGATTACTATTTATGTACACCCTTATAAAAAATGAACACCATTTAACTACAAACATTAACTGAATAATATGCCGACCAACAATCCTGTAACCGATTTGGTTTTTAAAAAAACAGCTACTCCATTAACAAAAAAAGAACAGCAGTTTAATTTGCTTGTAAAAAAAATAACAATTAAAGAACAAGAAATTGCCACCCTAAAAAACAAAATAGATGATTTAAATAATTTTTACTATACCAATGTGTTCCCGTTGCAAAAAGAGGCAAGTGAACAAAAAATTGCATTGGCCCAACAGATGGCAGAACTAGCCGGCAAGGTGAAACTATCTAAAACCAATAAAAAAAAGGTATTTCAATTAATGAAAGATTTATGCAATTCTGCATTTGCCACCTTAGAACCTACAGACGAACAAATCGCTTTTTACAATCAATTTAGCCAAGTGTCTTTTGAGGAAGAAGCGCAACAACTACACGATTATGAAGCCATGTTGATGGACATGTCTTTAAAAATGGCCGGCATCAATATTAGTATGCAGGATTATGAAAAAACAGAAGCAGGTAAGGCGCAATTCATGACCGACCTCCAAGCAAAAGTTGAAGAACTTGAAAGTACATTTAGTTCGAAAAATGAATATAAAGAAAGAAAAAAAAGCCAAAAGCAATTAGCCGCCGAAGCCGCCAAAAAGCAGATTGAAGAAACCCGTCATAAAAGTTTGCGGAGCATTTATATAAACTTGGCAAAACTATTGCACCCCGATGCCGAAACCGATCATCACCTGAAAATAGAAAAAGAAGAGTGGATGAAAAAAGTAACGTTGGCATACGAACAAAAAGACCTTATTACCCTATTGCGCATTGAAAATCAGTGGATACATCAGCAAGGCACCCAAATTAACAAGTTAAGTACCGATACATTGGACATGTACATTCATTTTTTAAAAGAGCGATATAATGATTTGAATGAAGCGTTTTTTGATATTCTCAATAATTTAGAAAATGAAGAAATTGAAAATTATTTGAACATGCCCGAAGAAAAAGCAAAGAAACAAATGACGAAAGAAATCATTAAACCAATCCAAAACTTGATCAAAAATCTAAACGAAGATTTAAGTAAACTAAAAATAGAAGACCTAAATATTGCTAAAGCGTTATTGATTGAGATTGCACAAGATCATTGGGGTCGTTAGGTACTATTCCATAAAAACAATTGAGGCTGTCTATGGTGGGTAGCCTAAACCGATAGATGGGATTTGCAATCCCAGTTCCCTACTCTTCAAAATGTTCGTTTACGGCATCTCATTTTCCGAAATGTGTAAAAGCTGTAACCGCAAAAATTATCTATAACCTATTCAACAAGTATATGATTTGTTGGGTGGGTTATTTTTTGCAATAACGCAGTAAGTACTGTATTGAATTCAAACAAAAAAACTACTTTTGGTTAAACTAAAAACTATGGAAACATTGATTGTAGAAGTAGCTTCTGCTGCAAAAGCGAAAGAATTAACAGCTATACTTAGCTCTATAAATTTTGTTTCAAAGGTATCCTCTATTCGTAAACGTAAGGCTTTAATAGCAGCCTTACAAGAACAAGAAAATTTCAAAGCTTCCATGCTTAAAAACAAAAACAAAGCAATAGCTAAATATTTATAATGAAGGTTAGCCAACGAGACATTGTGGAGTTGTCTTTTGAATTACCAAACGGCAAACTAAAGAGTCATCCTGCATTAGTAATATCCAATCAAAATGTATTAGATACAGAAGCATATTTTTTATGCTGTTATGATTTCTACTAAAGACTATAACGACGATTTCACATTTGAATTGAGTGAAGAAATGCTTACAAAAGCGTTGGTCAAAAAATCGTATGTAAAATGTCATTTAATACAGTCTTATAGCCCAAACGAGGTGATTTCAAAAATATCAGCTATAAAGCCTACCTATTTTCAACAAATTTTACAAAAAATAATGAACACTGTTTTTTAGGTTGAAATGGTTGCAAGCTTGGTGTATTTAATACGAAGTAGAAAGTTTGCTAAATCGCGAGTTGGAAAAAAATAGAACCATTGAAATAAAGTAATATGCTACACTATATTGAAAGCATTAAAGCAATTAACACGCAACATTATTTTATTGATTGCTTATTTAATAACGAAATGGTTGTTCGTAGAATTCCGGTTGGGGAATTGATTGCACAGTACTCAAATACGCCTCAAATAAAAGCGTTATTAGAACCGCAACAATTTAACCAAGTTGCTCTGGCTGGATAGTTATGGCACCTTAACATGGAGCAATGGGATAGATTTTTGTCCCGATTTACTCTACCAATTATCGCAGCCGGTAAATAATTAGTTGATATTACTACTGTATCCTCCCAGCTGGGCTAGATGTTCCGCAGGGCTTCTAGCCCAGCTGGGATTTGCAATCCCAGTTCCTACTCTTCGCAATGTTCGTTTACGGCATCTCATTTTCCTCGGGATTAATTCATAAGGAATTTACAGCGCATTCCTTTGTAGAAAGTTTTGCCTAACCTAAACACCAATACTAATTTCATTTAAAACAATTCAGGCTACCTATGTTAGGTAGCCTGAATAATTAGTACAATAAAGTTGGTTGCTTATGGTAACAAAGATTTTTTGATAGCCGCAGCCATTTTTTCGCCTTTTTCATGTATTTGTGCTTCTGTCCAGCTTAAATTGATAAGGGTAGATACACAACGACTCATTACCGCATCGCTAGCAGAAAAATCCTGTGTTTTTACCTTTAATAAAGCCGCTTTTTGTACGTCGCTTATGCGGTTAAGGGTAGCGGCATCGTGCAAGTGCTGCCATTTGCGTACATAATGCCAATTGTTATCGTACCAATAAAAACTACCGGCAAAGGCACCATCTGCTTTTAATGCCTCTATGGCTTTGCGCATTTGTTGTTCGGAAGGTAAAAACCAACTCAAAAACGAAAAATTATCGCCCGCAGGGTCGGGCACTACCCTAAAACTAACTTCAGGAATAGCTTCTAAGTAGCTGCGCAATAATTGGTTGTTGTGTTTTTGAGTAGCAATAATTTTGTCTAATTTTTCTATTTGTGCCAATCCAACGGCAGCATGCAACTCGCTGATGCGGTAGTTGTAGCCAATAAATGGATGTAAGTCGGCCCCTCTATCAACCCCTTTATGGTCGTGTCCATGATCCGAAAAGCCATCACATTTTACATACACTTCTTCGTTATTGGTCATTACTACGCCGCCTTCGCCACAAGTAATGGTTTTCACAAAATCGAACGAAAACGTACCGGCATCGCCAATAGTCCCTAATTTCTTCCCTTTGTAGCTGCCGCCAATAGCTTGGCAGGCATCTTCTATGAGTACCAAATTGTGCTTGGCACACAATGCTAATAAAGCATCCAAATTGGCCATGCTACCGCACATATGTACCGGCATAATACATTTGGTTTGGGGTGTAATAGCGGCGGCTACTGCGGCCGGGTCAAGGGTTAGCGTTTCGTCTACATCTACCAATACCGGTACAGCCCCTACACTCAAAACGGCTTCAAAGCTTGCCACAAATGTAAAACTTGGCATAATGACTTCGTGGCCATAACCTATTCCCAAAGCACTCATTGCGGTGGTAAGTGCCGCAGTACCGCTACTCACCAATTGGGCATAGGTACTGCCAAATACCCGTACAATAGCTTGTTCCAATTCGTTGCTTTTCCAAATGCCATTGCGGGCACCGTCAAAACCATATCGGGCTAGTATACCTGTTTGTAGTACATCGTTTACGTGTTTTCTTTCTTCTTCGCCAAAAAATTCAAAGCCGGGCATATTGCTATATTTTAATGCGTGGTGGAATAAAATTTGCCTTTAGGGGTAGCAAAAATAGCTATAAAAGCGGTGGTAGCAAGCACTTGCCAAATTTGCCGGCACACAAGGCTATTAAGCTGTATGCCTTAACGCCGCAAAACCTTACTTTTGCAGCCTTATTGTTTTTTTAACTACTGAATTATATTTTATTCCATATGCTTACGAGTACCCAAATTAGACAACAGTTTTTAGACTTTTTTAAAAGTAAAGGACATGCTATTGTACCATCAGCGCCTATTGTGGTAAAAAACGACCCCACTTTGTTGTTTACCAATGCCGGCATGAACCAATTTAAAGACTACTTTTTGGGCAATGCTGAACCACAAAGTACCCGTATTGCAGATACCCAAAAATGCTTGCGTGTAAGTGGTAAACACAACGATTTGGAAGAAGTAGGCGTAGATACCTATCACCACACCATGTTCGAAATGTTGGGCAATTGGAGTTTTGGCGACTACTTTAAAGCCGAAGCAATTGCTTGGAGTTGGGAATTGCTAACCGAAGTGTACCAAATACCCAAAGATTGGCTGTATGTAACCGTTTTTGAAGGTGATGCTAAAGAAGGTATTCCACCATCTACCGTTGCACTGCAAGAATGGCAAAAAATTGTAGCCGACGACCGTATTATTTATGGTAATAAAAAAGACAATTTTTGGGAAATGGGCGATACCGGTCCCTGCGGCCCTTGTACCGAAATACATGTGGATTTACGCTCCGAAGCCGAAAAAGCACTTATTCCCGGCAGAGAATTGGTGAACAAAGACCATCCGCAAGTAATAGAAATATGGAATAATGTATTTATTCAATACAACCGAAAAAAAGATGGCAGTCTAGAAGAATTGCCATCTAAACACGTAGATACCGGAATGGGCTTTGAACGTTTGGTGCGTGTTATACAAAACAAACAAAGCAACTACGATACCGATGTATTTACGGGTACTATAGCAGAAGTAGCCAAAATTACAGGCAATACATACGATTTTAGCGATACCAAACAAGCAATCGCTTTTCGGGTATTGGCCGACCATATTCGGGCTATTTCCTTCACCATTGCCGATGGTCAGTTGCCGAGCAATACCGGTGCTGGATACGTTATTAGACGCATTTTACGCAGGGCGGTTCGATATTATTATTCTTATTTGCACTACAAACAACCCCTTTTGCACCAATTGGTGCCTGTATTGGCTGCTCAGTTTGAACACGTTTTCCCTGAACTGTGGGCCCAACAGTCGTTTGTAAGTAAAGTGGTGAAAGAAGAAGAAGAGGCTTTTTTAAGAACCCTTGATAAGGGATTGAAAAAAATGGATGCCATTATTGCAAACACGCCTGCCAATGGAATCATTGAAGGAAAAGAAGCATTTGAACTATACGATACATTTGGTTTCCCAATTGATTTAACACGATTAATTGCGTCTGAAAATGCTTTACAGGTAGATGAAGTGGGTTTTGAAGCAGAATTGCAACAGCAAAAATCGCGCTCTCGTGCTGCTGCTGCAATTGATACCGAAGATTGGATAACGCTTATTGATGCCGAAAGTGTATTTGTAGGCTATGATACGTTGCAAACTACTACACAAGTAGTAAAATACCGTAAAGTAACTGCAAAAGGAAAAGAAGGCTATCAGTTGGTATTGGCAAACACGCCTTTTTATGCCGAAAGTGGCGGACAGGTAGGCGATACCGGTACCTTATTGTTTGGCAACGAAACCATTACGGTGGTAGATACCAAAAAAGAAAACAACCTGATCATTCATTTTGTGGATGCATTGCCATTGGCTATCAACGGGGCTGTATTTGCTCAAGTAGCTTCCGAAAAGAGATTGTCTGTAGCAGCAAACCATTCGGCTACCCACTTGTTACACGCTGCTTTGCGTAATGTGCTTGGTACGCACGTAGCTCAAAAAGGTAGTTTGGTCAACCACGAGCAACTGCGTTTCGATTTTTCACACTTTGCCAAAGTAAC
>JACCDS010048697.1_pt1 | contig 37781 bp, 36 predicted proteins | sample 7446441 | NCBI WGS metagenome assembly JACCDS01 (sample SAMN15323445, study PRJNA562643) | freshwater metagenome | isolation source: river surface water | place: USA:Blue River Watershed | collected 2017-08-17
AGGTCGCAGGCATTTTCTTAATCACGCTCATTGCGCGTATCAGTAATAGACCACCCACACCTAAGAATAGGCCGGTGACTGTGCCCAGCGCAAGCAAGCGATGCGTATCCCAGAAGATCACCACAATAAAAATGCTTAACAGCAGGACGCCAAAGCATAAGAAAAATAGTGAAACGATGACGGTGATGAGTAAAGAAAAAACTCGCTCACGGGCAATCTCAATATCCGCGGAAAGCAAATGCAGGCGATTGTAGGCCATCGCCACCACGGTAGCCGTTAAGGTCTTAAGTGAATCGAGTAAACCTTCGCCAGAGGCCTGATGATCAGATTGTTCTGCCAACATCGTCTCCCTTGAGATTAACGCTTACCAATCAACAAGCCCACAAGCAATCCAACGCCAGCAGCAACGCCAATCGCTTTCCATGGATTCTCGTGCACATACTCGTCCGCCGACTTCGCAGCAGCCTTACCCTTTTCAATCAAGTCACCCTGCGCCTCCGCAAGCTTGCCCTTAGCATTAGCAAGCGATGACTCGGCCTGTGAGCGCAAATTAGCCAAGGCAACATCACCCTGATCAGTCGTTGCCTTAATCAATGCCTCTGCATCCGCGATCACTAACTTAAAGTCCGCAATCAGTTGCTCTTTACTCACCTCAGCGGATGTTGTCTTCTGTGCCTTAGCCATAATTTATCCTCTCATCACAAACGTTTCGCTTACCAATATACGCTTAAGCAAGCGCTTGATGTTGATACATATCAAATGAAGCTAACTGTCCTTGAGCGCACGAATGCATGGAAGGTTACGCCACCAACCATAAGCATCCATGCCACAGCCAAACACATAGCGATTAGGCAACTCAAGCCCCACAAAATCCGCCCTAATCGGCTTTTCTCGACCCAGTATCTTTTCACTCAAGACAGCCACCAATACCTGCTCTGCACCCATCAATAAACACCTAGCCTTAATCTCGGCCAAGGTAATGCCCTCATCCAAGATGTCGTCCAAGAGCAAGACCACCCTGCCCCTAACCTTATCGCTGGGCTCAACGCGCCAGACTAAATCCTGACCACTGGTGCCGTGATAGCGGTTAGCCTGCACGTAATCGAACTCTAAAGGGAAGTTAAGCTGGGGTAACAACTGGCCAGTGAACACCACCGCCCCGCCCATCACGCTGATGACGACTGGATTACTCTTGCTTAAGGCCTGAGTGATTTGTGAGGCAAGACGCTCAACAGCAGAAACAACCTCAGCCTCACTGTAGATCAGCTCTGAACTGACAAGGATGCTTTGCGGGTCTTGGCTCATCGGCTACTGAATTGTGCTTGATTGGGAAGCAACAGACAGTGAGGCCTTTGCGCCACCTTTTTTAGAAAGGCTGGCATTCAGATCACCCAAATATTCTTCCACCCACATTTTGAGTTCTTGCTTCACGAGCGACTCATCTTTAGCAAGCGTTGTACTCACCCATTGAAGTAAAGCATCTACCCATGCAGCATCAACCGCTCTAGCAGAAGCAATACGGAGTTTTTCATGCGGGGTTGGTAACGTGTGCTCATCATCCGCCAAAAGCTCTTCGTAGAGCTTCTCACCAGGGCGCAGGCCACTAAACTCGATCGCAATCTCATCCTCTTGCAAGCCCGAGAGCTTAATCATGTCTCTCGCCAAGTCGACAATACGCACAGGCTCACCCATATCCAGCACAAAGATCTCGCCGCCTGAGCCCATCAGCCCTGCCTGCATCACAAGCTGCGCCGCCTCGGGGATGGACATAAAGTAACGCGTAATCTCGGGGTGCGTGACGGTAATTGGGCCACCCGCCTTAATCTGTTCACGGAATTTTGGGATCACGCTACCGCTACTGCCCAGCACGTTACCAAAGCGTACCATCACAAACCGCGTGCCCTTATCCTCTTGCAGGCCCTGGCACACCATCTCAGCCAGGCGCTTGGTCGCACCCATCACGTTGGTTGGGTTGACCGCCTTATCCGTAGAGACTAAGACAAACTTATCAATGCCTGCGTCCTTGCAGGCCTTAGCGAGCGTATAGGTGCCCAGCACGTTGTTATTAAACGCCTCGGACACGTTCTCGTTCTCCATGAGCGGTACGTGCTTATAAGCCGCCGCATGGAAGACGACCTTAGGCTGATGCTTAGCAAGCAACTGCGTTAATCGTGCGGCATTCTTCACATCCCCCACCACATAAACTAATCTGGTCGATGTGCCAGCTAACTCTTGCTCTAATTGATAGAGTGCGTACTCGGAAATATCGAAGCAGATCAGTGTGCTCGGTTTAAATTTAACGATCTGGCGACATAACTCAGAGCCGATCGAGCCACCCGCGCCACTCACGAGTACCGCATGCCCTTGGATCAGGCCCTGCAAGCCTGAGTTATCCAAGTCAACGGCATCACGTCCCAACAAATCCTCAACGTCCACACGGCGGATCTGGGAGATATTTAGACGACCACTCATGAGGTCGTCGATCGATGGAACCGTTAGCACCTCAAGCCCATGCTGATTTGCTAACTCTAATGCTTTACGACGTTCTTTATGGTTTGCGGATGGCATGGCGATAATCACGTGCCGAACACCAAAGCGTGAAACTACCTTAGGCAAACTAGCAACATCCCCAAGCACCTTTACCCCTTGAATCTCACGGCCATGCATCGTCTCGTCGTCGTCGAGCAGGCAAACCACTCGCCACTGTGAACTCTGCGCCAGGTCCTTGACCAAAGACATCGCCGCGGCGCCGGCGCCAAAAATAATGACTGGCTCACCACGTCTTAAGTGTGCGCCGTAGAGTTGGTGTTCCTTGATGGCGCGGTAAAGAAAACGACTGCCACCCATCATCAGGATAAGTAGAATCGGATCAAGGATCAGTACAGAACGTGGAACACGGAACGTGGTACTGAGCATGAAGAGTAGCGCCACTAAAACAACGGCAGAGACAGTGACTGTAAGTAGGATGCGCTTGAGGTCGAGTACGCTGGCAAAGCGCCAGGTACCGCGATAGAGTCCGAACGAGATGAACGCGGCCGCCTGCAGCGGCAGGGCCAGCCATAGTGTTTGCAACATGACAGCCTGATGCTCGGGTGGCAGCTCAAAGTTAAAGCGAAGTAAATAAGCGCCATACCAAGCAACCGCAGCCGCGAAAACGTCGTGAGCAAGCGCCAGTGCACTGCGTGAATTAAGTAACGCTTTTTTCATCTGGTTCTAAATTAAATCCATTAATCGCTTATTATAGATACTTATCAAACCGACGAGTATCGTTTTTCATTCTATCAGCCTCAGTGGGAGACGCCGTCCCGACTAACAACCTTCAGGGCCGTGAGCCACAGGATCCTAGCATCGAACCATAGTGACCGGCGCTGCATATACGCCACATCCAGGGCGACTTTTTGGGGGATGGGCAACTCATCGCGACCGTTCACCTGGGCCCAGCCTGTTAAGCCTGGCAGAAGTTGATCAACCCCCGCCTCGGTCCTCAAGGCAATCAGGTCATCCTGATTAAAGAGTGCCGGTCTGGGACCAACAAAGCTCATATCACCTTTTAAAATACTCCATAACTGAGGCAACTCATCGAGGCTGCTCTTACGCAAGAACGAACCGATCGGCGTCAAGTAGACCTTGGGGTCACTCAGCAGATGCGTCGCCACCGCCGGGGTGCCCACACGCATGCTCCGAAACTTGGGCATCTTAAATATCTCATTGTCTCGCCCCACCCGGTCTGACCAGTAGAGCGCCGGACCCCTTGAGGTTAAACGCACGGCGAGCCATACGAACACAAACGGCACCAAAAGCACAACAGCAGCGATGAGGGCAAGGATGAGGTCGAACAAACGTTTCATTGAAAATGCACGCTAAAGGGATGTTCTTATTTTAACAGAGCATCGAGCCGTTTGATAAACGGCATTAGCGTGCCTCTCTTTTACAAATCAGACAAGTTCTCATTTAATAATGCGTCTCAGTCTGATTTAGCGCCCTACTCTTCATTGGCATCAACCAGGCGGTTCTTGATTCGCCACTCGTGGTGCTTCCTGAATTCAGAGAGCGTTCTCATGAGGGAGCGACTGAGATCGTCATTGGCACGGAGCGCACCACCAGATTGCATTAAGCTTAGAAGGCGCTCTTGTTTGATCTGCTCGATCGCACTGTTAATCTTGTCGCTATTATTGTTGCACCAGATCGCGGCCTCGAATGAGGTAACGAATAGCTCAAAAACATGCGAGGTTAGAAAGCGTTCAGGCTCGTTTGGAAAGCGAACAGTTTTTTCTACTAGGTCACAAACAGATATTTCAGGTAACGCAAAAGGTTCGATACGCCTGTAATAATCGACGAGATATTCATACGCGTCAGGATTAAGCTTTTTAACTTCAACCAATTGTTCCTCTGAGATACCAACCTTCTGGAGCGGTCTTATCAACTTAAGCGTCTTTTTAAGTCTCTCTATATCCTCATCGGAGAGAGTCATCGCCTGGTCCCAGTTATCAAATCTAGCTTTATTGAACTTTAGACCACAATCGATAAGCTCCTCCATGGTGACGGGTGCGTTCATCTTCTTAACGAAAACTGACTGTTCTAGCTTCTCTAACCTAAGTTTCTTCCAAGTAAGCGAAGCGAGCTCATGAACGAGCGAATTCTCGATCACGTCTGCGGGATGGAAGTCATGCTTAAATTGATCAACCAGCTGATTGAATTCTTCGGGGCTTTCGTTTGGAAGGACGGCTAGGTTTGAATATGCGCCAGTCTTAACAGCGTTTTGTGAGACGGCCAACTTACCTTCAGTTGTCCTTGGCCCACCAGTGCGTTTGCTATTCTTGATGACCATAAGAGTTATTTAAGTCTGACACCAGGACGGTCATCGGGAGTGCCAACGAACTCAACGCCGGCAACCTGCAAAGCTTTTGTTATTGAATCTAAAGTTCTTATATTTGCTGAAGGTAAGCCACTACCAGCTTCAATGCGTTTAATTGTTGCAACTCCAACACTTGCCATTTCAGACAAATCGGCAACCGATATTCTTAATAACGCTCTAGCAGCTCTCAATTGTTCACTTGAAATCAATCTAATTAGATCCTATAATGATCCTTTTGGTATCACAAAAGGAGATTAGCAATGATTAATGATACATCAAATATACAACTCAAAGAGACCATAGAAAGAATTGATGGCGCCTATGCTCCCGCTACCATTCGAGCTTACAAGTCAAACTTTGAAAGATTTATTGAATTTTGTGATCAAGAAATGACCTTAGCCCTACCTGCAGGTCAGGAAACTGTTGCCAGCTACATTAAGAAACTATCAAACGTTAAACTAAAGTCAGCCAGTATCCGTATCGCTGTAGCATCAATATCAGCAATTCATCGCTTAAATGAATATTCAGATCCCACAAGCCACCCCAACGTTAAGATAGAACTTCGTAGGATGCATCGCAACTTAGGGCGCGAGTCCAAGCAAGCATCGGGAATTAAAAATGAGCTATTACTTAAGATGCTCAGCACTACTGACAATAGCCTTTGGGGGCTTAGAGACAAAGCACTCCTATTAACAGCTTACGACAGCATGTGTAGACGCAGCGAACTTGTATCGCTCCAAATAGATGACGCTATCATCGACACAAAAAATATGTCATTCAAAATCAAGCTAAGGCGCAGCAAAACCGATCAAGATGGCATAGGTCGCTGGTTGCATTTAAGAGAAAAGACACAACAAGCACTGCTTAACTGGGTTAATGCTTCAAATATAAAAAACGGGAAACTTTTTAGGGGGATTAAACGAGGACAGATAATTACTGACGACCTGAGCTCCGCTCAGATTAATAGGATTTACAAATCGATTGCGGCTAGATCAAGCAACGATGAATTATTAGTTAAACATATAAGTGGCCACTCGATGAGGGTTGGTGCAGCTCAAGACCTATTGATTTCTGGAGCGAGCCTCCCCATGATTATGCAAAGAGGAAGATGGTCAAAGGCAGATACTGTAATGCGATATATAGAAAATACTAATTGCTAATCAGCACTGGCCTTAATTTTTTGTAGATATAAAGCTGTGCTAATAAAACCAATAAATAAAATAAAGCAAATAATGAAACGCCACCGATCAAACCATACAGCTTAAGGATAGGATGTGTTAGAGAGGCAAGAATAATCAGTATCAACAAGTTAATTTTTATTGATAAATGAATCTGATTATATTCAATCAAAATTGGATACATAAATTGATATGCAATATATCCAGGAACAGCCAAACTGATTATCATAAAATAAATTAAAACATCACCAAAACTTGAAAAATGCTCGCTGAAAAAAGGAGTTTTCAAGAAAGCAAATATAACAATGATCGAAATTAGCGATACTATCAATGTAAACAAAAGAAGCTTTTTAATAGACTCAATGTATTGAGTTACTCCTTTGGCGGCAACATAAGTTTTCATCCTGATACTTGCAACAATGGATAAAATGAATATGAAATTGACAAGTTGAATTAAAAAATTCAACTTGCCTAACTCAGTAAGCTTTAAAAAGAGGCCAGAAAAAACCATTAATATCAGGGGGTAAAGATTAAAAGCTAAGTAATCTACATGGACGTACTTTGAGTCTGAAATATATCGTCCAATATTATGAATTTGAGAAAAACCTTTTAATGGACTACCAAGGAATCCCATTTCGGTGACGGTTCCAAGAAAAAGAACAAGAGCATAGATAAAAAGAAACACTCTAATATCTTGAATGTTTAATTTAAAAATTAACAATGTAACTACTACTAAGATTACCCTCTGAAAGAAAATAACAAAATCTTGTTTAGTAGTTTTATTTAGTGTGGCATAAATACTACTTCCGTTAACTGACCACACATAGAAAGGAACCAAAATTAGAAATGCCATCATTGCTTTAGAATCAATAATGACTCTAGCATTAGCATTAAAATACCAAAACAAAGCAGAAATAAAAATTCCAGCAATGATTAGTAAATAATGAATCGCTAAGTAATTCGGCAAGAGCTTCTGCTTCAAATTCTCATTCGACTTAGTTTCAAAAAGAAATGACCGTCCAAGATTAAACGAGAGCAACAAGCCAAACAAAGAGACTATCGATGTGCCAAACCCTATGACACCCCGACCTTCTGCACCATATAATTTTGATGAAATAACAAAAACAAAAAAACCACTAAAAGCAACAAAGAAACGAACGAATAATGTAAAAAAGTAGTTTTTCATTGATCTTAGTCAGCTGCTGCCAATTACTTAGACCAAACTGTCCGATTAATATAATCAATATAGCTCATTACAACTCTAAGAATTTGCTTGGAAACACAAGCACTACTTTCGTAATCAGGCACCGAGCTCACAACACGACTATCTTTTCTGTGTTGGCTAACAATCACTTTTATAGCATCGAGAACTCTATCTTTTTTAAGACCGCTCATTATAAGTGTTCCAACATCCATACCTTCTGGTCGCTCATGTGCATTACGTATAGTAATTGCTGGCAGATTTAATAAAGAACCTTCCTCAGTAATTGTTCCACTATCAGAAACAACACATAATGCTTCCATTTGTAGTTTTATGTAATCACAAAAACCGAATGGTTTTAAGAATTGGACATTAGGATTCAGTTTACCGAGATTAAGCTCATCTAAACGCTTTCTTGTTCTTGGATGCGTTGAAACAATAACTGGATGATTATATTGCTCAGCAAGCGCATTAAGCGTTTCAACCATATCAACAAGATTTTGTGGGGTATCGACATTCTCTTCACGATGGGCGCTCACAATAAAAAACTTTCCAGTCTCTAAATTCATACGCTCCATCACATCAGATTTCATGATTTTAGGCATATAAAAATCAAGCACTTCACCCATATGTGAACCAGTTTTAATAATGGTTTCTGGACGTACGCCTTCTGCAATCAAGTAGCGGCGAGCATGCTCAGTCAGAACAAAATTAATATCACTTAGGTGATCTAACACTTTACGATTAAGCTCTTCAGGAACCCTCTGGTCAAAACATCGATTACCCGCTTCCATATGAAACACTGGAATCTTACGACGCTTGGCCGCAATTACAGACAAACAAGAATTGGTGTCACCATAAAGCATGACAGCATCTGGTTTTTCTTTTTCCATGACCTCATCAGCTTTTTCAATAATACGCGCAATAGTTTGAGCAGCATTATCACCAACTGCTTCTAAAAAATAATCGGGCTTACGAATGCCTAAATCATCAAAGAAAAGCTGATTAAGCTCATAGTCGTAATTTTGACCCGTGTGGACAAGTAAGTGATTTGTATGAGTATCAAATTCACCAATAACCCGGCTCATTTTAATAAGCTCAGGCCTAGTTCCTACAATAGTCATAACCTTAAACATCTAACTCTTCCTTGATATATTCTAGTTTCAATAATAATGCTTTCACCTGAGCTATATTTAAACGCCCAGTATTATGAGACGTGTAGTCTTCTTGATGCGAGATTTTTTCCTCGCCTTCGTTAAAGTATTGAGCATAATTTAGATCACGATTATCCGCTGGAATACGATAGTAGCCCCCCATATCTTCAGCCTTAACCATTTCTTCCCTAGAAATCAATGATTCGTATAGCTTTTCACCATGTCGTGTACCAATGACATTAATTTTATTATCTTTACCAAACAACTCTTTTAGTGCATTAGCTAAATCATCAACTGTAGATGCAGGCGCTTTCTGCACAAAAATGTCACCCTGCTTACCATGCTCAAAAGCATGTAATACTAAATCCACCGAATCCTCTAATGACATCAGAAATCTTGTCATATTGGGATCTGTAATCGTTAAAGGCTTACCGCCCTTTAACTGCTCCACGAATAATGGAATAACAGATCCACGAGATGCCATTACGTTACCGTACCTAGTTGCACATATAACGGTCTCGCCATCATTCTGCATACGCGCTTTAGCAACCATAAACTTTTCCATCATCGCTTTGGAAATACCCATTGCATTAATTGGATATACCGCCTTATCAGTACTAAGCATTACTATACGTTTAACACCACGAGCAATTGCAGCGTTCATGACGTTTTCAGACCCCAGTACATTAGTTCGAAGAGCTTCTAATGGATAAAACTCACATGACGGGACTTGTTTTAATGCAGCTGCGTGAAAAACATAATCAACACCCTTCATCGCCTGATGAATACTGTCGTAATCTCTTACATCACCAATGTAAAATTTCAGCTTGGGATGATTAAGTGCAATACGCATTTCCTCTTGCTTCTTTTCGTCGCGACTAAAAATGCGAATTTCTCTAACATCAGTAGTAAGAAATCTTTTTAACACTGTATTGCCAAAAGACCCTGTGCCGCCCGTAATCATTAATACTTTATTCTTAAACATACAATGTCATCTTTATTTATATTGGTACATAGATTGAATTAATTCAGGCCATTCGGGTGGTTTAAACGATGTTGCGAGGTTGAACTTTGTTGCATCTAAAGAACGATCGATAACAAAATCTTCATCCAACTCAACATCAATTTTTTTGCCGTAAACTTCAGCAATTAACTTTAACAAATCATATTTATTAATAGGTGCTGCTGCAATATGATAAAGACCATTTAAAGCCTTATTATTCAGAATATGATCTCTTATAACCTGTGCCAACACCACTGTTGGCAATCCAGAAAAAACTGCATTTTTAAAACCTTTACATCTGTTCTCTTGTGACAAAAACCAATTTAAAAGACCGTAATTAGTATTTAACTCATGACCTATAGTTGATGTCCTTATGGTTAGCGCATCACCATAGAGTACTTCACCTAATGCCTTTGATTTTCCGTATATATCATCAGCATCTGGCTGATCAGATTCGGTATAAAATCCTTTTTTTCCAGAAAAAACACAATCTGTACTGATATGAATCAATCGTGTACCAAGTAGATTGCAGATCTGCGCTAAACGATGAGGAAACAACGCATTAAGTTTTATAGCATTAATAGGTTGATTACCATCATCCTTATGCTTAGTTGCACCAACACAATTAATTATTATATCAGGGTTAACTGAGGCGAAAATATCAAGAACCCTAGAGTCATCTTGTATATCAACACCAGTAAAAATATTTTTTAATTGCAGTGCTAAGCACTCTGAACGAACGGTACCAAAGACATCCAGAGATGGCTTTTCAGATAAAACTCTTAAAACAGTACTACCAATTAAACCTGTTGAACCAAGCACTAAAACTTTCAAAGTTTATCCTTTGCAACTAAACACTCAAAATGTTTAATTAAGTCATCAATTAAAGTATCTTCGTCAAAATTTTTTTTAAAATAGTTGCGGCCATTTTTACCTAATTGAAAACGTTCCTCATCAGTCATTCGATAAATTGTTAATATTGCATTGGCCAAGCTTTTAGCATCCTCAGCTGGAACAGAAAATCCAGCTTTGGCTTCATTAATAATTCGAGAACCTTCACCGTTCAAACTAGCAATAACAGGTCTTCCTACAGCTAAATATGCTTGTATTTTATTAGGTACCGTTAAACTAAATATTGGTTGGCCAGTAAGCGAAACCAATAAAACAGAAGCCTGTCGCATTAAAATAGGCATTGTTTCAACAGGGTATCTACCCTCCAAAAAAATATTGCCTAAAGATTTTCGTTTAATCTCTTTTGATAACCAGTCAATTTTACTACCACTTCCAATAATGACAATTTTAATTTCTTTATACGGTAATAATTCTTCAGCTGCTGAAACAATGGTTTCCATCGATTGAGCCTCACCAACATTTCCGGCAAACAAAACAGAGAATCCAGATACGAGTGAATCAATATTAGGGGCAGTCAGCTCATTAGGGCTATAAAAATCTTTATCGACTGAGTTTGGATAGTACAACACTGGGATTTTGGGAGCTAATTTAGAAACAGGTTCAACAAATGCCTGAGATTGAACCAATATCAAATCTGTATGTGAATAAGAAAACATGACAATCTTTTCAAGTATTTTTAATAACCAAGTAGATTTAATATAGCCAGTGGCTTCAGCACTTTGAGGCCATAAGTCTTGCACCCAAAGTACAACAGGAACCCCTTTTAACCAACCAAGAAAAGAAGCTGGAATTACTTGAAAAATTGGCGATACCCCGTAAACAAATATCAAATCATATTTCTTTTTTCTTAATATTAAAGGAGCAAATAGAATAGCAGATACTATATAAGACAGGTAATTTAGTGTGAGCTTTATAGCACTCTTATTTCCTCTTGCGATTATAGGTAGCCTATAAATTGAAATATTTTTCCAAACGTCTTTTTTAATGCCCCAACCACCATATCCAGAAAAGAATTCACCCCCAGGATAATTAGGCTTACCTGTCATAACATCAACTGTGTAACCACGCGAATTAATAGCATCAGCAATTTCATTAATTCGAAAATTTTCAGGCCAAAAATATTGATTAAAAATAAGAAGTTTCATCGAGGGTGAAATTAACAATAATCAAAAAGGAATTTTTAAATTCTTAAAAGTTAAATTGCGAATTAAAAATCCCCATAAGAAAAATGTAAAAATTCCTGAGTATGGCTGCCTCAAACTAACTTTAAACATGTTATCAATTAATAACACAAAAATAATTATGAATATTAACATCACTAAAAATGAATTATTATTTTCAAGCAAATGTTTATATCTAAGAATAAAAAAGCAACATCTTCTTATAGTAATGAAAATTAAAACGAATAAAGGGGATATAGCAACAAAACCAAAATTATAAACGAAATCAAGATAGTAATTATGAGCACTAGGATACAGCTTTCTATCCGGCTGATTCGGATGACCAAACAAAAAAGAACCTTTGCTTTCAAAAATCTGAGATGAATAATCACTCCAATAGTTTATTCTGGCCACTAGGTTTGATGGAAAAAAATTTGATCTAATTTTTTTAATGGGTTCAATTTCATTGATATTAGAGTGGGTAAGACTGGCCTCAGGTTTAATTTCAATACTCACTATAGGCTCTTTAGATTTACTGTTCTGAACTAATATACTGTTTGATTGCAGAAACATTAGTTTTTCTGCCATTTGTGGCCTAACTAAATTCAAAAAGTAAAATGATGAAATCATTAAGCACAAGAGTAAATAACCAACAAAAAACCACCGAGTTTTTTTTGCCGTTATTTTAAATAAAATAAATACAATCATTCCAACGTAAAACATTATCATAGTTAAGAAAGATAATGATGCAACTATATATATACTCATAAATAAAGTAAGAATAATTAAACAATATCGATAATTAATCTGATCCCACAATCCATTAATTGCAATCAAAAAAATAGATGCGAATACAATAGGAACATATTGTAAATGCTGATATATGCTCATAAATAATAACCATGGAGTTAAATAGAACATACCTTGCATCCATGTGCAAATTAGTTGAAATGGAACAAATAAAGTCAAAATTATTAAAAATGATTTTTCTATTGATCTATCTCGATAAACAAATCTATAGCCCAACAAAAATGCAGTCATTGGAGCAATAGTTTGTAATGTCAGAATAATTTTTTGTTTATAGAAGACCCCGTTTTGATAATTTAAAACCAATGAAAGAGTAATTAAAAAGAAAGTTGATAGAACAAACATAGCCCCAAGTTTAAAGCTTTTCCAATCTACCAAAGTTAAAAAGCCCATGAAAGAAACTAATAAAGAAATTGGTAACGGAGTCAATAACAAATTACCATTAAACTGATATGTCAAATCTCTATTAATAAATATTCCCTCATCAATCTGAATATAAAAAGGGATAGCTATCATTATGAAAATTAAAAACTCAATATTTTTATTCTCTAATAGTGATAAGTAAATCGATTTAAAACCTTTAAATGTCAGTAGGCTCATTATTCTTGGTATGAATTATTCAGTAGAGTTTTGATTTTTTAGATGCAAACACAGGCAATTTAATAAGAATATACATAATGAAGCTATTTACTAAAATAGCTGAAATTAATAATCCAGTATTTGCAGGAACGTATCCGAAATTCGATAATCTATAGGATAGAACTTGACCAATTAATGATGCAAAAATCATATTTCCAGCTGAAAATTTATATGAAATTACTTCAATAAAACTTGAAATTATGCATAACGAAAACATTGCCATAAAAACAAACGTTAACGATCCTGTATAGTATAAAAATCCAACGATGCCAGACATTGAAACATAATGATTTTTATTAAAATCAGATTTAGCATAAGAAGATAAAATTAACTCATCATAAAAACTCGGCTTTTGTTCATCGTAAACCTCAGATAAAGATGACTTAAAAAGGTCATAACCAAGATTCTGTAATGAAGATATTGCCATAACTCCCTCAATTCCAAGCCATCTGTCTATGAATAAGGGGGTGGTAATCTGTCCAACTAAATTCAAATTTTCTCGAATGATGTTATTTTGGTTGATGTTGTTAAAATCATTATTAATTGTGGTTCGATTATAGTTAACAATAAAAACAGAAGATGTAAATATAACGAAAACACAGAAAAATAAAACTATAGCTGATTTAAATTTGACTCGAAGTTTCAATTTATTAAACTGCATCAATGACCCATATAAAACTGCACTAGTATTTAAAATATACCCCCTGCTCAACATAGATATACTAGAAAAAAAATTCTCAATTAATCCAAGAAAAATGGTTTCAATACTAAGCCTTTTCATTTTACTCATCTCAAGATATAAAATTAAAGATATAAAAGAAGAAAAACCAAATAAAAGTAACCATTTATATACAGAATTGATGTACCAAGGAAAAATACTTTTAGACAGCATTCCTCTTTGATAAATTTCGAAGAAATAATTAGTTAACCCAATGTAAATAACTATAGAAATAAAGAAAAACATAATGAATTTTTTATACTTTAAATATAAATTGCTTAAAGGACTTATTGAACCAAAAAAATTCATTGATTTGTAGCATGTAAAAATTAAGCTTCGGAAATGCTGTGCGATTAAGATTGCAATTAAAGCAACAATAACAATCATTAGGGCTTTATCATAAGATGATGGTAGCCGATCAAACAAACCTACCGACTCGTTGAAATTACCGTCAAAAAATGCAACCCTTATTGAGAATTTCAACCAAAAACCTAGCCAAAAGAAGACTCCAATAAAAGCGTCAAAAAAAATTGCTTTATTATAAAAACCAGATATCAATAACAAATGAGCAACAATGGTAAAAGCTGTATAAACACTCTTAGAACCGGTGTATTTGAACAATGTAAAAAAATAAATGGGGGTGACTATAGCTAAACCCAAAATAAGAAAAATCCGTTTTAGATTACGATTTTTCATAATTTAAAACCAGAGAGCCTTTCTAATAACTTGATAGCAATTATGAAAAAAATAATAGGTTCTATGATCAGCTAATCCAATATGGGCGACATTTTTTAGTGCCTCATTTTTAAGGTCTTTATTTCTAGCTGTCGTAGTCGGACCAACATAGACAGTAGCTAAACAAAAATCTATTCCATGCAGAACACAATTCTTAGATAACTCAACCCATAGCAATAAATCTTCACCCACCCTAAGTTGATTGTTAAACCTTAAGTTACTCAACAAAGAATTTTTAATCACAACAGTTGGTGTAGCAATCTTGCAAGAAAAAGCTAAAAATGGAAATCTGTAATGATTCCTGCCACTTGAAATTTTATTCTGCTTATTTTTTGACACATCGTATCTATAGTAAGAAGTATGAGAAAATTCCCAGTCATTATCTTGCATAATTTTAATTTGAACTGATAATTTTGTGTCATCCCATAAGTCATCAGAGTCTAGGAAGGCTATATATTCACCACTAACTTTATCAATGCCAATATTCCTAGCTTCACTCGGTCCGACATTTTGATCTAATTTGATATAAATTGAGTCTTTAATACTACTCATAAATTGATACAGTTGCTCATCTGATTCTGTCGAACCATCATTCACAACAATTAGCTCTATATTAGAATAGATTTGATTTTGAACACATCTAATTGCCCTAATTGTCAAATCAACTCTATTAAAAAAAGGAATGATAACGCTAACTTTTGGATTTAATTCCATATTTTCCATCATTGGCTAAATTTATCATTCTTATGTAGCTTAAAAATTACATTTACAAAATAGTTAATAATCATAAAGCCATAAAAAAAATATATTCTTAGGGATTCTCTTTTAGATAACGACATAAAATAGCGCCTAGCTTTGAAGTCTGCCACAAGACCTCGAAAGAAGCTCACTAGGGCTTGATTTTTGTAAGACTCTATATCAATGTAAACCTTTGCATTAATATTAATAAATAGCCCAACACCCTTTTTCGTTAAGAGAAAAGAATGAATAAAGTCTTCACAATAAGCTTTGCCCTGAAAAGGAAAATAATTTTCAGTAACTAGATCACCCTTTCTATAAATTACACAGCCTCCCGATAACCAATCTACTTGAATGAGTAATTCATCAGGATAATTAGGAGTAACTCCTTCACCAGATCCTGCAAGATAAAATTTACCAGGTTGATACCCATGCTTCCCGTTAACAAGAAAGTAATAAAGCTTACGCGCAAAGCCTCTGGTATTTTTTATAAAAATAGACTGCTGTGTTTTATTGCTGAATATAGCCGGCCCTATAGCAAAAGAGCCGTTTAAACTTTCCATAGATGAGACTAGATTAGATAAGCAATTGTAATCAACAGAAATATCATCATCAATCTGCAATACAAATTCACCCGATGCTACTTTAAAGCCCTCTATTCTTTGAGAAACTTGACCGTAAGCTTGACACTCATTAATCATTACATTTGGATAATTTATGATAGGAAGTGTTTTGACACGATCAGATGGAATGCTAACAACTATCTCATCCGGAATTAGAGAGCCACTATTGAGAGAAATTAGAGTTTTTTCGACAGAGAGACCTCCAAGTGTCGCCATTACAACGCTTAATTTATTTTTTTTCAATTTACTCATTCAAGAATTTTATTGGTTTTGCTGGAGAGCCCGCAGCCATACAATTTGAAGGTATTTCTCCGGTTACAACACTTCCAGCAGCTATAATAGAATTATCCCCAATAACTGATCCCTTAAGTATAAGCGAGTTCATGCCAATCCAAACATTCTTTCCAATTTTAACCTCTTCATCAAAAGGGGTAGTATCAGAAATAAATCTACTCTCTGGAGGCCATGTTTGGTGAAAATCAGAATCAACAATTATTACATTCGGGGCGATCATAGTCCCGGATCCAATACTAACTGATTTTTTTGAAGTAATCACCGTTCCGTTTAGTGCAACATTATCTCCCAAAATGATCTTTCCACCGCTATAAACAGTAAGTTGAATTTTTGAATATAGTGTAATAAATGATCTTTTTGACTCACTTACCAAGTGCGAATTTTTGCCAACTTTTAAAAATCCACTACCTAAAATTTTAACCACAATAGATCCCCAAAGCTTCGGGCTAGATGAAAAAGAAACTTGGGATCCATATATAATCTTGACGGCTAAAATAGACAGCCAACCTCTAAAAGAATAGTATTGATATATTAATAAGATATGAAGAATCGCTGGGACTCTTCTTATATTTATCATTTTCACAGGATAACTCCGATTAATTTAGTGTCTTGGATTTATTATATGTTTATAAAGAAAGTATTAAAACCCGCTTATATATTCTTTAATGATTTTATTAGAGACTCAATAAAATGGCATTTTCCATCACAGCCAAGAGGTATAAAAAAGCAAGGATTAAGTGAATTACAAATTTATCCTACAGGAAAAAACTTTTACACTGTAATCAAAAAATGCTGCATTAATGAATTCAAAAAATCCAATATCTCTTCAGGAGTAAAAATCTCCTCTTTAGGAACTTGTTTCGCGGAAGAAATTTCAAAAAGACTTAATTCGAAAAAACTTATTGCAAATTACATTTGCAAAGAGGATAACATTTACAACTTCTCGGCGAATTGGGGTAGAGTTTACACCCTACCGAATTTGGTTCAAATTTTAAACTACTCCTTTGCAGATGATCTAAAAATTCAATTAGAGAAAGATGGGGAGATGTTTGTTGATCCTTATAGGGAACACTCTGTAAACTCCTACGATTCTGAAGATGAAGCACGGCATTTCATCTCCAAACATCGAAGGTTAAGTAAAGAGGCCCTAAAAGAGGCCGACTGTATTGTAATAACATTGGGGCAGAATGAAGTTTGGTTCGACAAAAAAAAGAAACTTTACTGGGGTTCAGCTCCTTCTTTATATCTTAGAAATAAGCATCCCAGAAGATTCCAAATAAAAGAGCTTACTTACAATCAAAATAAAAATCATTTAACTTCCGCAATAAATTTAATAAGGAAAAACAACCCGACTGCTAAAATAATACTTACAGTTAGCCCTGTTCCTTTTTTTGCATCATTTATTTCTGAAAATATAATTAGTCAAGGTTTTGCTGGAAAAGCAATATTAAGATCTGTTGCTCATGAAGTCTCAAATAAAATGAAAGATGTCGTGTACTTCCCTTCATTTGAAATTGCATTGTGTGAAAACAGAAAATCTTATTTATTTGACAATCGTCATATTAAGCAAAAAAGAATCAATAAAATTTTTAGCTTGTTAAAAGATGCGATTGATAGAAAATAAGCATGAGTGAAAATTTGTTAAAAATTGAAGCTGTAGATCTCCTTAGGGAGATGAATATAAGCAACCAAAAAAATCTATTGTGGTGGGCTTTCAACTTCACATCAAAAAACCCACTTTCTTCACCACTCATTAAGAATTTAACTTTAAGTTTGGGTGAAAGAAGTGCTGGAAAAAATATAAATTTATATTCAGTACTTTCGGCAAAATTAATCGCACTCTTAAAGCTTAACTTCCTTTACTTCGAAAAAAAGTATTACTTTAAAAAGAAAAAAAAAATTACGCCTCAGATAGTTATATTTTCCTTTCTTGATGGCCAAAAGGAATTGACTACTGATACCTATTTTGGAAATCTTAGAGCAAGAATTTCTAATAATTACCCATCAAAAAGTGTGGGGTTTATTTATCTTTGTTACAGACCCTATTTTAAATTTATAAAAAAACTATCTAATGATAATGATGCTCACCTTTTGTCATTATTAACATTAAAAGATTTTATTTGGATTGGCTGGAAGCTAATTAATCTTAATATTAATAAATATAACATCCCTAAACACATAGAGCTAACAGTAAAAAAAGTGATGATACAAGAAATTAGAACCACATTTATATACAACTTATCAGTATATAGAGCATTTTATAATATTAATTCCAATAATAATACCTTGTGTGTAATTTATCCTTTTGAAAATAAGGCTATAGAAAAAATGTTATTGATGGGTGTCGGAAATATTATTAAATCAATCGGATATCAACATAGTTCAGTTTCACTCGGACACCATAATTTTATTCTATCGGATGCCGAACAAAAAATTACACCACTACCCCAAAAAATTATTACATGCGGGTCTGTAACGATTAGGTTCCTCAATACCTATGGGAAGCTAGCGCTATCAAAACTAAGGCGAGGCTGCGAACTAAGAAATTCTTTTACTTTACAAAAACGCACTAGGTTTAAAAAAAATGGTCCATACAAAATCTTAATATGCTTTTCATCTAGCTATGAAGAAATTTCAAACACAATAGATATTCTGCAATCAAAATTCAATAATAATGATTGCCTTCACATCACTTTTAGATTTCATGTAAATTTTCCAATTGAAGGATTAGGAAAATCGGAAAGAGAATGGATAAGTAAAAATGTAAAAGTCTCTCGGGACACAAGCCTAAAAGAGGATCTTGAAAACACTGACGTCCTTGGTTATATAACATCTTCAGTATCAATAATTGCACTAAAATATGGTATTCCAGTAATACAATTACACCAAATAAGTCCTTTAGGCGACCCTTTGTTTGAAGAAAAAATTCCGAATAGGTTTTTCCTTAACGAAAATAATATAATTCAAACTATTGAGAAAATTTCAACCTCTAAACCAGGTGATATCGAAATGGGAATTAATTATGCTTCGGAATACTTTTCCGAACCTTCTGATAGCCTAACAAAGGAATTTTACAATGCACATTAACAAAATTCACTTCGAATTAAGTAAAAGAAAAACTGATTTTATTGACGCAAAACCTTTTCCACACATAGTCCTAGATAAATTCTTAACCCCCGGCTGTTTTAAAAGAGTTACAGATGAACTAAATCAGAAACAGATCTCCCTCGGAAAATCTTTCAACTCTGAAGTTGAAAGAAATAAGGCAATAAGCTTAAATTCAGACCTCCCAAAGAGTCTAATAGATATTATTGAGGAGTTAAATTCGGATGAATGGATTAAAAATTTAAGAGTTTTAACTGGCATTACGGATCTGTCAGGAACCAATAATGGCAATTCCATGCTAGCAAATTTTCATGTAATGAAAAGCAATGGGATTCTGGGCTCTCACGTAGATCACGCATGCGAACCCTCAGACAAGAGAGCTCACGTTCTCAACATTATTGTTTATCTTAGTGAAAATTGGACTGCAGATAAGGGGGGGAATACCCAGCTATATGATAGAAATGGAAATGAAATTCTTCGGGAGGTTAAGTACAAATCTAACCGAGCGTTAATTTTCTTACATACCCCATATAGTTTTCATGGCGTGTCCAAGCTCAAAAATCCTGTTAACAATCCAAGAAAAACTTTATATGTTGATTATTACTCTGAATCTTCATCCCCCTACTCACATATGGATCTAAGTTTCCCAAATTTATGGTTTAACCATAATACGACCTTCAAACTCAGGTCAAAAACTGACTACCTAAAGCGGAGCAATTTTAATTATTTAAAAAACTTAATAAAGTACAACCTAAACAGACGAGTTGCCGAACTTAAGAATAAGCTGAGTTTCTAGTTACTTAGCAGAGTACCTTTCCGACAGAACATCTGGCGAAATTTCCTTATCTTCTAATAAGTTGTATAAATCTGTATTCGATAGTTTTACTGCCTCCTCAGCTGGCAGGCTATGTCTATTTGTATAAACTAGTGCGTCTGCATGGGGAAGCAATTGATCGCACTGATCACAATATGGAAATATATTAAATTTTTTCAATTCATGAGCGTATCTCAATAACCTGTATTTAAATCCATTCAGGACCTCTAATACTGGCTGATCAAATGCATTACCTAAAACAATTTTATTATTGTAGTCGTAACAACAAGGGATTACCTCGCCATTCCACTGAATTTGCAGAGGTCCACTTTCAGGTCTACCACAAGAAGTCTTTACAGCAACATTCTCTGCACGATCCCTGTAATCTCTTCCATCACCAAAATTATGAGGCCTCCATATCTCAATGGCGTCCACCTTTGGTTCCCAAAACTCTTTGAAGGCTTGTTCATCTTTTGCATTTTCAGGCATCGTCAAATACGACAACTGCACTTTGGTATGAGAGCCCAACCTATCCCTTAAAGCAAGGAACTCGATAAGACCATCTCGGGTTTTATCATAGTCAAGGCCTTGCATGACTGTATTGTAAGTATCTTTTCCCATCCCGTAAAAACTGACCCTCATCTCATCAAGTCCAGCCTCTAATATTTTCTGAGCACGTTTACTATTAAGAACAGAGCCATTTGTAATAATATAAGTAGACAGTCCCTTGGATTTTGCATAGGCAATTTTTAGCTCAAGTTTTTTGTCGAGCATTGGCTCACCAAAGCCTGTAAGAACAACTTTGTTTGCACCTAACTCAACGACCTCATCTATACTTTTTTCATATTTAGATTGGTCCATGATGCCATGCTCCCTGCCATGCTCATGCTCTTCTCTTGGACACATAATACAAGATGCGTTACAGTGATCTGTAACCTCATAACGAACCTCAGCATGCAATAGTTTTTCAATTTTTGGTTTTTTTGATAGATCGCTCTCCAAAATCGATAGCTCTGAATCATCTAGGATTACGCTACCATCTCTTAATAAAGCATTTTTAGAATATCTCAAGTTCAAGTCTTGGGATCTAATTGGAATTACAACTTTTTTACTGTTCATTATTTTGTCCAAATTTATCTTGATAAATCTAATGCATTAATTTTGTTAATTATACTAAGCAAACTAGAATTAATTGAATAATAATTATTAAATGCATCAATTATAGAATTTCTATAACTTTCTAATTTTAATTTGCTGAGAGCAGAATATTCTTCACCCACCTTTGTAATGATTGGCGAAGCTCCCACCGCACATATTACCGGATCAGCCCTTCCGTTTTTATGAAGAAAAAACGCCCCACCCAAGTCTTCATATAAAAGATGTAATGAAGGTATACCTTGGAATCCTAGCTCAATAGCCAGTGATGAAAATTGAGTGATGGCAAAAATCGGATTTCTTTGAATACAGCTATCTATTTTAAGTAATGAAACATCTTCTAAACAGTCTTTATACTTATAGAAAAGACTAGCATAGTTTTCTGCATGGTAGTATCCAAAATCATCTGGGTGAGCTCTGAAATCAAGTATAAAACCTAGTGATTTTATAGATGGCATAATCCTTTCTAAAGAAGCAATACAATTATGGGTTTCAGGCTGACCAATCCATAAGGCTCTACTTTGCTTATCTTTCTTTATCGTTCTTTGGCGGAGAGACGAAGCTAATGCACGAATATTTTCATACCTAATTAATGATCCTGTTTCTATACAATCAACATTAAACATCCCAGATGCAAAATATTCATTTTTTACATAATCACTCTCAACTACTATTAAATCCACAGAGCTGCGAATTGCGATATTAAAATTAAATGGGTAATCCTCAATCACCACGACTAAAAGACCCAACTCCTTTGCAGCAATACAACAAAAAGTTTCAGCCATAAAACCAAATTCACTTTTGGATGTTGATACAACAACACCAACAATATTTAATCTAGTTAGCGCTTCTATCCATTGGTCAAATGTCTCAAGATTGAATATTGAATCTATAAAGAAAAATTGGTCATGTCTACTTAATGGCAGTAAAGTCTGAAACGGGCCTTTATCATGCGCGACCAATAACCACTTTTTTTCTTTAATCTTTTACACCCCTACTTGTAATCAAGTCGAAATATGAAGAACTCATATTTCTGAAATCAATACGATTAAGAACCTTTCTTTCTATAAGTTGATAATGATGCATTGGAAAAATATCAAAATAATCTACATTTCTTTCATTATATAAATAGTCAAAAAATTTAATATCTGAATCATATGTTTTTTCAAAAAATGGAGCACTAACAAATCGATTAACCAAGTAAGTTTTTTTCGCTTCAATGAAAAGGCGACTATCCATATATGTCTTAAAATGGGTTCTACGCATCTCACCAAGACTAAAAAAATTAGTTGCTAGATCAACTTTGCTTTCTTGAACCATAGGAAAATAAGGAACCGGTAAATATAAAATTGAGTTATTTGGAAGTTTAGTTAAATCAGAATAATTTTTAGCCTGATTTGGGAAAATATGAACTGCATCAGGATAAAGTGTTTTTAAATATATATAACTTCGACAAAGTTGATGATGAAAATCAACTAACACAATACGACTTTCTGGGACGTATTTTTTAACTAAGCCTTGAAGCCCGCCATAGAAGGGTCCTATATCAACCCAAATGTCATTTCCAAACAATAACCTTTGATCCAAGATTTTTTTAAGCAGGTATATATAACGAGCCCATCGCTGGTTTATCTCGAGACCGTCAATTAAACAATAATTACCTGGATTTGGTGATGAAGATATTGGATTCTCTTTTAATAAGGAGGCAGCACCAATATGCTTAATAATTTCAATATCATCATTAAGAGTACTCCAATAAAAGCGCTCTCTTAAGCCTCTAAATATTTTGGCGTGAATATATCTAGCAAAATTCTTAAAAGACTTATTTCTACCAAAAACATCTACAAATAAATCTATAGGAGCAAGACCATCTCCTTGACCTGACCAGTTGCGAAAATTTTCCCAATAAGATTCAGCCTGCTCACTTTGGGAGTATGCACTTCCTACAATTCCCTTATGCTTGTCATCAATATCTTCAACAACCAGATCATTTTCGAAATCGGGAGAGTTTGCAATAAACTCTTTGGCTAATTCTGCTGAATTATTTTTCAATCTTTATTCCAATCTAATTAACATTACTTGATTGCTAAAAATCCTTCAAATGAAAGATATTTTTGCACGGTATTTATATCTTGAAAACCCGCACGTTTTAGCATGTCAACATTACCTTGAGTAGAAAACGGCTCGAGCACACCTTTCAAACTGAGGGATTTAGTTAAAATATCGCTTGGTGAGTACCCTTGTCTAATTTTGTACTCATTGTATAAGGTTGTTAGGATATCCTGAAACCTAGCATCCGCACCTCGTACTTTTTCAAACATAACAAAAGCCCCACCCCATTTTAATTTCTGATAAATCTTATTAATTAACTCTTGCCTTAAGGATGGTCTAATAAACTGTACAGTGTAATAAGCAACGATAAAATCAGACTCTTCAATATCCATTAACAAAAAATCGTCAACAATAAATTCTAAGTTTTTTACACTAGAAAACTTATTGTTGGCAAAATCAATCATATTTTGCTCAATATCAACACCAATATACCTACTAGATTTCTTTGTACCTGAGTGCTCTGCAATTTTTGATATTAGCGCCCCTGTCGAGCATCCAACCTCATAAACAACCGAGTCATTTTTAATAAAAAAATCGCTCAAACCACAAATTATTTCATGACCTTCTTTATAAAGAGGTACAGATTTACTAACATGGTCATCAAATGAATTTGCAACATCACCACCAAAAGTCCATCCTGCCCTAGTAGTTTCGATATTATCTCCAACGCTTTTCATTCTTCACCTCTATTGAAATCCAAAATATATTTTTATAAAAATTTAATAATAGAAAGTTTTATTAGGCCAACTTAGAGGCAATAATTGCATGATTTGGACTTAATAATGGAATATTTGATAGAACAGGGTAAGCAATACCCACAGATTGAGCATAAAAATAAGCACCTTTATCTAACAAGGGTGTTCCTGTTAGAGGACACTGCCACTTTCCAAACACACAATCTTCATTTACAAGTGAAGTTTTATTTTTTAATAATATTAAAGAGCCACTTGGATTAAGTGGATTATTATAGAAATCAAGTAACTTATGCTCAACTACATTCGCTCCTAATAATTCAGCAGCGGCCTTAAGTCCTCTTACATATCCATGAGAGCGCATACGTTGCTGTGCTTCTTGTGAAGCTAATTCATAACATGGCTCAACTAATATAACAACATTACGAGAAACTCTTAGAAGCTCTCTTATCGATTCAACTTCTCTACCCGCGTTAGGCTCTAAAGAGTGTGATGTATATACAATGTCAATTGAGTTATCTTTCATTGGAATATGAAATAAATCACCAACAAAAAGCGAAGATGGTGTTTTTTTCTCTTCAGTCCATTTTCTTCCGGCTGATATTCTAGACCAACTTATATCTAAACCATATGCATTAAGATTATTAATATTTAAAGCTTTTAAAACACCTGATAATGTGTTCGCCTCACCAACCCCGACCTCTAAGATATCACAACCATGTGTTACATAAGGCTCAATTAGGCCAGCCAATTGATTACACCATATATCTACATAGTCAGGATTGCTTCTAGCTTGTTCTGAGTATGTACCAGCCTGGAGATCATAAGCAACTAAGGTGCTTATAAGATCATTATCAGTAAATGAAAAATTTTCTCTTGCCCAAGCCATTGCATTATCGCCTTGAGCATAAGCATGACGCATTCCAAGTATCAATCTAGCCAATATTTCCTTATCTTCAATCATTAAAATCCTTAAAATATTATAAAACGTATTGACAATACAAGATTAATTGATTGGTTATAAAATATAAATCTATAATTTAGATTTTTGAAAATTTTGTTGGAGTATTGAGTTAGATATTCCAATTACTATAAATTCTTCCCCTGCCGAAGCAGCAGCTTAATAAGGTATATATAATATTCCTTATTAAGCTCTATGTTTGATTACTGCCTGCTTTAAAATATCTTTCAATTCATTTTTACGTATAACTTTTTTGGAGAAAAAATCTAATTTATTATCAAAGTAGATAAAATATTTTTCAGGAACGTAATAGTAACTGTTTTTTTTCATGTGATCGGCAAAAGTTTTTGTTGATGTAAATGGAAGACTTATAACAACATCAGACATATCTATAATATCTCCAAGTCTAGTATAAGGGTCTAACATAATTAAAATATCTGGGAATCGATATTTTAATGAAATCAAGAATTGCAGGTAATTTGTATCAACATAATTTGATAAAGCGTATTTTGGCTTAAATAAAACTTGAAAACCCAATTCTTCTGCAACCGTTAAAATCTCAAATAAAAAATCTTCAACAAAATCCTGGTTAGCAGTAAGGTCTCCGTATATTGATCTAGATAACTGCTTTGCTAATGTTTCAGGAGGATTGTCAAAGAATGAAATAAATTGACCTTTTAACTGATTCTTTTCCAAATAAGTCTCGAAACCAAGTGACATTGGAAAATCGCATGTTTGTTTTTTAATATCAACATCAGAAGTAAGCAAAAAATTTAGTAAATTCCTCGACATTTCTGAGTAAAAAGAGACAAAACCAATGGAGGAGCATCGGCAACTCAATGAACTAGGATTTAAAATACCAGAAATTGAATCCAATCTTTTATCTGATATGTGACTGACAAAAGGTGGGACAACAAAATTCTCGCTGTACTGTATAACAGTAAAATTTTTAATAATATCATCACTGAAATAATTAAAATCTGAGAAAGGCATAACATAGAACGATTTACATTTAGACTCTTCAATGATTAATTTATATCTAATTGAATTGATAAAAAAATTCGTGTAAAGACAGCCATATATTGTTGTTATATTTCGGAATGAAAAATTGCTTACAAGTGATCTAAAATTGTAAAAGAATAATTTAGGGGAGAATCGAGCACCCAAACACATTCGAGTAATATTTTGTTGGGCAGATGCAATAGTCTTATCACAAGAAACTTTACTTTTTCTAAGGTACTCATCAAGTGAAACCAAAAAAAAATTTGAACCATACTTCTCAAATAAATATTCACCGAATGAAGAAAATGTTGAGGGGCTTTCCCTTTTGCTAAATTCAAATGCATGAGCTGGAAAATCAGCAACAATAATCACTGGCAAAGAATCATTATTTATATTTATATTTAAATCTAAATGATATTTAAATCCAATTTTTCTGATACTAAAAAATAAACGAAATATAAAAATAAATTTAATATAATAAAAATAATAATAAACTTTAATAATCTTTTTATTAAAAAAATTAAATCCAAAAAAATTATCAATTCTAAGCTTATATAAATATCGAATTAAATATCCTGTGATATAAAGAAATCTAATATTTGACGATTTTTGAGCTTTATTATATCGAAGGTAGTTCTTACAAATTCTGTTTATTCTTTTGTTTAAAAGCTCTTTTTTATAGATTTGATATTCAACAGATTGAGAAATTTCATTGTAATTAGTTTCAAGAAGAACATTTATAAGCAGAATAAGGAATTGCTTTTCAGATCTAATTTGCATATTTATGAATTGTTACAAATGAAAAAATTGAAGTGCCGTATGAAGATCTGGATCATACTCATTAGGAAATCTTTTAAAGCTTATATGTGCACCTATTTCGGCGTTATTCCAATGTGATTTTCGATCAAGAATTCTTCTTAACAACCTCTCGTCCATTTTACATTCTAATTTTTTATTGAAAATTTGATTTTCAATAGATATTCCAAACTTCGGATATATTTGATATTTTTTATCGAATATCTCTAAAATAATATGGGAAGTTACATTAAACCCAAATTTATCCATTCTTTGTTGCATCTTTGAAACGGCACATTCAATATCAGCAATCAACAATTTTTCATTAGGTATACAATCCAACTCGTACGGAAATTTTATTCTAGATAGATCATTCTCAATATAATTAGTCATTTCAACATCATCGAGAGGTAAATATTTTTTGTTTGCCGTGCCCGTCTCTACATTTAAAATATCATTCTCTCTAAGCAAAACAACCTCAGTCGGTTTAATGTTTTCCGAATTAAGCCAATCAGCACATTTATCCCATGTTGTAGTACCAAGATAATTATTCTTCTCACGAAGCTTACCTCCCAGGACATAAGCACCCGCAAAAGGAAGAACATATTTTGGCCTCATTGCATAAATTAGCTTTTTCATATGTCGAAAGTTTCTCTCCAGGATTCTATTACTCTCAGAAACTTTCTCAAGCTCACTTAAATTATCAAAACAGCTTGGATATGGACCAGCAGAATTATAATTTAACATAGCAAGAGATATTGGACCGTATTTGTTTGAAATCATTTCTGATGTTTCAACTGTAGGAGTATTATCATTTGCATTAAAAGCTTTAACACCATCACAATCAATCAACAAAGCTGAATCTATAAGATTACCAATCTTTGCTTCATGAAAATTATGTTTAGCAAAGGGAGCAAACATTGTTAATCTAAATTCAAAGAAATCAATAGTTTCACCATTCTTAATTTTAATTAATTTTGTAAAACCTAATGTCTCAAGTTTTTTGATCAAAAAATTAGGTGAATGATCAAGAACAATAATAGGCTTATCCTTAGCAAAACAGAAGTAACGCTCATCAAAATGATCGGGATGAAGGTGAGAAACATAAACCGCATCAACATTAATCACATCATTAACTTTTGTTTCCAACTTTGGATAATGACACCAACTTCCATCAAAGACACCATCGACCAACCATGGATCACAAAGAATTCTCGTTCCATTTTTACCAGTAAAAATTCCGCATGCATTTGCAATAAATTGAAACGTGAGTGTTAAGTTTTTTTTACTCATAAATTTTCCATCAAATAAAAAATTAACTACACTTAAATCAGTGTTTCTTTCATCAAATCCCAACTCAAAGGGGTTCCTTCTTCTACTTTTTTATTAATTCTCATTCCTAAAACATTTTTAAAGAACTTTGGCGACAATCCATAACCAGGTCTGATAACGCGTAAATTTTCGGTAGTTAAAACATCACCTTTTTTTATATTTTTAACAATATAAATTGATCGCTTGAATGCCAATGAATTTATTTCACTTTCAGTAGGTCCATATTTAACTGATCCAATTGCATTCCATGCTTTTTTTGATTCAGAAACAAGATTTCTCATTTCATTTGGCTCCATTGAAAAGGAACTATCAACACCACCATCTGACCGAGATAAAGTAAAATGTTTCTCTATAATTGTTGCCCCCAATGCTACGCTTGCTATCGAAACTCCTATGCCCATTGAATGGTCGGATAAACCAACTTCACAATTAAATAAAGATTTAAGATTTGGGATTGTTAATAAGTTTGCATTGCTCGAATCAGCAGGATAATTACTATTGCATTTTAAAAGAGCCAATTCAGTACAACCTGCTTGCCGTGCATTTAATACAATGTCTTCAAGCTCACTTAGTGTTGCCATACCCGTAGATATAATCAATGGTTTCCCTTTTGAAGCTACATACTGGATAAGATCAAGGTCGTTGTTTTCAAAAGAGGCTATTTTGTAACATGGAACATCGAATGTCTCCAAGAAGTCAACAGCTGTTCTATCAAAAGGGGTGCTGAAATACATAATCTTATTTTTTTTTGCTCTGGCAAAAATTGCTTCATGCCACTCCCAGGGGGTATGAGCCTCTTGATATAAATCATAAAGAGACCTTCCATTCCATAAGCTTTTCTCATCATTAATAAGAAAATCTTTTTTATCAAGATTTAAAGTCATAGTATCCGGCTTATAAGTCTGAATCTTTATAGCATCAACTCCTTGAGCAGCTGCAAAATCAACAACTTTAAGAGCATGATCTATAGATTTTCTGTGATTAGCAGACATTTCAGCAATTACGAACGGTTCATGTTGATTGCCTACTTTTCTATTACCAATCTTTATCATCTTATATTCCAATACTTAATAATTTTACTGAGCTCATATCTAACAAGCTGGGAACTTTTGGCAGATTCAACTTTGATAAAACCTAATGAATTAAATAAAGACATTGATATGTTGTTTGTTTTTTTTACAAAAGCAATAAGTTTTGAATAGTTAACTTTTTTTATTCCCATAGAGAGCATTTTTTTGCCATAACCACGACCATGAAAAACAGGATCGACTGTAAGACTAATTAGAGCATCTGATTTTTTTTCATACGTATCAAATCGAATCACTCCAACTGGTAAGCCGTTAACTTCCAAAATATACATTTTGGAAGAATCACTCGACAATTTTTCAAAAAACCACAACTTGTGATCCTCCCAAGAAATATGAGATTTTTTTATTGAATTATTTCTAACAATAGGATCATTTATCCATTTGTAACAATCATAAACATCTCGAGACTCTAACCTTCTTAAAATATAGTTCTTCGGTGATTTTAATAAGATTATTGCTGCGACTCTTTTAGCGCCATTGCCATCGACAAGCATCAAAATTTTTTGCTTAATTTCTTCAAGGCTTTCATTTGCCAAAATTTTTTGAAGTGCATCCCTTATATTCTTAGATATATCGTCTTTGAAACTCCCAGCGGAAACAATATAACCTGCATCATCCAAATACTTCAGATTGTTATCTTGATTCTCTGCAATAGAAATTAATATCGATGGAATTCCAAGGCACATTCTCTCCCATGTTGTTGATCCTGGCGCGCCAATTGCAAAATCACAAATAGAAAATAAATTAACTAAGGTTTTTCTATGTTCGTAAATTGAAACATTCGTTAAAGATCCAGCTAATATTCTTATTTCATCTGCGTATAAATTATTCACACCAATAACAACATGAAAATGTAAAGCAATATAATTAGACTGCTGAATTACTTTCAGAACCTTAAGGGTTAATCCTGGAGCATCACTACCTCCAAAATAAATCAAACAGTTTAAGATTTTTTTTTTATTATTGAATTTACCTGACTCGTCAATTTTAAATTGTCTTAATTGTGCATACTCGGGTCCCAGCAATGAGTATTGTGTTCCTAAAAACACTCCTTTATCAGGGGTTTTTATTGAGTTTAAGAAAAAGCCATTTGGGTAATAATTTTGATTAAAAAAATAACTACAATCATGATCCCGATTTAAATAGTCATCTATTACGACTAATTCAGACACATGAGGTCTTACTTGAACTTCCCATGCGGCATTTATTTCATAGTGGTCAACAATCAGAATATCCGTATTGAGACCAGATAAAAATTCAAGTGTTGCATCGACATCAATAGCAACATCAAAGTTATCGACATTTTGTGAAGAGTCTTTTTTATAATTAATAAGTTTTACTTCATATCCGCTCTGAGAAACCTCCTCAGATATATTACCTGGTAAATTTCTTGTGATAAAAACTATTTCGCAGCCACAAATCTTTAATTCATAAGCTAAAGCAAGACAACGCTTTATATGACCTGTGCCAATATTAAAAGAAGAGTCAACGCGGAAGACTACTTTTGTTGATGCCATACGAGCTCTATGTAGCCGCTATAACTGAGGAAATAATTTCTAAACCTTTATCTAGCTCTAACCTAGTAATTGTTAGAGGAGGACCCAGCTTAATTGATGTTCTCCCTGTTCTTACAACCAACAGGCCTTTTTTCATCATCTCTGTTGCCAATTTACTAACATAATTAATATTATCTTCATCACTATCATATTTCGAAAAGTGAATTGCCGCTATCATCCCTTTACCATGAATTGCACTGATTGCTGGAGAATTGATTTTTATATTGGACAACCTTTCATGGAAATATGAACCAAGCGACTCAGCCCTCTCGACTAATTTTTCTTCCTCAATTATTTCAATTGTCTTCAATCCAGCAACACAGGCTATTGGATTGGCTGAGTTTGTACTACTTAACGAACCCGCAACGGGAATGTCTAAAATTTTTGCATTCGATAAAACTCCGGATATTGGCACACCCGACCCCATTCCTTTTCCGACACAAATTAAATCAGGGTTTACACTATAGTGCTCAAATCCGAACCTCTTGCCTGTTCTACCGAAACCAGCTTGCATTTCATCAAAACAAATCAGCCCCCCAGATTCTTTAACATAATTTACAAGTGCTTGAATATAACTAACAGGATAAAAATAACATGCCCAACCTTGAAATGTTTCAAGCATTGCACCAGCGAGTTGTTCTCTAAACATATCTGGCTTTTCTAACGCAATTCTAGCTATTGACTCATTAAAAAAATCCTCGCCATTTTCTTCATTTACAAAAGAGGGATCAGGGAAGGGTATCCTTATAAAAACTTCTGATAACTCAGGAAATAATTTTGTATAGAATGGATCACCAGACATCAAGGCCGAACCAAAAGTCCTACCATGAAAATTTCCTGATATTGTTAAAATTTTCCTCTTATTTGCATTTAGTTTACTTGCATTAAGCAATATTAGCCTTAGAGCTGCTTCTGTGCTCTCAGTGCCACTCGACATAAGATGAGCTTTTTCAAAGTAAGGTTTAGAAAAGCCAATAAGTTTTTCCAAATACTCAGCTCTGTAACGATGATGATAATTATATGAATACAACAATGGCTCATCTACATTAATGAGCTCTTCCAAGCCTGCCAAAACTCTTGCATTTGCATGCCCGGTATTTGTTACAAAAATTCCGGATGTAAAATCGATAAACGTTCTACCATCCTCTGCAACAATTGAGCTTCCAGATGCTGAATGCCAGACAACTGGCAACTGACCAGACATGCCTCTTGTTTCGAAATTTGAAATTGTCTCAGATATTTTGTGCAAAATTTAATTCCTATTATGCTCTACCGTGTATTGATTCAAGATCTTTATTGTATTCGTAAAAAGCTTCTTCATCTCTTAAGGAGTTTTTAGCCTTAAAATTAAATAGCAAAGCTCTTCTAGAGTTTCCTGACTTATTAATTGAGCTGCGGTGAATATTCAAACCCCCATGCACAGTACAATCACCAGGGTTCAAAGTAAAAGATATCCAGTCTTTACCATCTAAATACTTCTCATCAACAACCCTTGAACTACCAGGAGTATTTACACTCTTATTATGCTTTACATTCCCTTGAAGATGGGATCCCGGAATAAACTGAACTGCTCCGTTTGTCTCGTCAACGTGATCGAGCGCCACCCAAATTGTAATCCCGCCAGGTTCTGATAGTTGCCAATATGCGTTATCTTGATGTGCAGGTGTAGCCAACCCCCCACTAGCAGGCTTTAAAAATAACTGAATCGAAAAGAGTATCGGATCTTGACCCAAAACTCTTTCCGCTATTTTCAAAATAGAAGGATGGCTAGCATAATCTTTAAGAGAAGTATCCATTTCCTCTAGCCTATGAATAGAATTTATTATCTTTCTGTCAAAGTCTGCAAAATTAACATGTGATCCTGTAGGCATATCCACTACTATTTTAGATAAATTAATTACTTCAGAATTAATTTTATCTAGGTCAACTTGATTAAGAACACTCTCTACTTTTTCCACACCTACTTCGTTGTATTTACTTAAATTAAATTCCATTTGACTCCCCCTAAAGATTTTTTTACTGATTATTTTAGATTAGTTTTAGAATAAATTTATTTGACTTAAATCAAAATGAATGATTAGTCTTTCCAATAGCGCATCATTTTATGCCCATTTGATAAAAATGGTTTTATAATATTTATCATATTAGGATTTTCATCTAATAATTTTAAAATATTGCATAATGACATTGAGATATTTTTCTCTTTTAACATCTTATAAATCTCTCTACAAAAAATAAGATCTTCCGGGTTATCTACAGTAAGTCTTACATCTTCTCTAATCAATTCTTTAGGAGGTTCAATTCGATTAATTCTGAATCGAGATGGATTATTTCTTAAATAAAGTGAAAGATGTTCTTTTTCATCAAATGATGCTTCCTGATTTATTTTTTCTATTGAAGCAATCGTATAAATTTCGAATTCAGCACCGTCAACAATATTCCAAATTAATGTTGCATCATACTTTTCATTTAAATGTCTAGTATATGCATCGCATAACCCCTCACTCCATACAAAAGGACATTCTGTAGTAACTCGAAAAACGTGGTCTGCATTTGCGTGTTTAGCTGCCAAAAGATATCTTTCTGAAACAATTTTCTCACTCCCCAAAATATATGATATACCGTGTGACGCAGCTATATCTTTGTATATCAAGTTTTCCACACCCTCAGCAATTCCCAATACAATTTCGTCAATAATTGATAGCTTTTTCAGATTGTTAATAATTAGATCTAAAATACGAATCTCTGCTTGAACATCAATCAACTGCAGCGGCTTACCGTACAATCTAGTTCCATTATTTCTACACACCAATACAGCCACAAGCTTCTGCAATTCTTACTCCTTACTTTTCAATTAAATCAATTAAGGTGTTCATAACAAACTGTTGCTCAACATCGGATAGATCATAATAAAGAGGAATTGAGAGGCATTCTTCGTAATAGTGCTTAGCGTTAGGGAAGTTGTTCATGGTATATCCATTGTTTGAATAAAATGGATGCATTGGAACTGGCAGATAATGTACTTGGGATCCAACCCCACAAGACATTAAATGAGTCATTAATTCAGCTCTAGTTAATTTCAGGTTATTCAAATTTAATCTAATTACATAGATATGATTTGCACTATCCTCTCTGCTGCCATCTTGCAAAGAAAAATATTGGGCGTATTTTTTGAAAAAAGAATCATAACTTTTTGCCAAGATAGACCTTCTACTCATAAATCTATTTATTTTAGAAAGCTGGGATATTGCCAAACTAGCCTGTATGTCAGTAATCCTAAAATTAAAACCCAATTCCTGCATTTCATAATACCAAGGGTTCTTGATACCTTTTGTGTAAGATTGATTCTCGATAATTAACGCATCGTCAAGCTTATTTATTCCATGACTCCTCAAACGAAGCAGCTTGCGATAAACCTCCTCATCATTCGTAGTTATCATCCCCCCCTCCCCGGCGGCAATTGCCTTGACAGGATGAAATGAAAAAATGGTCATCAATGAATTTTCACATGACCCAACTTTTTTACCACTAGGGTAGCTAGCTCCTAATGCGTGCGCCGCATCCTCAATAATTACTGCACCATGTTTGTCAGCAATTTGTTTAATTTTCACCATATCACATGGCAATCCAGCGAAATGAACTGGAATCACAGCCTTAATATTTTTATTATTCTTAAAAACATCGGCCAGAGACTCTGGGGAAATGTTTACGGTCTCGCTTTCTATATCAGCAAACAGGACAGTTCCACCAGCGTAAAGAATTGAGTTGGCACTTGCCACAAAAGTGATTGGACTTGTTACAGCTGAGTTGCCTGGCCCGACGCCCGCCGCAAGGTTGGCCAAATGAAGGGCGGCTGTTCCACTAGATACTGCAACAGCGTATTTAACACCTACATAATCTGCAACGGCCCCTTCGAATTTTTCAACAGTTGGCCCTTGAGTTAAGTAGTCACTTCTTAAGACATCCACCACAGCTTGTATGTCGTCATCATCAATGTGATGCCTTCCATATGGAATCATAATTTTCTTATCTCCTCAGAGAGCCCAGTTAGCTCTTGCATTCTTAATTTCTTAATTTGACTTTCAATTCCACCAATTTTACTGCAAATCAAACTTGATATTTTTTGGTTAGACAAACTCATATCGATCGGCCGTAAAGCCAATCCATTAACAGAGTTAATAGAAACCGGCTTTATTAAACTAAAGTCTAGCTCGAACTCTTTTGCCAAGGTCAGGCCAAACTGATATTTAGTAACTCGGTCATCACCAACAATATTAAAAATTCCGTTAGCTCCAACCTTTAAAAGGTTTTCAATCTGTTCAATCAATCCTTCAATTAGGATGGGTGAATAAAAAACGTCATTAAAAAGTCTTATCTCGCTACTTCCTCTTAGAGCTTCAATAATAGAATCACTAAAAGACCGCCTATAAGATGGCCCCCATCCATAAAAATTTGTGCGAATCACTAAAACATCAGGATTCACCCCTACAACCATTCCCTCTGCTCTTGCTTTGGTTGCTCCATAAGCGTTAAGAGGTTGTGGACTCTGCTCTTCATCAACGAGTGGTTTATCCCCAGCAAAAAGATGATCCGTCGAAATATGAACTAACTTAATCCTTGACGCATTGCAAGCTTTAGCGACATTAAAAGCCAAATCAACATTGACTTCATCTGCCAGACTGGCGTTGCTCTCACATTTTTCAACACTAGTGAGACTTGCTGCATGAACAACAAAATCGGGCTCGATCTGGTCTAGGGCAGAGCAAATATCAGTCACCGAGGTTAGATCAATATTTATTAAGGAAACTCCGTCGATATCAATCTGGCGATGATGTGAGGCAAGAATAACTTCATCCTGATGCCTTCGAGCAAAAGCCCAATTAACACCAAGCAGTCCTGTACCACCTGTAATCAAAACTCTAGCCATGCGACTTAATTAACCCCAATAATTTGATCATAAGTCCCCATCCGCTTAACTTTACCGTCACCCAGCTCAACAATTTTATTGCAACTTTTAAGCGTTGAAAGTCTATGCGCGATAATCAAAATAGTTATTCCCTTACCCAACTGTTGCAGGGTATCCATCACTGATTTTTCAGTCTCCGAATCAAGAGCACTCGTTGCTTCATCAAAAATAAGCACGTCAGCCTGCTTGTAAAGTGCCCTTGCGATACCAATCCTTTGGCGTTGACCTCCGGATAATCGCACACCTCGCTCTCCCACTTTAGTTTGATACCCATCAGGTAATTGCTTAATGAACTCGGCAAGCTGGGCTCGCTCTGCCGCCTCTTTTACCTGATCGTAATTAATTAAATGAGGTTTCACACCAAAGGCAATATTTTCAGCAATAGAGGCATCAGATAGGAATATACTTTGCGGCACATGCGCTATACGTTGTTGCCAAGCCCTACGATTACCCTCGTTAATGACTTTACCATCAACCACCAAGCTACCTAATTGAGGCTCAAGCAGACCCATCACGATGTCAAGCATTGTTGTCTTACCACTGCCTGTCACCCCAATAAATCCGACATGACTTCCCTTGTCGATCTCGATTGTAATACTGCTTAAGACCTTTTGATCTTTCGAATACGCAAAGGATACGGCATCTAACTTTACAGACTTTTTAAATACCAAAGACTCTACATCATCATAATTATTTTTTGGGAGAGGCTGATCTAACAAATCCAAAGAATCTGCGAGGGTGCGATAGCTCCCTTGAATTGATGACCAAGACGCATACATGAGCTGCATCACAGGCAAAAGTCTTTGCGCACCCATAGCAAGCACGCCTAAAATTGGGACTGCACCGAGAATACCACCACGCTCAGTAACCACGAAAAAAGCCAGAGCGGCAATAATAACCAGTCCAAATGACTCCATTAAGAAGCGTGGACTTTGGGCCATAATCTGGTTGCTAGACTGAGCTTTCCTGAGAGCTAAATCAGCTTCTTGATAAATTTGACAATAAACTTCCTGCGAACCATCAAGCAGCACGTCTCTTATACCGCCAAGTCCCTCCTGGAGAGCTTTGATTACTCCACTCGATTGCCTTGCAATCACATTGCTATTGGCAATTTTTTTATTTTTAGCAATCTTAGCAACAATAAAATACAAAATACCAAATATGGCGAAAGCAACGGATGATATTAATGGGTCAATATAAAATAACGCTAGCAAAATCATAATCAACATCAAGCCTGAACTAATCAGGTTTAATGTTGGGATAATGACACTGCTAATCAGTGCATTAACTTTACTTGAAATAGCACTAATAATCTCGCTAGTATTTCTCGCGAGATGGACTTCGTAACGCTGATAAAGCGTCCTTCTGTAGATATTAAGTGCAAGATCACTACCAAAGGCAAAAGATACATTTGTAGTGGACTTTAATAAAAGAAGCCTCATAAATCCAGATAAGATAGCGGCAACTGTAAAAATGACGGTCAATGGCAAAAGAATTTGATTTGGCGAATTCAATCCTAATAGATTTAAAAATGATGCCGTTAGTGGGTGACTGAAAACTTTTTCTGGAGAGGTAAGTGCAGCCAAAAAGGGAACAATCGCACCCAAAGTAAAAACTTCAGAGAGTGATGTAAGCACCATTAATAGCAAAAGCGAAAAAATTTGTTTTTTTCTAGGTGGGCCAAGGTGATCCCACAACCGCTTCAGCAAATCAAAAATCGATTGATTTTTAATATCATAATTTTTCATATGCACGCTAATGCTCGTTATCAAACATCAAAGAGGTTTGACGCTTACCGTTCAAGGCGTGCTGCAGGGAGTCGATCTCGGCCTTGAGGGCGTCGTACTCCTCCATCTTGCGCTTTAAGAAGCGTGCCGTGAGCTTGGTCTTCTCGGCCAGGCCCTGCGGCGTTAGCACATAGGCGTAGGCCAACTTACGCTCGCTCTTGGAGAAGTTCTGCGCCTTCACCATGCCACGCTCCATCAGCGCCTTGAGTGAGTAGTTCAGCCCCCCTAGGCTCACACCGAGCGCCTTCGCCAGGTCTCGCTGGCTCATGTCGGGGTTCTGCTCGAGCAGGCTCAGGACCCTGAAGTGGGTGTCCTCTTGCAGCTGCTTTTGGCGGGTCATGGCGTCCATCTTAAGTTGATTCTTTCAACAAGCTGTTCGAATTTGAACGCTCAGTATAA